>Ga0315294_10000245_pt1 | contig 59052 bp, 43 predicted proteins | sample YL17G13_40_MG_FD_203626 | JGI IMG/M metagenome (GOLD analysis project Ga0315294, IMG submission 203626) | Sediment microbial communities from Yellowstone Lake, YNP, Wyoming, USA - YL17G13_40 | ecosystem: Environmental > Aquatic > Freshwater > Lake > Sediment | place: USA: Wyoming | collected... | reverse complement strand
TAGGTGGCGGAGACGGCGACCGAGCCGTTGGTGCGGCCGTCGTGCGGTTCTTCGGCTGCGCCCGCGGCGGGCAGCGGTTCGGCCATAAAGTGGCCGCCGCCCGCCTCGGTCACGCCGACGAGGGCGACGCACGCCTCCTTGATCTCGGGGCCGGTGGGGCGCATGGTGAAGGTGGCGGTGATCTACGGGTGCAGAGGTGAGGTGAGAGGCGGGCCGCCGACCTCTCTTCTCTCTCCTCCCACCCTCCCTCCCTCTTTCTTGCCTTGACCGAGCCGCCCTCGCCGGGCGTCGTGGCGAGCTTGACAGTGTCGGGCTGCACCGCCATGCGGTCCAGGCCGGCCTCTTTCCAGCTGTGGCGAGGAGTGGGGTGTGGGCGAGTGGGGGGGGGGCGCACACCCCGGCTCCCCATTATTTCGACCCGCCGCCGACCGCACCGGTTGGCGTGGCTGTTGCCGCCCGACCCACCGCGGTCGTTGTCGGTGGGGGCGCGGTAAAAGAGGGGCAGTATGGGCTCGCGGAGCAGGTCGTGCCCGCGGACCGACCACGCGGAGACCGAGCCCGAGTCGGCGGCGACCTGGAGAGAGGAGGGAGGGTGGGGGCAGGCATGGGCGTATGCGCACTGTAAACAACGGGCACGCACACGGGTCAGCAGCAACACCCACGCACCTCGACGCGCAGGCCGTCGGCGCCTGTGATGACAACGCCGGCCGCCGTTTCCGAGACGACGACCGCACTGCCCACCGGCGCGGGAGAGACCGGGGGGGCGCCCGTGACGCCGGGCAGGGTGAGCTCGAGCTGAGCGTCGGCGAGGAGGTGGCCCTAAGAGGAGGGGGGGGGGGACGACAGCCGCGTTGGGGACGAACTTCCAAAACGCCGCGCCGGCTCGCGCAATCGTCGCACCGCCCCCATATCGCCGCATCCGACGCCCGCATACTCACTTCGTCGCACCACGGCGTGTTGCGGTTGACGGATGCGCGGGCTTCCAGAAAGAGCTCCGGGGAGCGGATTGAGGCCGCCTTGGCCAACTCGGACGACGCCGCGGCGACAATGGCGGCCACAGGCACGCCCAGGGGCACGGTGGCGAATTCCTGGGACGGATGCGGAGGAAGGGAGTGGGTTTTGGAGGGCGCGCGACGCAGTGCGGAGCGCGGACGGAGCAAAACATGCGGGCAAGTGCGCACCTGGGCCGAAATCGGCGCAGGTGACAGCTTGCGCCACTCTGCGCCCTCTTTTCCGGGCAGAGAGAGGGGCGCGCCGTTTAGGACGACCCGCCAGTCAAAGGCGAGGTCGTCGGTCGACGCAAAGGTGTGCTCGTTGTCGATTTTGAGGGTCAGGGTCGCCGAATCGGCGCCCTGCACCGCAAACTCGATCGGTGCCTGCAGCAATTTGGGAGGAGGGTGCGCGTGTAAGACACGCACATGCGCACCAAAAAATGCGGAGAAATACAGGGCGCGAACTCACCATGGCGGCCTTCGCCTCCCAGCAGCTCGGGTGCGGCGTGCGATCTGGGAACACCATGCCGTTGATGCAAAACTGGGCGTCGTGCGGCTCATCCCCAAAGTCGCCGCCGTACGCCCAGCCTTTGACGGGGGTGCCGTCGGGCGTGGTGAAGGTTTTGTCGAGGCCTTGGTCGACCCAGTCCCAAATGAAGCCGCCCTGTGAGCGGTTGAAGGTGGGGTGCGGCACATGCGTCGGAGATTGCAAGTGGTGCGCGGCGCACGCAGTGGGGCGCCAAAAGACTCAAAGCCGCATCGCGGCGCGCGGGCGGAGCATCCCCCACACTCCAACTTCTCCGCACGCACCTGCAGCGACGGGTACTTCTTGAATGCGTCCCAGTAGTGGCTGTAGTTGCCGTTTGAGTTGCCCATGGCGTGCGTGTACTCGCAGAGGATGACGGGGCGGGTCTCGGTCGGGTCTTCCGCGATGCGCACGATTTGGTCGACGCGCGCGTACATCGGGCACACGATGTCCGTCGCGCGCGTGCGGCTGCCGCCTCCCTCGTACTGGATGGGGCGCGAATCGTCGCGCTCGCGGATAAAGCCGGCCATTGCGAGGTGCGCTGCGGAGTTCGGAGTTCGGGGGGCTAAGAGCCGCCGAAGGCCTCTCCCCTCCCCCACCTCTCGCCACCCTCCTCGTCTTCTCTCACCCGGCCCGTAGCCCGCCTCGTTGCCCAGGGACCAGACGATGACGGCGGGCATGTTTTTGTCGCGCTCGACCATGCGCACGCCGCGCTCGACGATTGCGTTGAGCCACGTCGGGTTGGACGCCGGCACGACCGCGTTGTTCGACAGGCCCGGGTCGAAGCCGTGCGTCTCCAGGTTGGCCTCGTCCATCATGTAGAGGCCGTACTGGGCGCAAAGCTCGTACCTGAAAAATGGAGGGTGGGGCGGGCGGCGGGTCGGCGGCGGCCTCGGCCGACCCCCCATCTCCCCATCACCCTCCCCCTCCTCCCCTCTCCCCTCACCAGCGCTCCGCGTTCGGATAGTGCGAGCAGCGGACGGCGTTGAAGTTGAAGCGCTTCATGAGCTTGATGTCTTCGACCATGCCGGCGTCGGTCGTCGCCTTGCCGCGCGCCGCGTCGTGCTCGTGCCGGTTGACGCCCTTGACCAGGATGGGCTTGCCGTTGACCCGCAGCTGGCGATCGACGATGTCCACGACGCGCAGGCCGACGTGGGTGGATTCGCACTCGAGGACGGCGCCGTCGGCGGCGACGAGCGTCAGCACGAGCGCGTAGAGGTTGGGCGCCTCGGCGCTCCACAGTTCCGGCGCCTGCTTGGCCGCCATCATGTCCAGGCCGCGCACCTGCACCAGGCCGCCGAAGCCGGCGGCGGCGCGGTCGGGCTTGTCGGCGGCGTCGACGGCGGGCCAAAAGTCGGCGTCAGCGACGACGAAGTCGACCGCGTCCAGAGCGCGCGTCGCCTTGGTCGCGTCGTCCTTGTCCAGCTTAAACACCTCGGCGCGCAGCTTGCACCCTTTAAGCGCGTCCTGGGTGGGGGCCACGAGCTGGACGTCGGCGTCGATCCTGAGAGAAGAAGAGGGGCGCCCGCGACGGTCGGCCACCCTCCCCGCTCCCACCCTCTCTCCTCCTCCCCCACCACACCCTCACCAGCACTTGACCACGCTCCCATCGTCCGCCAGCTCCAACGGCGTGCGCACAAAGTAGTCGGCGACGTGCGTCGACGGCTTGGCGAGCAAAAACGCGTCGCGGTAGAGGCCCGAGAGCCACCAGTGGTCCTGGTCCTCCAGGTAGGACCCGTCGGAGAAGCGCATGATGGTCACCGTGACCAGGTTGCGGCCGGGGACGAGGTAGGGTGTCGCGTCGAATTCCGCGGGCAGGCACGAGTCTTGCGAGTAGCCGATTTCCGTCCCGTTGACTGACACGTAGCACGCGTTGTTGACCGCGGCAAAATGCAGGAAGAGGCGGTGGGACCCGCTGACGAACGAGGGCGGCACGTCGAGCCAGCGGCGGTAGACGCCCGTCGGGTTGGCGGCCGGGACGAACGGCGGCGTGACGGGCCACGGGTAGTTGAAGTTGGTGTAGATGGGGGTGCCGTGCCCCTGCGTCTCCCAGTTACCGGGGACTTGGATCTGGGAGGGCAGGAGGGAGGGGAAGGGTGGGCGGGCGACGCCGGGCCGACGCCTCCACCCCGCCACCTCCCCTCGCCACCATTCCTCTCTCTTCCTCTCCTTACCTCGGCAAAGTCTCCATCATCAAAGTCGGAGGCCGCCACGCCCGCAGGCACGTCCTCCGGCTTGCCAAACAGTTTGAAGCTCCACGCGCCGTTGAGCGACACGTGCCGCGTGCGCGCGGCGGCCGAAGCGGGGCCGGCCGTGAAGTAGGACAGGGCTTGGGTCGCGTCGTCGAACGAGCGCAGCGGGACGTGCGGGCGGCAGCTGGAGGGGGGAGGAGGCGGGTCGGCCGCCGGGGCGTGAGGCGGGGCGCGTGTCGTCCGCGCCCGGCCCGCCCCCCACCCCCACTCTCTGACTTCCACCATCGCACCGGTTGCGCTGGGTGACGGTCGGGTTCTCCCAGTCGCGCGCGCGCGAGGGATGCGCCATCGCGGACACGCGGATCGCCCGGGTCACGTTGGTGGGCAGGCACGCCACGGTGGCGGCGGTTGGGATCGGTGTCGGGCCGGGCGCGCGCGGGGCGGGCTCGGCGGGAGGCGGGCGGGAGTGATTGCTGCGCGGCGCCCGCGCTCGGGGCCGCTCGCCGCGGCGCACCACTCTTGTCCGGCTCCTTCCGCCGCCCACCGGCCGCCCCGGGGCGCGCCGCCCGTCCCGCCCGGCAGCTGCCATAGTCAAGCCGGCGCCCGCCCGCCGCGCGGCTCGCGTCTCCAATGCGCGCCGCGCTCGTCGTGCTCCTGCTGGCGGCCGCCGCCGCGCCCGCGGTCGGCCGTGCGCACGGTCGTCGCATGGCGACCAGGTGCGAGAAGGAAGGGTGGCGGTAGGGTCTGCAGCGGCTGCGAACCGCACCCACCCTCCTTCCTCCCGCGCCCCAGGCCCATCCCGACCGGCGACAGCACGCGCTGCAACAACACTCAGGCCGGCCGGTGAGACCGCGGGCGAGGAAGGGAGGCAGGCGGGGTGCGCGAGGCGCAACAACTGCCGCCTCCGCGAGACCACCTCGTTTCACCTATTTCCTTCTTTCAGCCGCTTCATCGCCGACTCGGCCGGCTACGTCTGCCCCCGGGCGTCGGTTGATTGGGCGACGGGCTGTTGCGCGGGCGAGGGCGCGGTGGCGCACGCGTGCGGGCGTTGCGACGCGCGCGCGAGCTGTTGCGCCGTGTACGAAGACTGCGTCTCCTGCTGCCTCGCGCCCGGGGCCGGCGCCGAGGAGCGGGCGCGCGCCGAGTTTCGGGGGGGGGCGGGCCGGTGAGAGACAGAGAGAGAGAGAGAGAGAGAGAGAGAGAGAGAGAGAGAGAGAGAGAGGTGGGGGGGGGGCGCGGGGCCGGTCGCGCCGCCGCCGCCACGCCCGCCCACCCACCACCCGCCTCCAATCCCTCAGCCCCGAAACAGGCCACTGGCCCACACCTTTCGCCTACTGCGCGGGCGCGTGTCGGCCGACCGGGGCTTCGACGGCGCACGAGAACGAGTACATATCCGCCGCGCACTTTTGCTTTGCGCCTGGCGGCCGCCCGCACACGCCGCCCCGCCCCGGCACGCCGTCCTTGCCCGACGGCGCCTCGTTCCTGCCCGCCGACCCCGGCGTCTCCTGCGCGGACGCGTGCGCCGCGGCCGGGCTCGACTGCGGCGACGGCGACGCGGCGGCCGACTGCAACGCGCTGCGCGCCGCGTTTCCCTGCGAGGCCGGCTGCGCCGAGGACGGCGGCCACATCACGCCATCGTACGTGCTGCCGTCCGCGGGCAAGGAGGCGCGGCCGGCGCTGTGCGTCGTGCCGCCGCCGGGGCGGCGCGCCGCCGCGTGCGGGGCGAAGGCCGACGCCGTGCGCCGCCTCTGCGCGTGCGCGCCACCGGCGGGCATGTGAGATGAAGAGAAGTAGGGGTGGGGAACTAATTTCCGTGTCTGTGTGTTGCAAGTGATCAGTCTAGGGCGAGCAGCCTCTCCCCCCTCTTTCTTTTCTCGTCACTCGAGCGCGCTCGCCCCTCCCGCCGCCACCACGCGGGCCGCCAGCTCGGGCGACCCTGCCGCCCCCAGGTAGCCCCCCGTGTGCAGGAAGAGGACGCGGCGCCCCGCCCAGCGCGCAGGGGCCGCGGCGGCCGCCACGAGGAAGCCGTGCAGCGCCTTGCCCGTGTAGCACGGGTCGAGCACGATGCCGGTCGCGGCCGCGGCGGCCATCAGGGTGTCGAGCTCGGCGGGGCGGGCGATGCCGTAACCTGCGCCGCGTGCTTGGACGACCTCGAGCGCCTCCCGCGCCCCCGGCCACCACCCTTCCGGCACCCCCAACGCCTCTAGGTCGGCGTCCACCTTGTCATAGAAATAGTCGGGCGTGTCGCACACGCAAAGCGCGGTGATGCGCGTGTCGGCCCAGCCGGCGAGGCGCAGACCGGCGGCGAGCCCGGCGAGCGTGCCGCCCGACCCGGTCGCCAGCACGATGTCGTCAAAGGGCGCGCCCGCGGTTTGAGCCACGAGCTCAAAGGCAGCTTCCACGTAGCCCCACGCGCCGAGCGCGTCGGAGCCGCCCAGGGGAATGATGTGCGGGCGGCCACCCGCCGCGGCGAGAGAGTCGGCGAGCGACGCGAGCAGCGCGTCGCCGCCTTCCGCCGCGTACCGCTGTTTAGACACCATGTGCAACGTGGCGCCCGCGAGGCGGGACGGGAGCAGGTTGCCCGCGACGCCGGGGTCGCGGCCGACCTCGCTCTCGGCCGTCCTCAAAATCAGGTGGCACCCTTTCACGCTCGACCCCGGCACCGACGCCGCGACCGCGGTGGCGACCGCGGTCGCGCGCGCGTGGTTGGACTGGGCGCCGCCGATGGTGAGCACGGCGTCGGACCGCGCGGCGAGCGCGGCCGCGAGGTGGAATTCGAGCTTGCGGACCGTGTTGCCGCTCAGCAGGCACCCCGACAGGTCGTCCCGCTTGATCCACAGGTTGATGCCCAGGGAGGAGGCGGCGGGCAGGTGCCAGGCGTGCAGGGGCGTCGGCAGCACCCCGAGCGCGAAGCGTTCCTTGGGGGGGGGGCGCGTCAGCCGGCCCACGAGCGAAGGCGGGGGCGCGTACGGTTCTAGGGCGTGCAATTGGCGGGCCATGGCAGGCCGGAGGGCGGCGAGCGAAGCCTGCCGGCGCGCGGACTGCCGGCGCTACCCACACCACACCAGGCGCTGCCCCCCTTGCCGGCCCCGCGCCGCCCCGTCAGCCGTGCCGCGCGTCGCCCGGGCGCCACCGGGGCCACGCCGCCGCGCCGTCGCCGCGCGCCGCGCGGCGGGCCGCCGCGATGTCGACCACCCTGCTCGAGCAGGCGCGCGGTGAGTCGTCAAGGGGACATTGTGGCGTGGCTGTGTGTGCCTGCGTGAACGCGTGGCGAGCGCGAGATCGCGCAACGGCTGCCGACGGCTCGCGGACTGACCGACCCCTCCTCACTTGCCCAACCAGCCGCGCACGAGGAGATCGAGCGCCTGGAAAAAGCCATGGTCGCCGACTACCACACCGACGCGCGCGGGCACTCGGAACGCCTGGCCCAAGCGCACCGCGTGCGTGCGCTCATGGACGGCCTCCAGGCGCGCGCGGCGCTCCTCCTGCGCCTCTACGCGGATGCGGATGGTGAGCGCGCGGCCGAGATCGCGTCCTTGAAGGGGGGCAACCCGTTCGCCGCGTTTTACGGGCGCCTCGCCGAGGTGCGCGCGCACCACGGCGCGCGCCCCGACGCCGACGTCACGCTCGACGGCGCCGGCGAGGCGCCGCCGTCCGTGGCGCCTTTTTCTCCCGAGTTCTCCGGAGAGGAGGCGGGTGGGCGCTGCCTCGACCTGCACGAGCTCCACCGTGCGCTCCTCCAGCAGGGCGCGCGGTTTGGGCTGCCGGAGGCCGGCCTGGACTACAAATCGTTCGTCCAACGGCTCACCGCGCTTGAATCCATCCCGCCGGCCGGCCGCCGGTCGGCGGCGTGGCGCGACTATGTCGGGAGCTTGGTCTCGTACCTCGAGTCCTTTTTCGACCGCACCCAGCCGCTCACCTCCCTCGCCGCCGTCTACGCCCCGCTGGCCGATTTTGACGCGCGCTTCGACGCGGGCGAGGTGGCGGGCTGGGCCGACCGGGGTGAAGGGGGGGCGGCGGCTGGAACTGGGGGTGGCGCGGCCGCGGGCGCCGCCGCGCCGCCGCCCCCCACCGACCCCGGCGCCCCTTTGGCCCTCCCCGCGCCCACGCTCGACCTCGCCGCTTTCTCTTCGCCCGCCGAACTGGAAGCCTTGGGCGCCGACGCGCTCAAGGGCGCGCTGGCCGCGCTCGGGTTGAAAGCGGGCGGCGCCCCTGCCGAGCGCGCCGCCCGCCTCTGGCTCACCCGGGACACCCCGCTCGCCGACCTGGACCGCAAGCACTTTGCCAAGGGCGCCGCGCCGCCGAGGCGGGCGGCCGACCCCGCCAAGGCGCGCGCGGCCAGCCGCGCGACGGCGCGCCTGGAAGCGCGCGCGGGCCTCCTGGCCGCCTCTCTCGCCCCCGCCCTCGACGAAACCGTCGCCGCCATCGAGCGCAAGCACGCTCGCACGCACGAGGAAGCGCTGGCCGACGCTGAAGACGCCGACGGCGCCGACCTGCCCTCGGACGACGACGACGACGACCGCGTGCACAACCCGCTCGCCCTCCCGCTCGGCTTTGACGGGCGCCCCATCCCCTACTGGCTCTACAAGCTGCACGGGCTCAACCAAGAGTTTCGGTGCGAGATTTGCGGGGGGGCGTCGTATTGGGGCCGCCGCGAGTTTGAGCGCCACTTTCGCGACGCGCGCCACGCGCAGGGCATGCGGTCCCTGGGCATCCCCAACACCAAAGAATTCTATGAAGTCGTCTCCATCGACGACGCGCGGTCGCTGTGGGCGTCGCTGCAGGCGCGCGCGCGCGCGGGCGGCGGCGCCGCGCCGCGCGACGAGGTCGAGGAAGTGGAGGACGCCGACGGCAACGTGTACGACCGGCGCACGTACGAGGACCTGAAGAAGCAGGGCGTGCTGTGAGTGAGGGAGAGGTGGGGGTGGGCGTGCAAAAGCGACTCTCAAAAGGAGCGCCCAGTGTGCCCGCGTGTGGGCCGCTCTCACACCGCAGCGCCGCCGCCTCGGCCTCGCACGCCGCGCAGTTGCGCGCCATGGAGCCGCACGCCGCGTGGGCGGCCGCCCTGGGTGCGAGAGGCGGCCGGGGCGGGCGTGAGAGGCGGCGACGAGGCGCGCCGCGATGCGGCATCGCGGCGCCGTGGCCCGCGGCCCGCGACCGCCCGCGGCCGCCACTGGCGCGCCTGCCGAACAACGGCGCGCGCGCGGCGCGTCCGAGGCTGAAGCGGGCGTCCTCCAGAAACCGCGGGACCGCTGCGGCCTCTCCCGCCGCCGACGCGACCCTCCCTCCTCTCGCAGCCGCCTTCCTCGCAACTCTGGCTTGCTTCCCCCTGACCGCCGCCCTCTCCGCCCGCGCCCACCCCCCATTACGCCGCCTCCCCCCGGCCGCGCGCGCTGACTGGGCGTCGCGCGGTGCGAGCACCGCGCACGCGGTCGGGGCTGTGGTGGCCGCTGCGATCCTCCTGCCCGGCCTGGCGGCCGCGACGGACGGCGGCAGACTGCCGATTACCCTGGTCACGTCCCCTACGGCCGGCGCCGCCCTCGCGGCCTCGTTCGGCTACTTCCTCGCCGACGCGCTCCTCGTCGCGGCCCTCGCCCCTGCCCTGGGCGGCGCCGACGTCGCCGCCCACCACGCCGCCGCCCTGCTGTCTCTCGGCGTCGCTCTGGCCACCGGCCAGGGGCACGCGCCCACGCTGGCGCTGCTGGCGTGCGAGGTGACGACCCCGTTTGTCAACGCGCGCGCGTGGCTCGACAGGGCGGGGGCGCGGTCGCACCCTCTGTACGCCGTCAACGGCCTCATCCTTGTCATCTCGTGGGCCGTGGGGAGGCTGGGCCTGGGCGCCGCGTTCCTTCTCTCGCTCGCGTCGCCCGCGGGCCGCGGCGCGCTCGCCGCGCTCGACGCCCTGCCGCGCGCCCTCATGGTCACCGTCCCGGCCGGCCTCTACTGCCTGAACGTGTGGTGGTTTGCCAAGATCGCGCGCGGCGCCGCCAAAATGCTTCAGGCGCGGCGCGCGGCGCCGGCGGTGCCCGCAACGCCGCCGCCGCCGCCCGCCAAGCGCGCCGCGCCGGCCAAGGGCGCGCTCAACCTGTGGGCCTCCCCCCCGGGCGTGGCGCGCCCCCGGCTGTCGCCCGGCGCCGAGGCGCTCGCGTCGCTGTCGGCGGCCGCCGTCGCGTGCCGCCTAGGCGCCGAGCGCGCGCCGGGGCGCGCGGCCGAGTGGGCGCGCCGGGCGACGGCGGCGGCGGCCGGCTTTGTCCGGTGACGAGACAGCACTGGGGCTGGGAGAGGAGAGACGAGATGAGCGACGGCTGTGCCTGATTTCGGGGTAGAGCAACCGAGCGCCCCGCGACCGGCCCGCGGGTTGCACACGGGGAGGAGCCCCCCCCCCCGAAAGGAAGAGCGCGCCCGCCCGCGCGCGCGCAGAGCCGCCGGCCACCCCCAACCATCCCTCTTTCTCATTTCTCCACCGATTTCGACACGATCTCAAACACGTTCTCGCTCGGCCCCGCCTCCAGGATCCGCCGCAGCTGGGCCTGCATGAGCGCCCGGCGCGCCGGGTCGTAGCGGCGCCACGAGGTGAAGCCGCCCGCGATGCGCGCGGCGACCTGCTTGTTGACGCGGTCGACGGCGAGCACCGCGTCCGCCGCAAACGCGTACCCCGACCCGTCGGCCGCGTGAAAGTTGACGGCGGAGCGTTGGAAGGCGAGGTAGAGCGAGTAGCAGCAGTTGGGGTTGGTGGGGGAAAACGCGGGGTGGTCGGCGAGCGCACGCGCGGCGGCGACGTTGCCGGGCGCGTCACAGCCGGCTTGCAACGCCAGCCACTTGAGCAGGGCCAGGGGCTCGTCCGCGTAGTCGGCGTGAAACTCGGCCAGGGCGGCGTCGCGCTCTGGCGACGGCGCGTCGACGAGCGCCGCGAGCGCCGCGACGCGGTCCGTCATGTTGGTCGCGGCGCGGCACCGGGCGAGTAGGCCTTGGCGGATGGCGGGATTGTCCAGGGCGGACAAGTAGGCGAGGGCCTTGTTCTTGAGCGCGCGGCGCGCGGCCGCGGCAAACGCTGGCGAGTAGGGCGCCGCGGGGTCGTCGTCGTTGGCCGCGACCGCGGCCTCGAGCTCGGCGCGCGCCTGGGTGGCCAGCTCCTTGACCACTTTCTTGCGCAGGGCGTGCAGGAGGACGGGGTCGGCGTCGTCGATCTCGGCAACGAGCTCCGACGCGGCGGGGAGCGCGAGCGCGGCAGCGGCGAACGCGCCGTCCAGGGAGGCGTCCGTGAGGATGGACTTGAAGGCGGCGGTCAGGCCGGCGGGCACGCCGCCGGCGGCGGCGTAGCCGGCGTCGGCGTCGGCGCCCGCGGCGGTCGCCGCCGAGTAGAGCCGCGCCATCAACCCGCGCAGCAGGCGCTGCCCCGCCTCCCACCGGTTGAACTCGTCGGCGTCGTGCGCGAGTTGGAAGAGGAGGTCGGACTCGGTCGCGCCGGGCACGGCGAGCTTGACCGGCGCGGAGAATCCGCGCAGGAGCGACGGCACAGGGCGGCCAGGCACGCCGGTGAAGGTCCAGGTCGCGGTCTCGCCGTCGAGCAGCAGCACGGCCGTCGTCACGCCCGTGGGCAGGGCGCCGGCGGCGCCGCCGCCGGACGCGAGCGCGAGCGGCAGGTCGCGCCCGTCGGCGCCGAGCAGGCCGACAGCAATCGGGATCGGAACCGGGCCCTTGGCCGGCTGGCCGGGCGTGGGAGGAGTGGATTGGGTGGCGGTGATCGTAAACGTGCCCGCCGCCGCGTCGTGCGCCGTTTCGACGACCACCTCCGGCGTGCCCGCCTGCGCGTACCACGCGCCAAACGCGTCCAGATTGACCCCGTTGGCGTCCGCCATGGCCGCCCTAAAGTCGTCACACGTGACGGCGGCGCCGTCATGGCGCTGAAAGTAGAGGTCCATGCCCTTGCGGAAACCGTCCTTGCCGAGGAGCGCAGCATACATGCGCACGACTTCCGCCCCCTTTTCGTACACCGTCAGCGTGTAGAAATTGTCCATCTTGATGTAGGAGTCCGGACGGATGGGGTGGGCCATGGCGCCCGCGTCTTCCGGAAACTGCGCCGCGCGCAGCCGCGCGACGTCTTCGATCCGCTTGACCGCGCGCGAGTTGCAGTCGGCCGAAAACTCTTGGTCCCGGTACACGGTGAGCCCTTCCTTGAGCGTGAGCTGAAACCAGTCCCGGCACGTGACCCGGTTGCCGGTCCAGTTGTGGAAATACTCGTGCCCGACGACGCCCTCGATCCGCGCGTAGTCGCCGTCGGACGCCGTCGCGGGCGACGCCAGCACCAGCCTCGAATTGAAGATGTTGAGCGACTTGTTCTCCATGGCGCCCATGACAAAGTCGGAGACGGCGACGACATTGAAGAGGTCGAGGTCGTACTCGAGGCCGTACGTTTCTTCGTCCCACCGCATCGCCTTTTTCAGGGATTCAATCGCGTACCCCGTCTTGGACGCGTCCTTGGCCTCGGTGTAAAAGTGGAGGTCGACGGCGCGGCCGGACGCGGTGGTGAACGTGTCGGCCGTGCGCGCGAGCGCGCCCGCGACCAGCGCAAAGAGGTAGCACGGCTTGGGGAACGGGTCGTCCCACACCGCGTAGTGCCGGCCGCCGCCGGCGTCGCCCGAGTCGACCAGGTTGCCGTTGGACAGGAGGACGGGGCAGGCGGCCGCGTCGGCTTCGAGGCGGGTCGTGTAGCGCGCCATGACGTCCGGCCGGTCCGGGAAAAACGTGATCCCGCGAAACCCTTCCGCCTCGCATTGCGTGCAGAAGTTGCCGCCCGACACGTACAGGCCCTCGAGGGACGTGTTGGACGCGGGCGCGAGGGAGGTGACGATCTCCAGGTCGATCGGGCCGGCGGGGAGCGCCGTCAGCACCAGCTTGGCGCCGCCCGCGGTCACCTCGTGCGTGGGGAAGGGGGTCCCGTTGACCTTGACGGAGACGAGGGTGATGTCGTCACGGCCTGGGAGAGAGGAGGTGAGTGGGGTGAGAGGGCAGCGGCGAGAGCGCGCGCGCGCGCCTCCCCTCTTCACCTCCTTTCTCTCACCCTCGAGCGTCAGCGGCGGCGGGGCCGCCCCCTCGTACGCGGGCGCCAGCGTCAGCGTGGACGTGACGGTCGTCGCGTCGCCGAGGCGGAAGTCGAGGTCGACCTAAGAGAGAAGAAGAGAAAAAGAGAAGGGGGGGGGTCGGCGCCACGACGCGCGCGCCTCGCCCAGCCCCCTCGGCTACCACTCCCTCCCTACCTTGGACACCGTGTACGGCAACGGCGCATAGTCGGCGCGCAGGATGGCCTTGTGCGACTCGTTGGCGACCATCGCGGCGCCTGGCGCGGCGGCCGCGGCCGTCGCGGCCGGCGGGGCGGGGCTGGCGGGCGGGGACGCGCCGGGGCGCGCGCTGGCCGCGCGCGCGGGCGACGGGGGCGGGGCGGGGCGGGCGGCTGGTGAGGGAGGGGGCCGGATGGGCGCGCGCGCGCTGGCGCCGGCCGCGGGCGCGCCGACCGATGCCGGCGCGCTCCCCACCTGGGCGCAGGAGGCGGCCGACGAAGCGGCCGGCGAGGCGGCGGGCGGCAGCCTGCATGCGAGAGCGGGAGTGGAGAGGCAAGACGGCGCCGCGCCTACCCCCGCCACTCCGGCCGCCGGCCGGAGTGTGTGTCTTGGATGGCGGCGGCCGTGTTGCCCCCGCCGCCAGGCCCGGGCGGCCGCCGGCCGCCGGCGCCCCCTCCTTTCGCGGTCGACGCGCTCTACCCCCCGCTCTTCCTCGCGCTCTCGGCAATCGTCGTGCGCCTCGCCCCGTTTGCGGTGGCGGCCATCGCGCTGCCGCCGCTGGCGGGCGTGGGCGCATACCTCTGCGTCGTGCGCGGCGCCGGCGTCGACGCGCGGCGCCTGCACGAGACGCGGCTCGTCTCCTCCGCCGCCTTCTCCCTCGCCGCCCTCGCGGGCGCCTGCTTCCTCGCGTGGCAAGCGCCCCTGCTGCCTCCGGCGTGGGCGGCGGCGCAGGTGGCCATTTTCGGGGCGTACCTCGTTTTGCACGTTTTTCTATCGCGGTCCGACCCTGGGACGATCACATCCTCTCCTCCCACCGCACCTCTCCACCACGCCGGCGTGTGCTCCACGTGCCGCGTGCTCAAATCGCTGCGCTCCAAGCACTGCCCCGCGTGCCGCGCGTGCGTCGCGCGGTTCGACCACCACTGCCCCGTCGTCGGGGCCTGTGTTGGGGAGGGGAATCAAAGGGCGTTTACGGCGTTGTTGCTCGTGGCGGCCGTGGGGCAGCCGCTGTACTGCGCGCTGGCCGCGGCGTCGTTCCGCGCGGCCGCGCCGGCCGGAGCGGAGGCCAGCGCCGTTTTCGCGCACGCCTCGGCCCACTCGCCGGGCCTGCTGTTGCTCACCCTCAAGATGGCGCCCCTGGCGGCGGGATCAGTCTTTCTGGCGGGCCGCGCGCTCGCGCTCGCGGCGGTCAACCTCACCGTCAACGAATTCCACAACCGCCACCGCTACGCCTACCTCCTCCCGACCGACGGCGCCTCCACGTACGACAACCGGTTTGACCGGGGTTTCGCTCTCAATTGCGCACAGTTTTGGGGTGGAGAGAGAGACAGGGACTGGTCGGCCGAGCTCGAGGCGTCGCTCGCGGCGCGCGGCGGCAAGCTGGCGCCTGCGGGGGATGCGGAGCTCGTACCGCTCGCGGCCGACCGAGTGTAGCACCAAAACAGGGGATGGAGGGTCGCTTTTAGGGGGGTCTCAGACGGCGCGCCGCTGCCGTCTCCCCACTCCCCCGCCCCGTCTCTTCCGCTTCCCCACTTTCCCCCGCCCGTCATGATGGCCCTTCGTGCTGCCCGTGGTGAGGCCGGCGCCCGCGGCGGGCGGGGGCCGCCGGGCGACGGGTGCCGAGGTCGGGGCTGGGGCCGCCGTGCCAGGGCGTGGCGCCGCCTGCCGCCCCGGCCAACGCGCGACGTCGACACCGTCCGCGCTGCGCCGGCGGCGCACGCGCCGCCACGGACGACGGGCGGCGGGCGGGGCGGGTGGTCGACCCATCGCTTGGCGCCGCCTGCCCGCCCGGCGCGACGCCGCACGCCGCCGTGCGCCGCCCCGGATCGCTGGGCTGGAAGTGTGCTCCCGCTCAGGGGAGCGGGGGCGGGCGCCGCCGCCCCCCCGCGCCGCAACCGCCCGCGGCGGCCCGCGCGCCCATTCTCACCCCCTCCCCCCCCCCCCCAGGCGCCCGCCTGGTCGTCCGCGCCGAGGAGGCCAAGGCGCCCCCCGCCGCCAAGCCCCAGATCGGCCCCAAGCGCGGCTCCACGGTGAGAGACGAGAGAAGGGAGGAGGCAAAGTGAGGCCCGCGCCGCGCTGCGCCCGCCCGCCGCCCACCATGCACCCCTCTCTCTCCCCCTGACAGGTCAAGATCCTGCGCCCGGAATCCTACTGGTTCAACGACACCGGCAAAGTCGTCTCCGTCGACCAGTCGGGCGGCGTCCTCTACCCGGTCGTCGTCCGGTTCGACAAGCCCAACTATGCGGGGGTGGCGACGAACAACTACGCGCTGGACGAGGTCAAGGAGGTGTGAGTGGGGAGGGGGTCGTGCGGCTGTTTGGGGTGGCGACGGTGGGTGCGGCGCGCGCGCCGCGCTCTTCCGCTGCGGGCGCGCCCGGCGACCCCGCCGGCCCGCAACGCCGGGCCGGCGCGGGGGCCGGGGCCGCGGCGGGCCCGCCGGCGCGCGCGCGCCGCCGCGGCGCGCGCGCGCCGCGGCGCGCCCTCTTCCCGCCCGCCGCCCCGCCCCGGGCGGGCCTGTGTAGACCGCGGAGGAGCCGATTTCCACGGCGGGAGGGAGTGCGTCATCAGTGACAGGGGTCCACGCGCGCCCCGTTCTCTTTCCCTATCAAAAGCAGAGCGCCGGGCTGTCCGGCAACCGCGCGGTCAGCACCTCCACCCCGCCCCGCGTCACGAGCAGCGTGTGCTCAAACTGGGCGGAGCGGGAGCCGTCCGCGGTCACCGCGGTCCACCCGTCGGGCCACGTCGCGTCGCGCCACCCGCCCGCGTTGACCATCGGCTCGATCGTGAAGATCTGGCCCGCCGCCATGGCGCCCACGGCCTTGTTGCCGGCGTAGTGGGGGATGTTGGGGGCGCAGTGGAAGAGGTCGCCGATGCCGTGGCCGCAATAGGTGCGGACGACGGAGAAACCCGCCCGCTTGACCACCGCCGACACCGCGTCGCCCACGTCCCGGTAGCGGACGCCGGGCTTGCAGATGGCGATGGCGGCGTCCAGGGCGGCGGCGGTGGTCTGGACCAGTTTGATGTCGGCCGGCGACGGCGTCCCGACCGCGTGCGTTTCGTTCAGGTCGCCGTGGTACCCGCCCAAATACGCGGTGACGTCGATGTTGACGATGTCGCCGTCGACCAGCTCGCGCGCGTCGGGGATGCCGTGGCACACGACCTCGTTGACCGACGTGCACACGGATTTGGGGAAATTGAAATAGTTCAGAGGGGACGGGTACGCGCCCCTTTCCACCGTCGCCTCGTGCACGATGCGGTCCAGTTCGTCGGTCGTGACGCCGGGCCGCACCGCGGCCGCGGCGGCGTCCAGAATCTCGCGCGCAGCGCGGCACGCCGCGCGCGCGCGCGCGATTTCTTTCTCGCCGCGCACCGGCACCGACCGCTGCTGCCTCGACTCCACCTCGGACTCGGGATAGCCCGTGGCGGCGTAGTCGGGGCGGGGCACGGCGCCGGGCACCGCGCGCGTCGGCGACACGACGTCTGGCCGCAGCGGCCCCGTCCACGCGTAGGCCGGCAGCGTCAACGCCCGCCCGGCGCCCTTGTGCGTGACATAGGCCCAGGTGTCGGGGGCGGGCTTGTGGGAGGACTTGTGGGCGGGCCACGCGGCCTGAAAGGGAGGAGCGAGGGATGTCGGCGCTTGGAACGCCTCCTTTTCCCCCTCCGACCCCCTAGTCGGCGTGCCACGGCATGTCGCACGCCCACAGGCGCCACCGCCCGCCCCCACGCCGCCGCCCACCGCTTCCACCTTACCTTGAAACAGTCTTGCGAGCAGAAGCAGGCCGGCGCGCGCGGCAGGCCCAGCTCCAAGCATTTGGGGCAGAGCAGCTTGGCGGCCAGGCCGCACCTGGTGGGAAAAGAGAGCGGGGAGGCGTGGGCGTTGCCAAATCGGCCGCCGCCGCGGCGCCAGCGGCCGCGCCCGTGCCCCGCGCCCCAGGACCCATTCGCGGCTCACTTGGCGCACACGTCGCCCTCGGCGGCGCCGCCGCCCGTCATCGCAGCAGGGCGCGTCGCGTCGAGAGAGTGACGCCAGCCGGCGTCGCCCTCTCTCCGCCACTCCAGCGGCCTCCCGCCCGCCGGCCGCGATCCCGGGCATGGCGGCGCACTCGCTGCTGGACGATTGGGCGCGCTCGGAGGCCGCGCCGACTGACGCTCGCGCCGCGCCGCGGTCGCTCTCGCCCGCGCCGGGGCCGGCGCCGCCGGACGATGGTGGAGCCATCTTTTCTCTCGACGTGCTGGAGCGGGAGGTCACCCGGTGCGCGGATGGGGGGCGGGGGCGATGGCGCAATGGTTTCGCGTGCCTGCCGCGCCTCGCCACCTCACACACCATCCATCCATCCCATCATCAGCGGCCGGGGCGCGGCCACCGCGCTGGCGGCCGGCGGCGACGCCGCGCTCGCCGGCACGGCGCGCGGGTTCCTGCTGCGCTACGACCTAGCGGCTGGCGGCGCGCCCAGTGAGCGCGGGGAATGGATGAGGGGTGTGGTGAGGCTCGTGACGGGCGTCCGGCGCGCAACCGACGCCGTTTCCACCTTTTTTTTCTTCATCAGCCGAGGTCGAGCTCTCGCGCGCCCCCGACGCCGCGGTCGCCGCCATCTTCCTGGACGCCACCGGCACGCACGCTGTGGTGGCGCTGACGGCCGGCGGGGCCGACTCGAGTCTCTACCTGCACGCCAAGTGGCGCCGCGCCAAGCCGCTCGCCGCCGCGCGCGACGCGGCGCTCACCGCCGCCGCGTTCGACGCGGGCGCTGTCACCGAGACGACGACAGGCGAGGCGCTGCTGGGCACGGCGGCGGGGGAGATTGTCGCGTTTTCGTGCGACGAGCGCGACAAGAGGGAAAGGGGCGGCGCGACCCTCTACACCCTGCGGGCCCCCGGCGGCGCACGCGCGCCCGTCACCGGCCTGCACATCGGCCGCGGGGCCGGCGGGCGGCGGGTGGTGCTGGCGGCGACCGCGGAGAGGCTCCACGTTTTCGCGGCGCCCGCCGGCGTCGGTGCGCGCGGCGCGCCGGCCGGCCTCGCCGCCCTCGTTGCCTGCTACACGCCCGACGGCGCTGACTTGACCAACGCGTGGTGGCCGGCAGGGGTGGGGAAGGACGGCGCGACACCCCCCGGCGTCGAGGGCGCGGGCGCGCTCGCCGTCACGCCTGCGCCGGGCCGCGGCGAAGCGGTCACCTGGCTCTCCTCCGCCGGCTTGGCCACCGCCCTATTACCCTCCGCCGCGCCCGAGTCCGACCCGGTGCCCGGGCGCGAGCACGAGCTCCTGGCCGAGCGCGCGGTGGCCCTCCCCCCGCCCGGCGCTCTCGGCCCTGCCGCCCACCCGCGCGCCCTGGCCGCCACCGCGCACCACGCGCTCGTCGTTGACGGTGGCCGCATCATCGCGCTGGGGCGGGTTGGTGGAGGGCTCGTGCAGGCGCTGGCGCCCGGCGCCGCGCTGCGTGGCGCCGCCGCGACCGCCGCCCCCCCTCCACTCCTCCCCCGGCGCGGCCTCGCGGCCGACGCCTCCACCGGCGCCGTCTACGCGGTCGTTGGAGATGGACTCCTCGAAATCGCGGCGACCAACGAGGCGCGCGACGTGTGGCGCGTGCTCGCGGCCCGCGGCGATTTCGCCGCCGCCGCGCGCGCGGCGCCCGACCGCGCGGCGCGCGACGCGGTCGCCCTCGCCCACGCGGACGCCATGTTTGCCGCGGGCGACTTGGAGGCCGCCGCGGCGCTGCACGGGCGCACGGTGGCGGAGGACGCGCCGTTTGAAGCGACGGCGCTGCGCTATGTCGACGCGGGCGACGACGCCGCGCTCGCCACCCTCCTCTCGTCCCGCCTGGCCGCTTTACCGCCGTCATACCGCGCCCAGGCGGCCGCCCTGGCGGCCTGGCTGCTCGAGGTGCGGCTGGACGCGGTCAACCGCGCGGCCCTGTCGCGCGCGGGCGGCGGCGGCGGCAGCGCCGACGCCGCGGCCGCCGACGCCGCCGACGCCGCGGTCGCCGACGCCGCCGACGCCGCGCTGGCCGCCACCCTGGCCAAGCACGCGGACGCGCTCGACGCGGGCGTCGCGGTCGGCCTGCTCGCGGGGTACGGCCGCTCGGCGGACCTGCTGGCGTACGCCCGAGCGCGCGGCGACGCCGAGGCCGTGCTGGAGCACCTCGTCGCCGCGCGCGACGCGCGCGGCGCGCTGGCCGCCCTGCGCGCGGCGGCGGGCGCGGCCGACCTCGCGCCCCGGTTTGCGCCCGCGCTCTTTCACGCGGCGCCCGACGCTGCCGTCGACGCCTGGCTGGACGCCGACCCGCCCCTGGACCCGGACGCGCTGCTGCCCGCGCTGGCGCGCGCGCGGGTGGCGGGCGCGCCCCAGGTGGAGCGCGCGGCGGCGCTCCGCTTTTGCCGCGCGGTGGCCGACGCGGGGCGCGGCGGCGCCGCGCTGCACAACCTGGCCATCGGGCTGCTGGCCCAGGAAGCAGGGGAACGAATTCAAGAGGAGGGCAGGGGCGAAGCGGGCGGCGCCGCCGCCGCCGCCGACGCCTCGACCTCTCCTCCTCCGGACCCCGAGTCCGACCTCCTCGCCTACCTCGCCGCCGCCCGCACCCCCTCCGGCGCCCCTCGCTACGACCCCGCCCTCGCCCTGGCCGACGCCGCGACCGCGCGCTGCCGGCGCGGCGCGGTGGCCCTCCTCCTCGACGCGCGCGCGCCGGACGACGCGCTCGACGCCGCGCTCGCGTTCGACCCCGCGCTCGCGGCCTCGGTCGCGCTCGCGCCGGGCGCGGACGCCGACACGCGGCGCCGGCTGGCGCTGGCGGTCGTGCGGCACACGGTCGCGTCGGCGCCCGCGGGCGCCCCCCCCGCGGCCACCGTCGACGCAGTCGACGCCTTTCTCCGGTCCGATGCGGGCGCCTGCCTGCGCTTGGAGGATGTGCTGCCCCTGTTCCCCGGCGCGACCGCGGTCGGCGCGTTCAAGGCGGCGGTCGTGCGCACGCTCGACGGCGCCGACGCGCGCGCAGAGTCGCTGCGCGCGTCTGCGGCGGCCGCCGCGGCCGCCGCCGACGCCGCGCGCGCCGATCTGGCCGCCTTGGGCGGCCGCTCGGGCGCCGTGGGCGCCGGCGAGCCGTGCGCGGCGTGCGGGCGGCCGGTCGGCGGGCCGCCGCCCGCGCGCGCGGGGCCGGCAGGAGGGGGGCTGGCGCCGGTCTACCTGTTCCCCACGGGGGCGGCGTACCACGGCGCATGCTGCGCCGCGGCCGCGGCGGCCGCGTTGCCCGCGGCGGCGGCCGCCGCGCTGCGCGCGCGCGCCGCCGCCGTCGCCGCGGGCGCCGCGCCGCCCGCCGCGATCGCCTCCCTGGACGCCGACCTCTCCGCCGAAGACCCCGCGTGCGGCGAGGCCGCGGTGCGGTCCCTGGACGTGCCGCTGGTGGATCCGGCGGCCGACGCGGCAGACGCCGCGGCGTGGGCGGTTTCGGCTGTCGCGGGTTGAGAGAAAGAGGACCCGAAAGAGTCCATGTGATCGCGACACCATCGGTGCAACAGCTCCTCATCCACGCTCACGCCGGCGGCGCCCCCGCCCCCCCCTTGAAAAACTCGAGCTTCTCCACCTTGAGCTCGTCGCTGCCCGCCCCCCCCGGCAGCCGGTACATGTAGACGACGGCGCGCGATCCCGTCACGTCCATGAGGACAAACGAGGGGACGGACGGGGCGGCGGCGTGCGGCGCCCACGCGCCGGTCGCCGACCCCGGGTCTATCCTCAACCGGCCGCCGGCCGCCGTCACGGACAGCGCGTGCGAGTGGCCGGTGACCAGGATGTCGACGCCCAGGCGGCGCTGCAGCAGGTCGAGCGCGGACGCGTCGCCCCAGGGGACGACCGCGTGGCCGTGGCAGAGGCCGACCCGGAAGTCGCCGATCGAGACCACTTCCACGTCGCCTCCTCTGACGGCGGCGTCGTCGAAATCGCCGCGCACGGCGCGGACGTCGGCGCAGATGGAGCGCAGGTGGTTGAGCACGTCCTTTGAAGGGGAGAACGAGGGGGGGGCGCGGGGAGAAAGAGTGGGCTCCCGGCCCCGCCGCGCCCACGCTCCCGCGCCCACGCCACCGCGCATGGCGTCCTCCCCGAGCTGCCGGCGCCGGCACGAGGCCCCGGCGGCGCCTCCGCGCGCGCACGCCTGCGCGCCTCCCCACGCCCCCTCCTCCTCACCTGGCTGCACAGGTTGCCCGTCACCAGCGCGGTCGCCACCCGCCCCGGCACCAGCAGCGCCCCAAACTTGGGCGGGAGGCCGGGCGCGCGGTGCGGGATGTGCGCGTCGCCGATGCACAGGACGAGCACCATGGGGCGCCGGCGGTGAAAGGCGCAAGGGCGGCCTGGATCCGGCGCGCGGCGGGCGGCCGGCGCGGGGCGCTCACAGGCCTTCGGCCGACGGTCTGCGCGCGGAGACACTCTCCACGCCGCCCTCTGCGGCCCAAACGATGGCCGCGCACCGGCGCACGGCCCCCGCGCACGCCGCGCACCCCACCTTTGGCGCGGGCGACGCGCGCACGACCGTGACGCTCGTCGCGGCGACGCCCGCGAAAGCCGCGCCGCCCGCGCGCCCCGGCATGGCTTTCCGCTTTGCCGCCGAGTTTGACCGGTACTGGGCGTTTTTTCTGTGGGTCGTCGTCATCGCGGCGGGCATGTGGCCGCCGCTGCTCGCGCCGCTCGCCGCGGCCGCGTTTCCGTCGGCGGCGGTCGCGGGGCGGGCGGCGGGCGTGCTGGTGGTTTGGGTGAGTGAGAGAGAGCGAGAGAGGGGGGGGGGGGGAGAGCGGGGGAGGCGGCGGTGGAGGCTGGAGGCGGGCGCCGCATTCGCGCGCCGCGGCGGCGACGCCCTCGTCCCCCTCCCCGCCCGCAGGCCACCCTCGCCGCGCTCCCCCTCGGCCCCACCCCCCCCTGGGGCCGCGCCCTCTGCCGCTACATCCTGACCCGCACCCAGGACCTGCTGGCCGAGTTCAGGGTCGTCACGGACGACGGCGCGACGTTTGAAACAGGGCGCGCGTACGTCATCGGGTTTGAGCCTCACTCGACGCTCCCCATGGGCGCCGTCCTCGCCTTCAACTCGGTCACCGGGTGCGTGCCGCCGGGGCTGGAGGGCGTGCGGCTGCTGGCGTCGTCGCTGGTGAGAGAGGAGGGGAGAGGGGGGGCGCGGTTTGAGACGGGGCCCGCGGGTTGTGTGGGCGGCGCGGCACGCTCACACACCCCATCCCCCCCACCCACCCCAGTGCTTCACTGTGCCCTGCGTGCGCCACGTCTGGTGGTGGCTCGGCTTCCGCCCCGCGACGCGGGCGTCGATGTCCGCGCTGCTGAAAGCGGGCGCCCCCGTCGCGCTCTGCCCCGGCGGCGTGCGCGAAGTCGCCATGCTTGACGCGGCCAAAGAGACCGTGTTCCTCACCGCCCGCCTCGGCTTCGTGCGGCAGGCGCTCGCGGCGGGCGCGCCCCTCGTCCCCGCGTTCGGCTTCGGCCAGACGGCCGCGTTTCGCTGGGCGCACCCCCTCCCCCTCCCCCCGCGCGCCCGCGCCGCCCTGGCGCGCGCCATCGGGTTTATGCCGCTCTGGATCCACGACGGGTCGTACCTGCCGTTCCCGGTGCGCGCGGCGCGCGTGACCGTGGTCGTCGGCAAACCCGTCCCGGTGCCCCTCGTGCCCGACGCTGACGACGCCACCGTGCGCCTGCACCTGAACCGCTTCGTGGACGCCATGCGGGACCTGTACGACCGGCACGCCGCGGCGGCGGGGTGTGCGGGCGTGCCGCTGGAAATTCTTTAAAGGGAGGGGAGAGAGGGAGAGGGGAGATCATCAGCGGGCGGGCGTATTTTCATGGCTCTGGCGATCACTGCAACTCGAATGCGCGGGCCGGCTCTTCGAGGCGCGGCGGCGGCGCCGACCGAAAACCCCTCGCTCTTTCACTCCTTGCCGCCCGCCGCGGCGGCGAGCGCGTCCGCCGCGCCCGGCCCCAGCACGCCGTCCAGGGACGAACGCACCGCGTCCGCGTCGCCGCCGACGGCGGGTACGACGTGGAGGAGGAGGAGTCTGACAAACGCGGCGGCCGCGGCGCTCGCCGCGCGCGCCGCGCCGCCGCGCGCCACCGCGCGCCCGGCGGCCGCCACGCCGCCGGAGTCGTCGAAAGTGGCGACCGCAACGGGGCCTGCGAGCAGAACGGCCCCTGCCGCGGCGAAGAGAGGCGGCGCTGCAGCGTCGGCCGCGGCGGGTGCCGCGGCGACCGCGTCGGCTAGGCGCGCCGCGAGCGCGGCGGGCGCGCCGGCCGCCACCGCGTCCAGGCGGGCGGCGTCGGACACGAGGCAGAGGCCTTCCAGGGCGCGGCAGGCGGCGGCTTGCTCTTCGGCCGTCGGCGCGACACCGTCGGCCGCAGGCGTGACGGCGGCTGTGGGCGCGGCCGCGCGGTGGAGCAAAGGGGCGACAACGGCGTCGACGACGGCTGCAAAGAGGTGGAGAGAGGGCGGTGAGGAGGGCGGGGCGCGGGCGCGCGCGCGACCCCCTCGCACAAATGAAAAAAATCTTACCCACGCCCGCCGCGCCTCCCAGCGCGTCCTCCAGCGCGCCCCGGCCGGCGCCATCCCCCTCACAAGCGTCTGCGATGGCGGCCGCGACGTCGCCCAGGGCGGCCGCCCTACAAAAGGAGAGAGGCGCGCGCGCGCCGCGCGCCGCACGCGCGAGCGCGGTCGCCACGCGCACGCGGGCCGCGTCGGCGTGGGCGTCGGAGATGGCGGCGGCCAGGGCGTCGGGCGGCGCGAGGGACGCCATGGGGACGGGCAGTGAACGCGCCCGCCACATCGGCGCGGTCACACTCTCAGCCGACCGCCCCCAACCACCCATGGTCGCCCGCGCTCAACGTTGCGGTCCAGCGGCGGGCGGCTGCCGGCCGCACGGGCGCCGCCGGCGGCGGCCGCCACCGGCCGCCGCCGGCCGCCGCGCGGTGGCGCCCGCGGGCCGCCGCCGCGGCGCCTGGCCCCCTAGTTCAACATAGTGTGCATGCTTAAGGCGGCGCCTGGGGCGGTGCCCGCCCCGGCGGCCGCCGCGCGACGCTCGCCGGCTCGGCGGCCGACGCCGCATTCCCGGTGAGCCCAAGCAGCCCGCCCTCCCTCCTCCCGTCCTGGCGCCTCCTTCTCCACCTGCACCCCTTCTCCTTCCACCCGCGCCCCGGGGAGTGACGACCGCTTTGTCGCCCCAGTCCTACCCGCCCCCACCAGCCAAACCGGGGACCCAGCGCTGAGGACGAGACACGCGTCGCTTCGGCGATCCGACCCCGGAGAGCGCGGGTGGACGCGGAAGGGGTGCACGGTGCGCGGTGCCCTCTATCCTTTTCTTCTCTCTGCGGTGACGACCATACTATAATCCCAGCTCGCTTCGAGCCCCCACCCACTCCGGCGGGTGGCGAGGGCGCTGAAGAGAGACAACCGTCCCAATGCTCACGTTTTTGTTGGCGCTGAGCAGAGAGGGAGAGAGATTGAGAGCCTGCCGCGCGCGGCGGCTTGGCTCCGGCGCCCGCGCCCGCGCGCCCGCGCACGCGCACCCACCCACCCCAAACACACATCAGGCGGCCGACCGCGCGCGTCGCGTCTGAGCTAGCAAGGTGAGCGGCGTTGCGGGGCCGTGGCGGCCGCGCAAACTCCTTCTATTTCTGCCCGCGCCCTTCCCCTCCCTCCTTTCCTCCTCCTCGCTCCGGGGCGTGACGATCGTCCACCTTTGGTCCGTGTTTTGCATTCAGTCCATATCAGCTGATGCCGAGAAACGGTGCCGACACTCCCTTGGTCGGGAGGCGGCCTCCGATCCCAAAACGACGAGGAGAGAGGGAGGGCCGCGCGCGCCCCATTTGGGGCCCCCCTCCCTGCCCCCCGGCGCCTCCGCGATGATGAAGCGAGAATTTCAACGGACTAGAGTTTCCGAGAAACTCTTCAATTTCATTGACGACCACTTCAATTCTCTTGGCTGTCTGACGCGTCGACCGTCGCCGGGGTCGGGAGGAACGCCGCGGCGCGTTCTTTCCGTCCACGCCCTTTTCCTTTTGGCGCTCCCGCGCCCACGCGGCGCCCCTCTGGCGCCGCGCCACCCCCTCCACCACGGCTTCTAATAGTTGGTTCCGCCGCCCTCCATGCGGCGGGGCCCGTTCCCAGAAGCGAGACTCACGAGGCGGCGGGCGCTGTCCCGATCAAGGCGGCCCCGCCGCTGCCGACCCGGGGGCCCGCTATCCCGGGCCCGCGACGCCCACGCGGAACCGGGACGACGCGCCCGGACAGCTTCGTTTTTGGGGGGGCGCGAATCGTCGACACCCTCTCGCCCACCCCCCAGGTGCGCCCGTCGCCCGCCACCACCGCGGCACACCCTTTGGCTGTGGTCATCAGGCAGCTGGCGGCCGGCCCTTTCCCGCGGCCCCGACCGGCGTTCTCCCAGCCGCACACCGCGCGCCGCGCGCGCGCGCGCGCCCGCGCCGCGCCCCCGCGGCCGGCCCCCGCGGTCCGCCGGCGCCGCGCGCGCGGCCGACACACGGGTTTTCCTCATTCCCAGGTGAGAGGGAAGGGTGGGGCGGATCGCCCCCCCCCTAAAAAAAAGCTACAGAGACGGTCGAGCGGCGGCTTGGCGCTCCGCGCCGCGTGCCCCCGCCCAACATGCGCCCCACTGGGCGCCGTAGCGACACGAACCCGCCGGCGCGTTTCAGGGGGGGCACACGGCGCCCTCACGCCGCCCGCCCGTATAAGTGCTGCCACACTCTTTTTTTTTTCCGAGGGGGAACGAGATCTCATCCCCACCTTTCCGCCACCCTCAGGCCATCTGAAGGCGGCATCAACATTCACTGCGCCGCGCCCAGGTGCGCGGGTGGCTCCACCCTCGACCGCCGGCCACCGCCCGACCCACCCGCCCCCCTCGCGCGCCGCTCCCCGCGCTGTGACGACCCCGTGAGGCTGTTTCTGACCCCGTGATCGAAATCTCACTTACTCATAACGACTTCTCCTTCCACCGAGCGCTGCTGCTGGAGCGCCGCGTGGGGGTGAGGGGGGGAGGTTGCTGGCCGGCGGTTTCGATTCTTTTCTTTTCTTTCGCGCTCTCCGCTGCCGATGATGCACCACGCGCCCGCCAGCCTCTGTCCTACCCGCGGGATCCCGCCCGGGTCCTCGCCCTTGAGCGGGGGAACCTACCCGGGCGCCCCGCACCGGCGTGACGCACAACTTGGCGGTGTCTGAGGCGCAAGAGCGCGGGCGGCGGGTTGGATCGGCCCGCGGCGCCCGCCTTTCCTTTCCCCTCCTCCTCCGGCCCGGCCTGCGCATGATGACGACGCACGCTCTCATTCACGATGGTCTGCGGACCCGGGCGCGCGCCCCCGGGCGCGCGCCCGCTGGCGATAAAAGGCTCGACACAACTGTCGCCTGACGCACACGCGCCGGGCCAGAGGAGGAGGGGGTGGGGGGTATCGGGCTGCGGTGATCGGGCGCACGCGGCGGGCGGCGCGTTAACCGCCGCCTCTTCCCCCCCCCTCTCTCCCCCCCAGGCGCGACGACAGATGCGGCGGGCGCGAGCGGCGTCGCTCGCTCGCCGGCGAGCGAGCGAGCCGCCGCTGCACCAGGTGCACGCTCCGCTGCGAACTTTTGTGTAACGCGACGTGGCGGCGAGGGCAAGGCGGGGACAGTGGCCGGTCGGCGTCTCTCTGCCGGCGCCGGCGCCGCCGCCACCGCCTCACTCCTTCGCGGAATGGCGTCCTCCCCGCGCCGCCGCCAGCGGTCGCGGTCGCCTCGCCGCGACCGCGACGACCGCGGTCGCCGGTCGCGGTCGCCGCGGCGGCGGCCATCGCGGTCGCGCTCGCGCGAGCGGCAGCGCCTGCCACCGCCGCCGCCGAGGGCGGGAGAGAGGGCCATGCCGCCGCCGCCGCCTCGCGACAGCGGCGGCTGGGGCGGGAGGGACGACCGAGGACGCGGCGGCGGGGACCGCGGCGGCGGCGGCCGCGGCGGCTGGGACCGAGGCGGCGGGCGTGGCGGGTCGTCGGGCAGGTGGGCGGGGAGGTGGGGAAGGCGGAGGGTTGGGAAAGGCGGCAAGCGGGAGCCTGACGCCGACCTCCCCTCTTCTCTTTCTCACTTTCAGGCCGCCGCCCGGCTTTGGCATGGGCGACCCCGACGTGTCGGACGACGACGTTCGGGAGCAGGCCGCGGGCGACTTTGTCGAGTAGTGAGTGTGAAGGAGAGGGGAAGAGAGGGTGGGTCGAACGACCGCGCGCCCGCGACCGACCAGCCTCCACCTCCCTCTCTCTCCCCAGCCGCCGTCTCATGCGCATCAAGCTCGCAACGCGGTGCGTGCGTTGCATTTTTCCGCGGTCGCCGACGCCGAGCCCGGAGCCCGACTCGGAGCCGGAGGCCGAGGCGGAGGCGGCCGCCGGCCCGTCGGCGCCCGAGCCCGAAATCTCACCCGCGGAGGCCAAGGCCAACGAGACCGCGGTCGCCATGTTCACGGTCTGGCTGCGCTCGCGCCGGGCGGCCGCCGCGGCCGCCGCCGCCGCCGCCGCCGCAGCGGCCGACGCCGACGCCGACGTCGGCCCTGCGCTGCCGCCGCCCTCGACCGACGACGTACCCCGTGATTACGGCAAAGCCTTGCTCCCGGGAGAAGGCGCGGCGATGGCCTCCTACGTCGCCGACGGCAAGCGCATCCCGCGCCGCGGCGAGATTGGGCTCACCGCGGACGAGATCGTTAAATACGAGTCCGCGGGCTTTGTCATGTCGGGGTCGCGGCACACGCGCATGAACGCGGTGCGGGTGCGGAAAGAGAATCAGGTCTACACTGCGGAGGAGAAAGCAGCGCTCGCTCTATATTCCGCTGAAGAAGCCGCCGCCAAGGAGGCGGCCGTGCTGACCGACTTGAAGAAGCTGGTGGCGCGCACGATCGGGGGTGGGGAGGGCGGGAGCGGGGGGTGACTGGTTTTGGTTTTGCGCGTGTCAACGTCCGGTTCACTCTCTCCTCTCCCTCTCTCCGCCCACGCTTTGGGAGGGCGGCGGCGCCGGCATGGGTCACGGACGAGTGTCGTCAGGGGCCCCGGGGAGTGCAGCGGCGGGCGGGCGCGGCGGTCGACGCGCGCCGCGCCTGCGAGTGGCGCGCTCGCGCGGCGAGGCGGCGCGAGCGTGGGCGAAAAGAAGCGACGCCTCACACACACCCGGGCGCATTTCACTCGCCTCCCGCCTCATCCCCACCCTCCTCATACAGCGGCGTCAGCGGCATGTCGGGCGGGCGCTGCAGCCAGTTCCTCTCGCACCACCGGGATCCTTTCCCCGTCTCGACCACGTGCACCGTGAACGCGTGCCGCGACGCGGCCCCGGTGTTGGGCGCGGAAAAGTGGACGAGGGACCCGTGCAGCAGGATGAGGGTGCCGGCGGTGGCGGGAAGAGGGATGGCGCCGGCCGACGGCAGGTCGGGGCGGGTTCCGCGCGCGAAGCCGAGCGTCACGCCCTCCTCCCCCTCTGTCCGCACAAAACGGTCCACCACCGCCCCTGCATGCGACCCCGGCACCGCCCACAAGCACCCGTTGGCCTCGCCCGCGTCCTGCAGCGCGAGCCAGCATCCGACGACGGACGGCGTCGGATCAGTCCACAGAAACGCGCTGTCCTGGTGGGGCACGACCTCGCCGCCGACGCCGGCACCTTTCACAATGTACATGGATTGGATGGGGGCGGGGCGGGCGTAGGCCAGGGACCGGAAGATCGAGGCGAGGCGAGGGGAGCGGCAAAAGGCGCGGAACGCGTCGTCGACCTCGTGCAGCGCGTGCCCGATCTTGTTGACGCCGGCGCCCGGGGTGGGGGTTGTCAGCGCGCCAGTGGCGAGGTCGACAGCGGCGTCCTCGAAGAACGGGGCGGCCGTGGTCGCCGACGCGAGAAAGTACGACGGCGACACCTTGCCCTGGTCCCGCGTGCTGAACAGGGAAGTGGCGGCATCCGCCGCCGTCACAGCGGCCAGGCGGGCGCGGCCAGCGGCGAGCAGGGGCGCGGGGTCGGCAAAGCCGGGCAGCGCGAGGAAGCCTGGACACAAGGAGAGAGGAATTGGCGCCGTCACCCCGGCTCGCGCGCCGGCCGTGCACCACCCACCGCTGGCTCTCACCGTCGCGGCTAAAGGACGCGAGCTGGTCGGGCGTGAGCCCGACAAGCGCGGGCATCGCGGCTGGCGGGCTGCCCTGGATACCTCGGCCCCCGGCGCAGGGGCGTGGCGCGCGGTGGCGATCCCGGCGAGGAGCACGGGCCGGGCAGAGTGAGGAGCGGCCGGCGCCGCCAGCGTCGCCACTCTCTCGCCGCAGCGGGGCTGGCGACGCCCCTCGCGCCGCGATGGCCGACGACCGGATGAACGACGACACGTTTGGTGAGGAGCTGGGAGTGGGAGCGGGCGGGCGCTGCGCCGCCGCCGCCGATGCGGGCGCGCCGACGCCTCCCTCCTGCTCCCACCACAGGCGATGACGACTTTACCACGGCCGACATTGGCGAGGTGCGGTGTTGTTGGGGGTGGTGAGAGGGATCGGCGGCGGCCGGCGGCCCGCGGGAGCGCGGCCGACGATGGCGGCCGCACGCGCCGCAAGCCGGGCGCCCTCGCGGCGCCCGCCGCGGCCCGCTGGCGGGGTTACCGGAAGCCACCGGCGCGCGCCGGGGCACAGATCCCGGGGCAGGCACGATTCCGGCCCCGCCGCGACCTCGCGACCCCTCCCTCCTTTCTCTCTAGTCGGCGTCCGGCGCCGCTCCCGCCTTTGACGCGTCCCAATACTCCTTCTTCGACTTTTCCGCGCCCGCGCCCGCGGCCGCGCCCGCGGCGGACGCGTCCCTGGACGGCGGCCTGGAAGCCGGCGTCGACGCGCCGCCCGAAGAGGAGACCGTGCCCGAGGAGGAGGCCGAAGTCGACATCCCGGCGGAGGACGACGAGGATGAAGACCTGTCGTACGCCGCCATGTTTTCGGCGGGGCTCGACCTGGCGACCGCGGGCGGCGGGTCGCTCTGGGACGACGCGCTCCTCTCGTCCACCCACGTCCCGCCCCCGCCCCAGTTTGACCTGGCGTCCCTGGGCGCGCTCGCGCCCGCGGCGCCGCTCGGGTACAGCGGCGGGTACGCGCCGCCGCCGCCGCCGCAAGCGGTGTGGGGCGCGGCGCCGGCGCCGCCGCGCGGCGCCGCCGTGTCGGCCGCCGCGCTCGAGGCCGCGCTCTTTGCGGGCTCCTCGCCCGCAGAGCCGGTCGCGACGTCGGCGGCCGCCCTGGAGGCGCGGTTGCTGGCGGGCGCGGCGCCGGCGCGGGCGGCGGCGCCGCCGCAGACGCACCTCTCGTACGCGGCGGCCGCGACGCCGCCCGGCGGCGCGCCGCCGCAGCCGCCCCAGATGCTGGTCCGCCCGCCGGGCCCTCCCCACCCTTTCGGCGGGCGGGGCCTGCCGCGGCCGCCGCTCCCCGGCGCCCCCCCCGGCCGCGGCTGGCCCGCGGCCCCCCCCCCGGGCCGCGGCTGGCCGCCCGGCCCCGGCCGCGGCCCCGCCCCCGGCCGCGGCTTCCCCGGCGTCCGCGGCGGCTTCCCCGGGCGGGGCGGCCCCGCCCGGCCGCGCGTCCGGGGGTCGGCCGCGATGTCCGGCGACGAGATCGAAGCCATCCTCCGCATTCAGTGGCGCTCCCTGCACACTGGCCCCCCCTACGTCGAGGACTTTTACGCGCAAGCCGTCGCGGAAAAGGCGACGGGCGGCGCCAACGCGCGATCGTTTGCGCCGGCCGCGCTGCGCGAGCTCGCGCCGTCGGAAAAGGGCGTCGCCGACCTGCCGTCCTTTGCGCGCCTCGACGGCCTGGGCAAGATCCCGTTTTCCAACGTGCGCCGGCCCAAGCCGCTCATGGACCTGGGGCTGGCCGGGGAAGCGGTCAAGAGCGGCGAGGGGGATGCCGCCGCGCCCGCGACGCCCGCCGCCGCCGACGCCAAAACCGCCGCCCGCCTGGACGCCGACCCCCGCCTCGCAGCCCGCGTCGTCGTGGAAGAAGCCGCCTGCCTCCTGCTCGACGTGGACGACATCGACCGCGTGTGGGCGGCCGCGGGCGGTTCGCGCCCCGACGAGGGCGCGCTGCGCCAGCGGCGCGCCATCCTCATGGAGGCCCTCTGCCGCGCCCTGCGCCTGCCCGACGCGCCCGCAGCCGACCGCGCCCGGGACGGCGTCTTCCTGCGCCTCGCCGCCCTGCACAAGGGCCGCGCTGTGCTCGGCCGCGGCCTCCGCCTCCTCCTCGCCCCGCTCGCGGCACCCGGCCCCGGCGCGGCTGGCATCAAGGCATCGCGGCCGCTCAAGCTGGTGTGGGCCCTGCTGCGGTGCGGGGACGACCTGTTTGCGGAGAAGGAAGAGGTGGTGGGTGAAGGCAGCAACGCGCGCGCGGCCGCCGCCGACGCGGCGCGCGAGGCCGCCGTCACCGCGGCCGCCGCCGCCGCCGCCACCGACGCCGTGCGCCGCCTGCGCTCGCCCGAGGAGGCGCGCGACGCCATGGCCGCGCTGGCGGGCGGGTCGCTCGCCGCGCGCGCGCGGTCGGCCGCGACGCCGGCGGACGCGTTGCTGCCCCTGCTGCCGCCGGGCGCGGGGTCGCCCGGGTTTGTGCCGCGCCCGTGGCTGATTGATGTCTTGCTGGCGCTGTTTGCGCGCGCGGCCGAGCTCGGCCTGGCGCCCGGTGCGCCCCCGCCTCCCCCTCCTGGCACCGACCCGCCCCCGCCGCCCTCTGACGCGGTGCGCGCCTCCTGGGGCACCGCCTGCTCCTCCTTCCTGGATCTGCTCGTGGGCCACGTGGGCACGCTGGCCGACGTCGCGCGGCTCGCGCGCGACGCGGGCGCCGACGGCGTCGACGCCATCACCTACGCCCGCGCCGTCGCCCCGGGCGCCCTGGTGACCGCCGCGCTCCCGTTTGCGGGCGACGTGGCGGCGGGCGCGCTGCGCAAGCGCATGGCCGAGCTGGAGGCCGCGTGACGTGAAAGGCAGCGAGGGGACGAGAGAGGCAACCAACTCGAGAGAGAGCGGTCGGAGGGTGTTGGCGGCGGGTGCGAGGGCCGCGGCGCCGCCGAAGTTTTTTGCGAGCGGCGCCCGGGGAGGTGTGTGAGGGGGCGCGGGCGGGGTCGAAGAGCGCTCGGGCGAACAGCGCGCAGGAACACTCTCTGTCCGCGCCCTCCCGGGGCGGCCCCGGCCCCCTGAATCACCATGCGGTCCCTGCCGTCCGCCCGGCCGCCAGGCGCTCTCGCCGGCCGCGCGCCGCGCCGCGGCGCCACCCCTCGCGCGTCCCCCCAATCCGCTGCCGACTCGCTCATCCCCGACACCCTGGCCGCCATGGCGACCGACACAGAGTTTCAGGCGACCGCGGCCGCGCTCGCCGCGCGCGGCCAGGCCGCGCTCACCGCCGACGAGCGCGCCGCGCGCCGGCGCTCGCTCGCCGGGCTGGGGCTGCCCGCGTTTGGCGACCGCTTGAAGGTATGGGAGGGGTTGGATGGAGGGCGGGCGAGGAGAGGGCGCCAGGAGAGGTCCAACGCGTCCCTCCCCTCTTTTTTTCTTCTTCCCAGGCCGCCGGCGTCCCCCCGTTGGCCCGCTCCCAAGCCACCACCCTTCAACTCAACGTGGGCCTGCACTGCAACCAGGCGTGCGCCCACTGCCACGTCGAGTCGTCCCCCCTGCGCACCGAGGCGATGAGCGCGGACACCGCCGACCGCTGCCTCGCCCTCGCGGCCGCCGCCCGCCCCACGCTCACCACCCTGGACCTCACCGGGGGCGCGCCCGAGCTGCACAGCACCTTTCGGGGCCTGGTGGAAGGGGCGAGGGCCCTCGGGTTGGAGGTCATCGACCGCTGCAACCTCACCGTCCTCTCCGAGCCCGGCCAAGAGGGCCTGGCGCAGTTCCTGGCCGCCAACCGGGTCCGCGTCGTCGCCTCTCTGCCGTGCTATACGCCCGGCACGGTCGACGCCCAGCGCGGGCGCGGCGTGTATGAACGCTCGGTCGACGGTTTGAAAAGGCTCAACGCCGCCGGCTACGGCTGCCCTGGCACCGGCCTCGCCCTGGACCTCGTCTACAACCCCGGCGGCGCCTTTCTCGCGCCGCCGCAGGCGGAGCTGGAGCCCGCGTTCCGGCGCGAGCTCGCCGACGCGCACGGCATCTCCTTCACCTCCCTCCTCGCCCTGAACAACATGCCCATCAAGCGGTTTGCCGACTACTTGATCAGGAACCAGGAGCTGGACGCGTACATGTCGACCCTCGTCGCCGCGTTCAACCCGCGCACCGTCCCGGGCCTCATGTGCCGCGCCACCGTGTCCGTCGGCTGGGACGGCGCCCTGTACGACTGCGACTTCAACCAGCAGCTGGCCATGCCGGCGGGGGGCGGGGGGCGGCTCACGGTGCACGATGTGGGGTCGCTCGACGACTTGGTGGGGCGGAGCATCGCCCTCGGCTCCCACTGCTACGGCTGCACCGCGGGGTCCGGTTCGGGCTGTCAAGGTTCCACCGCGTGAGGGAATGGAGGGCGCGTGGAAGCGGGGCGTTGTTGCAAAGTGCGTGATTCGGCGGGCGGCGGGTCAGGCGCGGCGGCCCCTCTCCTCCCTCCCTCCTCTCTCTTCTCTCTCAATCGACCACGATCGGGTCGTCCTCCGCCCCCGTGGCCGCCGCGCGCGTCGTGTCGGCCGGCGGCGACGGCGCGAACGCGAGCGGCGCGCCCGCGCGCGATGCGGCTGCGACGCGCGCAGCGAACGAGTCGAGCGCCGACGGCCACGCGCCGTCGCCGTCGAAATTGGCCATGTCCACGGCCACGGAGCGCGCGAATTGCAGCGTCTGGGTCCACAGGTCGCGCGAGACGGTGGTGGTCGACTGGGTGGCGGGCGCCGCGTCGCCACCCCCAACCCCGCCACAGGCAAACGCGATCCACGCGTCCGTCAGCGGCCACCCCTCGGCCCCCAGCAGCAGCTTCCAGAGCGCGCCCGCGACCTCGGCGGGCAGCCGCTTGGCCGGTGGGTCGAGCGACCAGGGGAAGGCGAAATCGTACAGACGCGCCCGGTAGGCCGCGTCGCCCGCCACCGACGCGCGCAGGCGTTCCAGGCCGCGGGCGAGGTCGGGCAGGGAGGAGGCGCCGAGGGCGGCCATCCCGCGCGCAAACTCGGCATAACTGAACGCGCACGCGGTCGCCGCGCCACACTCGTACGCAAACGCAAGCACGGCGACGTCGTCCGGGTCGACGCCGACGGCGTCGAGGAGGCGGCAGACGCCGTCGGCGCGCATGGAGCCCCCGTCGGGGTCGCCGTAGGCAGCGAAGAGGCGGGCGACGTCCGGCTCCACAGGGCGGCCCGCCCGTCCGCCTCGCGGGGCGACGGCGGGGGCGGCGACCTGGGGACGGGGGGGAAAACCGCTGTCGGGGCGCGATGCCCCGCCCCGCGCGCCACGGCGCGGCCGCGCCTGGAGACTCACCGCGTCCGACCGGCTCTTGGTGCGGCGGGACGACATGCTGGCGCTGCACGCGGGCCGCCCGATGCGGAAGTGAAGGGGCGGCGTGCGCGCGTCGGCCTCGCCTGCGCCTGCCTCTCTCTCCCTCCCTCTCTCCGCCGCCGTCACGCATCACGCACGCCGACGTCACACGCTCGCGCCCTGCAGTCCGCGGGCACGCGGCCCCACACTCACGCCCGTTTTTCTCTCCGCCCCCCGCGCCGCCGCCCCGTCACGCGAGCCCGACCAGCTTCTCCGACAGCTCCCACAGCTTGCGCCCCTTGCCCCCGTCGGCGACTTCGTCCGACACCTCATTCTCAAACGTGCCGGTCGCGTCGGAGAAGGACCAGTAGACGCCCGACTTGGAGAGCGCGGGGTCGGCGACGACGCTCGCGAGCCGCGCGCCCGCGTCCGCTTCGGACACGTACCCCTTGGTCACATACTTTTGAAAGGCGGGGAAGATGGTGCGGAAGAGGGGGTAGTGCTCGCGGAAGAGGCCCGAGGACGCGATGCAGCCGGGGTAGAGGGAGCCAAACACGACGCCCGTCGAGGGGTGGAAGCGGCGGTGGAACTCGCGCATGGTGAGCATGTTGCACACTTTGGAGTCTGAGGAGAGGGGGGAAGGGTGTGGGGGGGCGTGGGCGAGGGCATGGGCGTAGGCGCGCGGCGCCCGCCACCACCGCCCCCTCCTCCTCCTCCTTCCCCCACCTTTGTACGCCTTGGCCCCGTCAAACTCGCCGCCGTCCATCATGGCCGTCGTCCCCGGCCCCACGCCCGCGGCCAGCCCCCGCAGGTCGCCCAGGTCGGCTTTCGGCGGGACGTTGCCGGCGAGCGTGTTGGTGTTGCCCGTGATCGACCCCACGATGACCATGCGCGGCGCGTCCACGGGGCGGCCGTCGGACGGGGAGGCTTGGAGGTCGTCCAGGAGGAGGTTGCACAACAGGAAGTGGCCCAAATGGTTGACCCCCGCGGACAGCTCAAACCCGTCGGCCGTGAACCGGGGCTCCTTGGCGGTGGGCGTGTAGACGGCGGCGTTGGCCACCAGGGCGTCCAGGCGGCGGCCGGACGCGCGGAAGGCGTCGACAAACGCGCGCACCGAGTCGAGCGACGCGAGGTCGAGGTGCATGACCGAGTACGCGTCCCGCGGCACGCCCGCCGCTTTGGCCGCGGCGTCCGCTTTCGAGTAGTCGCGGCACGCCATCACGACGTGGTAGCCCTTGGTTTTGGCGAGCGAGACGGCGGCGGCGAGGCCCAAGCCCGACGACGCGCCCGTGATGACGGCCGTCGGCTTTTGTTGGGCTTTGGGGATCGTCGTCTTGGCGGCGGGGACCGCGGCCGCGGGCGCGGCAACGGCGGAGGCGGCGACGGCACGGCGAGCAGGCGCGACAGCCCGCGCGCGCGCGGCGCGCGCGGCAGGCGCGCGCACAGGCGCGCACACAACCCGGCGGGAGGGCGCGGCGGCGGCGCGGGGGGAGAGGGCGGCCTGCATCGGGCGAGGGACTGAGGAGGAGGCGGGTGGCGGCGTCGGTGCCTGCCCGCTGGCGCGTCGCTGCCGCCCGCTCACGCGCGCGCGGGCGAAAGCGAGCAGTACGCGGCCGCGGGGCGGGCAATGCGCGCACCTGGGGCGGTAGGGAGGGCGGGAGGTCTGTGTGCCGGCGGCGGCACGACCCGACCCTCTTCCGGCGCGGCGCCTTATCGCGAGGCGCTGGCAGCTCGCGCGATGGCCGGCGGCGAGGCGAACGTCCCCGCCCCCCGTCCGCCATTGTTCAGCCCGCCACGACAGCGTGGCGGCCGCAACCGTCGGTCTGCCGCGTCTCTGCCGTTCTGGCCGCGCCTCGGCCGCCCGCGTCGCGGCGTTCACACCCCGAGGGCCGCCGCTCCCCGGCCGCGCCACCCACCCCCTCCTCCCCCTCCCCACCATGGCCCCCACCGCCACGCTGGCGGTCGCCGACGGCGTCGCCGTCGTGACGCTGGCCAACCCGCCGGTCAACGCGCTGCACCCCGACGGTGCGTGAGGGGTGGGGTGGGGTGGATTGTTGGCGCGTGCCGCGCGCGCCGCGTGTCGCAGGGCGCGGAGGCGCTGTCGCGCGCGGTCATGCCGCGGCGGCCGCCCGGCGCCCGCTGCGACCGCGCCCGTCGCGTCCGCTGCGCCGCCCGGGCGACCGCGAGACCCATGCACGGTCCCGGGGCGCGCCGGGCGGCGCGCACGGGGCCGCACCGCGGCGGCAGCCGCCTGCAATGGTCGACCTGGCGCGCCGGCGCCGTCTCCCCGCCCGCCCACGCCCCCTCGCCACCACCCACCACCACCCACCACAGTGCTCATGGCCATGTTTGACTGCCTGCGCCGCGCGCACGCCGACCCTGGCGTGGCCGCGATCGTCGTCACGGGCGCGGGGGACCGCGCGTTCTCCGCCGGCTTCGACATCAACCAGTTTGCCAACCCCGACGCTCAAGGGGGGGGGATCGACAACCGGTGAGTAGAGAGAGCGGGGAAGGGGCGAGTGGGAGGCCGTGAAGGCTTAAAAAACGGCCGCCGACCCCCTCCCTCTCTCTCGATAGCATCAACGACGCCTTTTGCGACCTGCTCGAGTCTGGCCCCAAGCCAACCGTGGCCGCCGTGCGCGCCCTGGCCCTGGGCGGCGGCCTGGAGGTGGCGTTGGCCTGCAACGCGCGGGTCGCGACGCCCGGCGCGCGGCTCGGCCTGCCCGAGCTCCAGCTCGGCATCCTGCCCGGGTTTGGCGGGACGCAGCGGTTGCCGCGGCTTGTCGGGCTGCAGGCGGGCCTCAAAATGATCCTGACGTCGGCGCCGACGACGGCCGAAAAAGGGCTCAAGATGGGTCTGATCGACGCCATCTCCCCCCCGGACCGCCTGCTGGCCGACGCCATCGCCCTGGCGCGCGCCATGGCGGCCGGCACCGCGCCGAGGCTGGCCACGCTGACGCGCACCGACCGGTTGGAGCCGGTCGGCGAGGCGTTGGGCGTCCTCGATTTCGCCGCCGCCGAGACCGCCAAGCGCGCCCCGAACCTCACCCACCCGCTGCTCACCATCGACGCCATCCGCGTGGGGGTGACAAGGGGTGGCAAGGCGGGGCTGGCGGCGGAGGGCAAGGCGTTTGCCGCGGCGGCCGCGCTCCCGACGCACAAGGCGCTCGTCCACTTCTTCTTCGCCCAGCGCGCCACCAAGCGCGTCGCCGGCGTGACGGATGTGGGGTTGACTCCCAAACCCATCAAGGTCGTGGCCGTGCTCGGCGGCGGGCTCATGGGCTCTGGCATCGCGACGGCGTGCCTGCTCGCCGGGATGCGGGTGATCCTCAAAGAAATCAACGACGCCGCGCTCCAGGCGGGCGTGGGGCGCGTGACGGCCAACCTGGCGTCCCGCGTGCGCAAGGGCAAGATGGCGCAAGGGGCCGCGGACGCGTGCCTGGCAAGGCTCGACGGGACGACGGCGTACGACGCGTTCCGCGACGCCGACATGGTCGTGGAAGCCGCGATCGAGCGCGTCGACCTGAAGCAACAAATCTTTGCCGACCTGGAGCGCGCGTGCCGCCCCGACGCCGTGCTCTCGACCAACACGTCGACGATCGACATCGCCGTCGTCGGCGCGAAAATGCGCGACCCGACCCGCGTCGTCGGCAACCACTTTTTCTCGCCCGCCCACATCATGCCCCTGCTCGAGATCGTGCGCACGGACGCCACGCCCCCGCAGGCGGTCCTGGACACGCTCGCCTTTGGCGGCGCCATAAAAAAGACGCCCGTCGTCGTCAAATCGTGCACCGGCTTTGCCGTCAACCGCGTCTTCTTCCCCTACACGCAGGCGGCCATGCTGCTGCTGGACCTGGGCAACGACCCCTTTGCCGTCGACAAGGCGATTCAGCACGGTTTCGGGATGCCGATGGGCCCGTTCCGCCTCAACGACCTCGTCGGGTCGGACATTGGCCTCCACGTCGGCAAAAACTTTGTGGAAGCCTTTGCCGACCGCGTCTACCCCGCCAAGCTCATCGTCCTGCTCAACGAGGCGGGGCGGCTCGGGGAAAAGTCGGGGTCTGGGTTTTACAAGCACGCGAACCGGCGCGCGACGCCAGACCCGTCGGGCGTCGGCCCGCTCATCGCGCAGGCGCGGGCGGACGCGGGACTGCCGCCCATGATCCTGAAGTCGGCGCAGGAGGTGGCCGAGTTTATTTTCTTCCCCGTCGTCAACGAAGCCGCGCGCGTCATCGATGAAGGCGTCGTCGACAAACCGTCAGACCTGGACGTCGCCACCGTCATGGCCATGGGTTTTCCGCCGTACCGGGGGGGGCTCGTGCACTGGGCGGACGGCGTCGGGGCCAAGGTGATCGTCGCCAAGCTCGACGCGCTGGCGGAGCGCTTTGCCCCCGCCGGCTTTGCCGGCTTCTTTACCCCGTGCGCCTACCTGCGCCGGTGCGCGGAGACGGGGGCCAAGCTGGGTGGGGGGCGGCCGGCGGCGGCGCGGATGTGAGAGGAGGGGGGAGGGGTGGGGGCGGGTGGCGCGGGACCGCGTGCGGCCGCCCTTCTGGCGCCGCGCCCGCGTCTCGGCCGCCGGGTTCATTTGCGCTAGGTGCAGCGTGTGGCCAGTGTGCGGGGGTTGCAACAACGAAAAGCGGGGCCACCAAAACAGTTCTTCTGTTAAATGTCGATTCAACCGCCGAACAGCCCCCAGTCCCGGACCTCCAGCGAGCCCAGCACGTCCAGCAGGAGCTGTCTGCTCTCCTCGACGACGCCCCCTCCCCGTTCCCCCACGCCCGCGCGCGCGGCGGCCGCCGACGCAGCGTCGACGCGCGTCGCAGCCGTCACGCTCACCAGTAGGTCGCTGCTCACGGCCGGCAGGCGCAGCACGGCCAGGTGCACGCACACATCGTTGTGGGCGGGGGAGCGGCCCTTGGCGACGCCCATGGCGCCAGAAGCTAGGAGGGCGGCGGCGCCGGCGGGCAGGCAGGGCACGGACGCCGCGGGCAGCGCCTGCGCCCCGTCCAGCCGCGACCAGGCCGCCTCGTTGTGGGCCGCGAGGTCGGCGAAGAAAAAGGGGGGCGCGTCGGCGTCGGCGACCGCGTCCGCGCGCTCCTAGAAAGACGGGGGGTGGGCGGCGGCGTCGGCGGCCGGCCCCACGGCCCCTTCCACCCGCCCACGCGCCTGCATGCACGTGCCACAATCTCAAACACGAGCGCCTCGTCCGCGGCGGGGTCGGAGAACGCTTCCTGGTGGTCGGGCACCGGCCGCGCGGACGCGACGTCGGCCAGGCGCCCCGGGATGAGCGCGGCCAGGGCGCCGCCATAGAGCGGGGTGAGCGCGGGCGCCGCGGGCGGCAGCGGGGGCGCCATGGCGAGTGGCGGCGCTGGCCAATCCGTCGCCGCCGCCACTCTGCGCCGCGGCGCGAGACCCCGTGATGAGGCGCGCCGCCTCCGACCTGGCGCGCCGAGTGGCGTCGTCGCTGCAGGCGTCGACGTCGGAGGGAGGCGGCAACGGCGTGCGGCGGTGGGCCGCCGTCCGCGGCGCCAGCGCCGACGCGCTGCGGTCGGACGACGCCAAGCCGCCCGTGGACGGTGGCGGCGGCGGCGATGGGTGAGTTTGCAGGGAGGAAGTGGGGTGGGCATTGGGGCGCGAGGTGGGCGGGCGGCGCGGCTGGCCGCCTCGGCGCCGACGCCTATCCTCCCTCCAGCCCCCCCCCTCTTTTGTCGCCCTCCGAACTGCGCGACCGCCTGGTCCTCAACCTCTACATGCTCCGCGGGCGCGCGCACGAGGGCGCGCTCGTGGCGTCGCGCGTCTCACCCGACGCGGCGACCCCGCCCCCGGACCCCGCCGGCCTCGCCCCCCCGCCCACCCCCGCCGACCGCGCCGAGGCCGCCCTCTTCGCCCCCGTCGCCCGCATGCTCGACGCCGTGAAAGCGGCGGAAGCCGAGGGCCGCACCGGGCCCGCCGGCGCGCGCCGCGCGGCGGCGAGCGCCGCCGCCGCGCGCGCCCAGCTCGGCCTCTGGTCGCGCCAGCTGGCCAACGAGCGCCGCGCCCTGGCCGCCGCCCGCGCGCGCTACGCCGCCGACGTCGGCCGCATGGCGTCCATGGGGGCGCCCACGGCGGCGCCGACGACGGCGCGGTTGCTCGCACGGTTGTGGGCGCCGACGGCCGACGCGGTCCGGTCCGAGCAGAGAGCGATTCTAGCCGGCGTCCCCGGCACCGACCGGTCCCGCTATGGGCCCAGGCTGCTGCTGCTGGACGCGGACCTGCTGGCCGTGCTCGCCCTGCACACCGCGCTCGCTCACTGCCTCGCCGCGCCCGGCCGCGGCGCGCCCGCCTCGGGCGGCCGCGCGCCGTCGCCCGCCAAGGCGCGCGCGGCCGGCACCGCCCGGTTCACGCCGCTCGCGCTCGCCGTCGGGCGCGCGGTGCGCGACCAGGTGCGGCTGGAGCGCCTGGCGGGCGCGGTGAGAGGCGAGTCGGCGCGCGCGGCCGACCTGGCCGCGCTGTACGCGTCCGTGCGCTCGTCCGGCCCCTTGACCCCCGCCCGCGAAAAGCAACTCCTGGCCCGCTTTGCCGCCTCCGCGTCTGACGGGGGCGGCGCGAGCGCGCACGATGGGTTTGAAGCGCGCCTCGCGGCGCTCGCGCCCGACCCGCCCACGACGCCGCGCGCGCGCAACGCCGCCGCCGCCGCCGTGCGCGACGCGGCCGCCGCCCTGGACGAGGGCGACGCGTGGGGCGCGGACATCGAGGGCAAGGTGGGCGCCGCGCTGCTCATGCTGCTGGCCAACTCTGCGACCGTGCCCGTGCCAACCCGCGGCGCCGACGGCCGGCCGCTGCCCGGCGCCGCCCCCCCCCCGCTCGAGCCCGCTTTTTCCCACGACAACAAGGGCGCGCGCGCCAAGGGCGGCGTGCGCCGGGTGGGCCTCTTCCGGCTGCACGACGAGGTGTGGCGCCAGGCGACCGGCTCCGACCGCGCGCGCTCGGCGCTCGAACCCGCCCACCTGCCCATGCTCGTCCCGCCCCTCCCCTGGCGCACGCACGATTCCGGGGGGTACCTCGCGTCGCGGCACTGCGTCATGCGGGTCAAGGACGGGCGCACGCAGCGCGCGCTGCTGCGCGCGGCCGACGCGGCGCCGCCGGCGGGGCTGTCGCAGGTCTATGACGCGTTGAACGCGTTGGGCGAAGTACCCTGGCGCATCAACACGGTCGTCTTGGACGCGGTCGAGGCCGCGGTCGCGGCCGGCGGCGGCGTGTGCGGGCTGCCGCCGGCGGCCGGCGAACCGCCCGTCCGCGCTCCCGGCTTCACCGCGCGCCGCCCGCCACCGCCCTGGCCCCCGTCCCCGCCCGGTGCGCCGCTCGCCCCTCCGCCTGGCCAGCTGATGCTCACCGCCGAGACGGCCGACGAGCGGGCCGCGCGCGCGCGCGCCAACTCCGCCGCGCGCAAGCGTAACCGCGAGCGCCACTCGCTGCGCTGCGACCTGGACCTCAAGCTGGCGGTCGCGCGCGAGTTTAGGCAAGACAAGTTCTATTTCCCGCACTCTATGGATTTCCGGGGCCGCGCCTATCCCATGCACCCCCACCTCAACCACCTCGGCTCCGACGTCTGCCGCGGCGTGCTCACGTTTGGCGAGGCCATCCCCCTGGGCGAGGACGGGTACGACCACCTGTTGTTGCAGGTGTCGGCGTCGGTCGGCGGGCTGCCGGCCAAGCGGCCGCTGTCGGACCGACTCGCCTACGCATCCGACCGCATCGCCGACATCCACGCCACGGCCGACGACCCGTCGTCGAGCACGTGGTGGCACGAGGCGGACGACCCGTGGCAACTGCTCGCGACGTGCATCGAAATTCGCGACGCCGACGCGTCCGGCGACCCCGCCACCTTCCGCTCCGCCCTGCCCGTCCGCATGGACGGCTCCTGCAACGGGTTGCAACACTATGCGGCGCTGGGGCGGGACGCGGCGGGCGGGAAGGCGGTCAACCTGGTGCCGGCCGCCGCGCCCGCGGACGTCTACTCCGACATCGCCGCCGCGGTGGCCGCCCGGGTCGCCGCCGACGCGGCGGCCGGCGTCCCGGAAGCCGTTGCGCTCAGTGGGTGCGTGGACAGGAAGCTGGTCAAGCAGACGGTGATGACGTCCGTCTACGGCGTCACCTTTTTCGGCGCGCGCGACCAGGTCGCCGCCCGCCTGCGCGAGCGCGGGTGGGCGCCCGACGCGGACGCCACGTTCCGGGCGTCGGCCTACGCGGCGGGCGTCACGCTGCGCGGGATTGGGGACCTGTTTGGGTCGGCGCGCGCCATCATGGCGTGGCTCGCCGACGCCGCGTCGGCCGTCGCCGCCACCGGCTCCGTCGTCACGTGGCACACCCCGCTCGGCCTGCCGTGCTCGCAGCCGTACCGCGCGAGCAAGGCGCGCGCGGTGCAGACGGTGGCACAAAAACTCATCCTCGAGGGCGACGCCGCGCGGCGCGGCGCCGCCCCCGCCCTGCGCCGCCGCCAGCGGGCGGCCTTCCCCCCCAACTTTATCCACGCGCTCGACTCGACGCACATGATGATGACCGCGTCCGCGTGCCGGAAACAGGGGGTCGCGTTCGCCGGCGTGCACGACTCTTTTTGGACGCACGCCGGGACGGCGACGCGCTTGGCGTCGATCCTGCGCGAAGCCTTCATCGACCTGCACTCGCAGCCGCTGCTGGAGGACCTGGCGGCCGACTTTCGCGCGGCGCACCCCGCGCTGGCGTTTTCGCCCGTGCCCGCGCGCGGCGAGCTCGACCTGGACGGCGTGCGCGAGTCGAAATACTTCTTTGCCTAGAGGAGGTGGCGGCGGGCGGGTGGGGAGAGGAGAGGGGGCGCGTTTTTTTCTTTCGGTTCTGCCCAGGGTGCGAATCTCTCTCACTGCTCGCGTCACGGTTTTTCGGGGTGCGCGTTTGTGTGACTCAATTCTGGTTCACGCACACACAACGCGCGAGCGCGGGGCCGCGCGCTCCGAGGCGCGCGCGCCAGCCGCCCTGTCCCCTAGCCCCCTTACCCCTCCCTCCGTCACGCCCGCTTCTTGGCCTTGGTCACCCGGCCCGAAGTGCGCGTCTTGGGCGTCGGCGCGGGGCCGGCGACGAGGCACCACAAGTAAAAGGCGGCCCTGGAGGAGAGGGAAGGAAAAAAGGTCGGGAACGGGGCGCCGCGACCCACCACCACCACCTCCACCACCCGCGCCGCTCACATGACGGCCGACGGCGCCGCGACGACGAGGCCGGGGTACGCGCGCCCGGTGTCGAGGTAGCGTTTCCCCATCCCCGCCGCCACTATCGCCGCCACCGCGAGCGACAGCCCCGTCGCCTTTTTGTTCAGTTTGCCCGCTTCAAAGCTCTTGAGCGAGGCGGACGCGGCGGCGAAGAGCAGGCCGGAGGACACCGCGCCCGCAATCAGCGAGTGCAGCGATTTGTGGGGGCCGGCCCAGGCCATCATGCCGCCCAGGGCCAGTGCGCCGGCGTAGGGGAAGCTGCGGGAGAGGGGAGGGGTGGAGGGAGGGTGGGTTTTTTGTCCGCGCGCGATTCGCGCGCAGGGACGCGAGGCGGTTGGACGGCCGTGGGCCGCCGCACGCCAGCACGGGCTCACGTCAGGCAAAAGTCGAACATTGAAAGGCGTGGGAGGCAGGCGGGAGCCGGGCAAGAGTGAACCCAGCTCGGCGACACCGCTGCCCCGCACTGTGCAACGCGGCCGCCGCCGCCCGCACCCCCCGATGGAGGACGCCGGCGTCAGGTGCGACCGCGGCCTAGCGCCGCCGCACACCGCGCCCAATCGGCCGCCGACGCGCCGCCTCCCTCCCGCCGCCCCCCAGCTTTGACGCCGGCGCGTGGGACGTGCCCGACACGCTCGACTGGTTGGAGGCGCTGCCGTCGCGGGCGTCCGTGTGCCTCCAGTTCCCGGACGGCCTGCTGCCGGCGGCGCTCGACGTTCACGCGGCGCTGGCGGCCGCCGCCACCACTCGCGGCTGGACGGGGACCGAGGTGAGATCAAGAGGGGCAGGACTAGAGGGAGAGACAAGGAGGAAGGAGAGCGGCAAGGGTATCGCCGACGACACGCCCTCTTCCTCGCCTCAGTTTTACGTCCTGGCCGACTCGACGTTCAACCCCGCCTCCCCCGACGAGCTGGCCGCCGACCACGTGGCCGGGGACGCCCTGATCCACTACGGCCCCGCCGCGCTCGACGCGGCGCCCGCGCGGTTGCCCGTCCGCTTTGTCCTCGCGCCGCGCGTCGCCGTCGACGTGCCCGCGGTGGCAGAGGCGGTGAAGAGATTTGCGGAGAGTCTGCCGGACGGTGTGCCGGGCGTGGTGCTGCTGCCGAGCCAGGGCGCGGCGTGGGCGGCGCCCGCGCTCGCGGCCGCGCTCGCCGGCGTGCCTTCGGTCGCCGTCGCGGCCCCAGCCGCCGACGTGCTGCTCCCGGGCCAAGCCCCGCCACCGCCGCCGGCCGACGTGCGCGCGCCGGCGGCGTCGGCCGCGCTCGGCGGCCTCACGTGGCGCCCGCCCGCCGGCGCGCCGCCGGCGGCCGCCGCGTACGCGTGGCTGGGCGACCCGCCGCCCGAAGGCGATGTGCCGCCCCCTCTCGACGTCCTCCGCCTGGCCCTGGCCGCGTCCCCGGCCTGGGTCGCCATCTGCCCCGCGTCCGCGACCACCACCCCCCTCGACGTGTCCGCCCCCGCCCGCGTGCTCAGCCGCCGTTACTTCGCCGTGCAGAAAGCGGCCAACGCGGCCATCGTAGCGGTCGTGCTCACGACGGGCGCGGGGGCCGAGGGCGTGGCGGCGGCCGACGCGGTGGCAGAGAGGGCGGCGGCCGCGGGGAAGACCGTCTACCGCCTCGCCCTGGGCCGCCCGACCCCCCCAAAGCTCGCCAACTTTGCCGAGGTGGGCGCGTTTGTGCTCGTCGCGCCGCCCGGCGGCCAACTGCTGCCCTGCTGGCGCGACGTGGGGGTGCCAGTGTTGACCCCCGCGGAGGCCGCGCTCGCCTTCGGCGACGCCGACCCGGTCGCGGGGTGGGACGCCGGGGGGTACAAGTTTCCCACGCTGCGCGAGGTGGCGGCCCTGGGAGGGGGCGAGGGGCGCGAGGCGGGGGTGGCGCCGGCCCCGCGCTTCTCCCTCGTCGACGGCGGCCTCCACGGCGACGGCGACGGCGGCGTCGAAGGCCTTACAGCGTCAACCACTACCGATCTCGCCACTCGCCACCTGGCCGGCCTCGCCCTGTCCAACCCCGCCGGCAAAGCGCTCGCGCCCGCGGCGACCGCCGCCGAGTTCCTGGCCACACGCCGCGCCTTCACCGGCCTGCCCACGCCCGCCACGGGGGCGCCGGTCAAGGCCGCGGCGGGCGCGGTGGCGGGGCGGGGGGGCAGGGCGGCGGGGTACGAGGGCGAAGGAGAGGCGTGAGGGAGGAGGGCAGTTGCTTTGGTCCGGTGTGCAGAGCGCGGCGCGTTCCTCCGTCACTCAGACTCGCTCCCATGACCCCCGCCGCCTCTCCCCGCCCGCGCCGGCGGCGGGCGCAAGGCAAAGCGGGCGACGGCGGCGTCAAAAGTGCCGCCCGCGCTCTCCAACACCGCAACCCCCAGCCTCCCCTCCATGCTCCCGCCCTGCGCCCCGCAGTCGGTCGACGAAAAGTATTCAAAGCAGTCAGCCGGCCCCAGGATGGGCGTCGTGCCGACGACGCCGCGCGAGCCGGGCGGGACGCGTGCGTGCGGGCGGCCGGCGGCGTCCTGCACGTCCCACCCGCGCGACACGACCTGCAGGCTGGCGTCCGGGGAGCCGGGCGGGTTTGCGTTCGTCACCCGGATGCGGTAGGTCCACACGTGGCGCCCCGGCGCGCCGCGCGCCGGCTCGAGCGCCGCGACGTGCGCGCTCGTCGCGTCCACGACGACGCCACGCGTGGTGGCGGACGAGGAGGCCGCCTCCATGGCGGCCTGGCCGGCAAGGGAGCGCATGGCGGCCAGGGCGGCGTCGAGCAAGGGGGCGGCGTCGGCGGGCGCCGCGGCGGCGCCCGCACGGAAGTTGGCCAGAATTAGCTTTCCCACCCCGCCGACCCCCCACACGCCGGTGTCGGGCGGGACAGGGATGCCGGGGGGGGCGGCGTGGCGCGCGGCGGCGAGGTGGTAGTCTGGAGGAGGGTAAGAGGTCAGCAGCGCGCCCCGAAACCGCGCCGCCCTCGCGCCCCGCACCCTCCCTCTTGCGCACCATCGCCCGACACGCTCCACCCGTGGCTGGACGTCTGCCACGCGGTGAGGGAAACCGGCTCGCGCGCGGCGACGCGCGGCGCGGCGCCGGGGGGAGCGCGGGAGGCGGCCGCCGCTTCCCAGGCGCGGGCTCCACGTAGGAGCGCGCGTAGGATGGCGCGCGCCGCGGCCATCGCTGCCGCCAGCGCGCCGGAGAGTGACGTGACGCTCGCGACACTCTCTCACGCGCTCTCCCTGCCGCTAGCGCCTCGCCGAGTGCGCTCGCGATGAGCGACGACGCCGTCCTGCTCAAGTTTGTGCAGCTGCAGGCGCGCGCGAGGCGGGGCGGGGCGCGCTGGACTGCGCAGATGGGGCCATGGGACACGCCAACGGCCAGCCGCCTCGCGTGACGTGCCCCGGGTTGGCGCCGGCGCGCGCCAGTGTCGGGACGGCTGGGCGGGAGCGCCGACGCGCCACCTCAACCCTCCCCCCGCCCCCAGTCGTCCGCCGAGCCCGGCTTTTGGCAGGCGCTCGGCCAGCGCAAGCTGGACGAGTGGCGGTTGAGCGAGGCGCCGGTCGACGTGCAGGGTGCGGGAGGGGCCGGGCGCGGGACCGCGGGACCGGGAGGGAGGGGACCGCCGACCCGCCCCCTGTTTCGCAGGCTTCGTCGCGCCTTGTGGCCGCCCCGGCGTCGCGTCCCCGCTGCTGCTCACGACCGCGTCTTTGGACAGCGGGCCGGCACCGGTGCGAGGGGTGAGAGGGCGCTGGGGTTGGGTGGCGCGCCGCGCGCGCGTGCCGACCCCGCGCCCCCGCTGCAGGCCGGCCACGTCTCCGTGCCCGGCACATTGCGCGTCCTCAACTCGCTGGACGCGATGGCCAAGTTTGACTGGGCGGGCGCGCTCGACGCCGATACCAAGCGGATCTGGGGCGTGATTGCGGCGGCACGCGACGCCGGCACGCCGCCGCCCGGCTTTGCGCGCGAGCTGTGCCGCTTCCTGCTCGTGGTGCATGCCGACCTGAAGACGTACAAGTTTACGCACTGGGCCGCGTTTCCCGCGCTGTTGCCGCCCGCGGCGTTTGCGGAGGCGCCCGGGAAGTCTTTGCGGTCGCTCTCGAATTCGCGCCGCATGTCCTCACTCTGCAGGGCGTGCGACGCCGCCGAGCCCGCCGCCGCGTGGTGCGTCACGGTAGTGCCCCACTCAGATCTGCAAGCTGCCGCTACAGTGTCCCCGCTCGAAGACTTGTGGGCGGCGCCGCCGGACGGCGCCGTCCGCTGGCTCGCCTTTGCCGACCCCTCCGGCACGTCCCACGCCCCCGGATGGCCGCTGCGCAACCTGCTGCTGGCCCTGGCGGTCATTCCCGGGATCGCGCCAGGCGAGTTGAACGTCGCGTGCATGCGTCGGGCTGGCGGCGTTTTCAGCGAGTCCGCGTCGCGCCGCGTGACCGTCGCCATTCCCGCCCTCTCCGACGCCACGTGGCCGCACCCGGCCGCCGCGCCGGCCGCGGTCGGTTGGGAGGCCCCCGCCCCCGGCAAACGGACCGGCCCGCGCCGCACCGACCTCGGCGCGTCGCTCGACCCCGCCCGCCTCGCCGCCGACGCGCTGACCCTCAACCTGCGCCTCATGCGCTGGCGCGCGGCCGCCGACCTGGACCCGGGCGTCGTGTCGCGCGCCAAGTGCCTTTTGCTCGGTGCCGGCACCCTGGGCTGCGCTGTCGCGCGCGGCTTGCTCGCGTGGGGCGTGACGCGCATCACGTTCGTCGACGCTGGCCGCGTCTCCTACAGCAACCCCGCCCGCCAATCGCTGTTCACGCACGCTGACGCGCACAATGGCGGGTCGCCCAAAGCCACGACCGCGGCAGCCGCGCTGAAGGCCATCCACCCTGGCGTCGACGCGACCGGCGTCGACCTCACAATCCCCATGCCGGGCCACCCGCCGGCGGACGACGCCGCGTTCGAGTTCTTGGACGACGTCGCCAAGCTCCAGGAGCTCGTGCGGGGCGCGGACATCGTCTTCCTGCTGACCGACACGCGCGAGTCGCGCTGGCTCCCCACCCTGCTCGCCGCCGAGTCGCCCTCCACCCTGGCCATCACGGCCGCCATCGGCTTCGACACCTACGTCGTCATGCGGCACGGCGTGGACGGCCAGGGCGGCAAGGAGCGGCTGGGGTGTTACTTTTGCGCCGACGTCGTCGCGCCCACCGACTCGACCCGGGACCGCGCCCTGGACCAGCAGTGCACCGTGTCGCGCCCCGGGCTAGCCCCGCTCGCGGCGTCGCTGGCGGTGGAGCTGGCGGCGGCGGGGCTGGCGCACCCGGCGGGCGCGCGCGCGCCCGCGCCCGCGGCCGACCCCGACGCCGACGCCGCCCCGCTCGGGCCGGTGCCGCACCAGCTGCGCGGCAGGCTGGGGGCAGGCTTTCAGCAGGGGCCCATGGCGGGCGGCGCGTTCGCGCAGTGCAGCGCGTGTTCGCGCGCGGTGCGCGCGGCGTGGCGCGAGCGCGGGGCGGCGCTCGTGCTGGCCGCCGCGCGCGACCCGGGCGAGCTGGAGCGCGTGTCAGGGCTGGCGGAGCTGCACGCGACCATGGAGGCGATGGCGCTGGAGGAGAAAGAGGAGGGGAACGAGGAGGGTGGCGCCGACGCCGGCCCCAGCGCCGCCGCTGGCGACGACGACGACTGGCTCGAGCTCTGATGTGTGTCCCTCAGTGTGTTACATTGAATTCCCTCCCTCACGTGCCTAGTCTGCCAGCGCGCGCCCGAGGCCGGGAACGAGCACGCGCTCGAGGCAGATCCCGCTGCCGCCGCCCTCCCCATCCCCTTCGGCCGCCAACAGCGCGCGGTACCCCGCGTCGGCGTGCGCGGCAGCCGCGGCAACCGCCAGCGCGCGGCACTGGGGGTCGGCATCGGCCGCGGCGGCCTCTTCGGCCGCCGCGCGCGCGCGCTTGAGCGCGGCCGCTACCCCTGGATCGCCCGCCACCGCCGCCGCCGGCACCGCGGTCGCCACCGCGGCGCCCGCGGCGAGCGCGCACCGGCGCACGTAGGGCGACGCGGAGCGCGCGACGGACGGCGAGGCGGCCAGGTCGGCGGTCGCCGCGCCAACGAGGCCCGCCTGGCGCGACGGCGCGGCGGCCGCCGCCAACGCGGCCAGCGTGGTCAGCAGCCGCCCCAGCAAGCCGGCGTCCCGGCCGAAGAGGTCGACGCCGTGACCGGGGGCGTCGCAGCGGGAGAGGAGGGCGGTCGTCCAGGGGAGCGCGTGCGCGGCGAAGAGGTTGAGCCGGCGCGGGGGTGGGGGGGACGCCGCGGCGGCGGCGGCCGTGGCCAGGGCCGCGGGCGCCCAGACGCGGGTACGGGCGGGGCGGGCGGGCGCCATCATGAGAGGGGGCGGGGCGGCGGGCGGTGGCGCGGCGGGGAGAGCGTCGCCGCCGCCGCCGCCCCCGCGCGCCAGCAAGCCCGCCGCGTCGGTCAAGCAGTCCAGGGCCAGCACCCTCTGCGCCAGGGTCAGGTGCGGCGAGTAGAGCTGGTCGGCGAGCGCGGGCCCGAGCGCTCCCGGCGCGGCGGCGGCGAGCGCGGCGAGCGCGCCGCGCCGCGCGCGCGCGACGCCGCCGCCCTCTTCCCCGTTTTCGGTCCACTCGGGCAGGCGCGCGACCAACAGCGCCCGACCCAGGTCGACCGCGTGCGCGGGCAGGTCGTCGGGGGACGCGGCGACGAGGGCAGCCGCCGCGCGCACCGCCGCCGCGACGCCGACCGGGTCGTCGGATTTGCGGAGAGCCGCCGCCACGTCCCTCAATTGTGCGGGGCGCGGCATGCCGCCCGCGATGCCGGCCATGCGCGCGGCGGCGGTCGGGGCGGTCTGGGAGGACGCGGACGAGAGGTCGGCGACGTCTGGGTCGGCGCGCCGCACCGCGCGCGGCGCCGGAAACGCAAACCTCGACCCCTTCCCGCCCGGCCCCCACTTGGCCACCGCCGTCGGCGCGTCCATGGGCAGCGGCGGCGCGTCGGCCACGGGCGTGGCGTCGGCGGCGCCGGCGTCCGGCGCGGCGCGCGGCGGCGGCGGCCGGCCGAGGAGCCAGTCGCCGCCGCGCGCGCCGGGCCACCACGCTTCCTCGGGCAGGAGGTCCAGGTCTTCGCCCGCGAATAAAATGCTCGCGTCTGAAGGCGCGGGGCCGAGCGACGCGCCCAGCGCGTGCCCGACCCGCATCCCGCTCCGCAACACGGCCGGCAGCGGCGACCCCAGCCGGTCACCGACGCCGCGCAGCAGCAGCGGCAGCACGTTGGGCGTGGTTTCGACGACGGTCTTGCCGGCGCGGGCGACGAGGGCGGCCAGGACGGCCCCCGCGTACGCGTCGGCCGCAGCCGGGGGCGGCTCCGGCGCTCCAGGAGGCGCCCACGCGGCCGCCGCATAGGCCAGCAGGTCCGGGAGAGTGCCCGCCGCGTCGGCCAGGGCGGGGAACAGGGCAGCGGCGGGGGGCGAGAGGGGGCGGCGCGCCGCGAGCGCAGCGAGCGCGGCGCGCGCGGCGGGGGTGGCGAGCGTGGTCGGCGCGTCGACCGCGGCCGCCAAAGCTGAGGCGGCGGCGATGGGGTTGCTAGGGTGCGCACCCGCGGCTGCCGCCAGCAGGCCTGCCAGCAGGGCCACACACCCCGCCGCCGGCTCGCCACCCCCTGGCGCCGCGGCGAGCGCGGCCGCCAGTCCCGGCGGCCCCGCGGCCCACGCGCCGGCGGCGGCGTCGAGCGCCCACCCGCGACGCGCGAGGCGGGCGAGCAGGGCGCCGGCGAGGTCGGCCGAGCGCGGCGCGGTCGCTGCGGCGACCGCGGCGCGCGCCACCGCACGCGCAAACGCGGGGCCGGCCAGCGCGGGGTCGTGCATGCTGGCCGCCTTGTCGGGGACGGCGGCGAGCGAGGCGGCGAGCGCGGCGGGGCCGCCGCAGCGGTGCGCGGGGAGACGGCAGGTGCGCACGCGGGTCTGCCCCCCGTGCCCCCCGTGCCCCCCGTGCCCCCCGTGCCCCGCGTCGCAGTGCGCCGCCAGGGCCGCCACGCCGTTACCTTCCACAAAGGACGCCACGAGCGCGGCGGCCGCGGCGCCGGCGCCGGCCGCGGTCGCCGCCGCGGCGCCGCGCGGCGCGCGCGGGTCAGCAGGCGCCACCGACGCCAGGTGCCCGCCGCACGCGTCCAGGGTGGCGGCCGGCGGCGCGGCCGCGAAGAAGGACGCGATGGCGGCGGCGGAGGAGGGGGGGAGGGTGGGGAGCCAGTCGGGGGCGACGACTGTTGAAGAGCACAGGGACAATGTGAACCGCGTCGCCTCGGGTGCTCCCCCTATGTCGAAGCCCCTGCGCCGCCCGCCACCGCGCGCGCCGCCGGCCGCCGCCGCACCGCCCCGGGCGCGCGCCGGCCTGCGCGGCGGCGGCGGCCCCTCGTGCATGCCCCTTCAATTATTTCTCTCTCCCGGCTCACCGTCGAGCAGCGCCCCCGCCACCGCGTCGAAGCCCGCGCCCGCCGCCAGCGCGGCCATGGCGTCAGTATGGCTGGCGACGGACCGCACGGCGGCGCCGGCGGCGAGGGCGGTGGCCAGCAGGGCGTCGCCGTCGGGCGGCGCGCCGGCGTCGGTCGCCGGCGCGGGCGAGTCCGGAGCCTCCGGCGCTGGCCCTCCACCATACGTCGCGTGCAGGTCGACCAGCAGCACCTCGATCTAGAGGAGAGGGGGGTGGATTGGGGCGCCGCGCCGGCCGTCGCCCGCCCCATTGCGCCGCCCGCCCCCTTACCTGGTCGCTCGCGCCCGCACCGTCCACCGAGGCGGCCAGCGACCGCGCGTGGGCGTCGACGAGGGGGGGGAGGGGAGGGCCGTCGCTGGAGGCCGCCATAGCGGCAAGACGCGCGCGGGTGTGGAGAGGGGCGAGAGAGGGGCGAGAGCGAGGCTGCTGCGCCCGCGCCTCCTCCCCAAGCCGCCACATGTGTCAACGCCGGCGTTACGCCGGGACGGCCTTGCAAAGGGCGGGCCGGCCACGCTCCAACTGCCCACAACGCGCGCGACCCGCCGCGCCGCTCCAGCGCCACACCCTCTTCCCTGCACGCCTCCGTCACTCGTCGTCGCTGTCGGTCGTCACCAGGTGCGCTGCGGCCACCGCGGCCGCGTCGCAGCCGAGCGCGAGGAAGCAGGCCTCTTTGTCCGCGCCCTCGAGCCCCGCGCACGCCTCGATCGCGTCCTTGGCGTCGGCGATGAGGCACTCGCCGCGCGCGGGCGTGGCCTCGAAGTGGGGTTCCGCCGCGGCGGGCGCTTTCGAGTCGGGCGCCATGGCGCGCAGCGCGCGGGGGGCGCGGCGCGCGCCGCCGGGGGCGCGGGCAGCGATCGTGGGGCGGGTGCAAGCCGCGCGCATGGTGACCGGGGTGTGGGGTGTGTGGAAGAGTGAGATGGGGCGCGCGCGCCGGCGTCCGACCCCATTCCAGCTCACCCTCCCGTACCCCTTTTTTGTCGCCGCCGCGGCCCGCGCGACACGGCCACACAAAGAGCAAACACCACCACCCCCTCCCCCCCTCAATCCTTGGGCCGCACCGGCCCCCCCGCGACCACCCTCCCTTTCCCCTTGGCCGCGTCGTCCTCAGCGCGCGCGAGCTCTTGCGCCAGCGTCCGCGGCGGCGGCAGGATCCGGTCCACGATGCCGTAGGCGAGCGCCTCGTTGGCGTCGAAATAGGCGTTGCGGTTGAACTTGCGCTGGACGTCGCTGGAGAGAAGGGGGGGAGCGAAAAAGAGAGGGCGTGGGCCGGCCGAAAAAAGAAGAAAAAAGGCTCCCGACTCGCCCCGCCCCGCCCCCTCTCACCGCAACGGTTGCCCCGTGGCCTGGGCGAGGACCCGGTTGACATAGTTCCGCGCGCGCATCAACTCCTTGGCCTCGTTGTCGATGTCCGACGCCTGCCCCCGCGCGACGCCCGACGGGTGGTGCAGCATGATGCGCGTGTTGGGCAGCACGCACCGCTTGCCCTTGGCGCCCGCGGCGAGCAGGAAGCCGGACATGCCCATGCACGCGCCGAACCCGACCGTGCCGACGTCCGACTCGAGGTACTGCATGGTGTCGTGCAGGGCGAGGCAGGGGACGACGTCGCCCCCGGTGCAGTTGATATAGAGGCTGAGGGTGGGGGAGAGGGTGGGGTGAGCATTGCCCTGCTTCTCGGCCGACCCCGAAACCGTTTGCCTCCCTCTCCCCTTCTCCCGCCCCCCGCACCGGATGTCTTTCGTTTTGTCCTCCGAGTCCAGGTAGAGCATGGTGGCCACCAGCTGGTTGGCGAGTTCGTCGTCGACCGGCTTTTGCAGGAAGATGATGCGGTCCCGGTACTGGAGGGTTGGGGTTAGGGTTCGGGTTGGGGTTGGAAATTAGGGTTGGGGGTCGAGGCCTCTTCTCCTCCTCCCCCCCACCTTGGCCCCCCTCGTTCCCGCACCATGACGTTCCAGATGTCGATCCACACCCAGGCCGACGATTTGGGGAGGCGGTAGGGGACGCGGGGAACGCCGACGGGCATCATGCGGGGCGCGACGCGGCGCGCGGCGCCGCGCGGCGCGGCGACGGCTGCCGACGCGGCCGTCATCCAGTCGGTCGATGCGGCCGCGAGCGCGGGCGCGGCGGCGAGGACGTGGGCTGGAGGGATGAGGGCGCGGCAGGGTCGGCGCGGGCGGCCGCCGGCGTGCGCGCGGCGCCGCCTCTCGCAACCCCCACACCCCTCTCCCTAACGCACATGCGCGAGCCAGGCCGACAAAGGGGCCCATGGAGGGCGGCGCAGGGGCGGGACGGCTGCGGGTGGAGGGGAAGGCGTCGGCGGCGCGAGCGCAGGCGGCGGGGCGCGGGCGCGACGCCGCACCGGCGCGACGCGGCGCGCGCGCCCGAATGTGGGCGCCCGCGAGCGCGGCGGGCGCGCGCAAAGCCCCATGCCACCTCCCCCCACGCTCACCGCATCCCGCCCGACGCCGCCGCCCTCCGGTGCGCCGCCGGGGGCGCGCGGGCGCCGACGACGACGACGGCCATCGCGGGAGGGGCGCGGCCGCGGGGCGGAGAGTCGCGCCGGCCGTCGCGCGGCCTGACGCCTCCCCACTCCCCACCCCCGTGTGGCTCCAATGCTGCCCCCCACGCGCAGCGCGCTGCCTCGCGGCCGCTCCGCCCCCCCCCGGGCGTCGACCGCGCCCGACGGCGGCGCGGAGCTGGGCGCGCCGCCGCGCGCGCCCACGCCGCCGACGCGCCCCCAGGCGCCCGGCGCGCGCGGCGCGGCCGTGCTGCAGCGGCCGCCGCCGAGCCAGCGCATGAGCGACGCGCGGCGCAAGCAGCAGGGGCCGGAAGGTGAGGGTTGAGGGAGGGGGCGAGACGGCTTCGTGGCGGCACGCCCGCGTGCGCCCGCATTGGCGCCCAGCGACCACCATGGAGCCCCCACGACACGCGTCGATGGCGACTGGCGGCGGCCGCGGGTGGTGGCGGCTCCGGGCGGCCGCCGGCGGCCCGCGGCGGCGGTGGCGCGTGCCGCCACCCGACCCCTGCCTTGCTTTTCAGGCCTCAACGACCGCCCGCCCCGCCCCCCACGCCCCGGCGGCGACTGGCGCCCGAACTCTGCCGGCCCTCCCGGCCGCGGCGGCGGCGGCCGCGGCGAGGGCTACGGCCGCGGCGACGGCGGCGGCCGCGGCCGCGGCCGCGGCGACGCCTCCGGCTTTGGCCCCCCCGGCCCCCCCGCCCGCGCCGCCGGCTTCGGCCCCGACCGGCCGCCGTCGCGCGGCCCCGGCGCCGGCCGCGGCAGCGGCCGCGGCCGCGGCGTCGGCGGCCGCGGCGGGTTCGACGCGCGCGGCGCCGGCTTCGACGCGCGCGACAAGGGCCGCCCCCGCCAGTCGGCCGCGGAGAAGATCGAGGCGCGGCGGTCGGCGCGGTCCAACAGGAAGCAGGCGCGCGCCGACGCGGCCGACGTGGCGGTCGCGGAAGACATTTTCGAGGTCGGCCCGGACGGCATGGCCGTCGCCGACCTCGCCGCCAAACTGGCCATCCCTCCCACCGCCGTCGTCAAGTCCCTCTTCCTGAAGGGCGTCATGGTGCAGGTCAACCAGGTGCTCGACCTGGACATGGTCCGCGCCGTCGCGGGCGAGCACGGCGCCGACGCCGTCGCGGCCGACGCCGTGGGCGTCGCGCACGCCGCCAAGAAGAACGGCGAATTCGAGTTCGACGACGACGCGCCCGAGGACATGGCGCCGCGGCCGCCGGTCGTCACGGTCATGGGCCACGTCGACCACGGCAAGACGTCCCTCCTCGACTTTGTGCGCAACGCCAAAGTGGCGGCCGGCGAAGCCGGCGGCATCACGCAGTCCATTGGCGCCTACACGTGCGACGTCGGGGGCGCGGGCGCCGCCGACGGCGCGCTGCGCCGCGTCACCTTTCTCGACACGCCCGGCCACGAAGCCTTTTCCGCCATGCGCGCGCGCGGCGCGCGCGTGACCGACATCGCGGTCGTCATCGTCGCCGCGGACGACGGGGTGCGGCCGCAGACGGTCGAGGCGGTCGCGCACGCGCGCGCGGCGGGCGTGCCGATCATCGTCGCGATCAACAAGGTCGACAAAGAGGGCGCCGACGTGGAGCGGGTCAAGGGGGAGCTGGCTGAAAAGGCCGGTCTCGTGCCGGAAGAGTGGGGCGGGGACGTGCCGATGGTGCCGATCTCCGCGAAAAAAGGGACGGGCGTCGACAACCTGCTCGAGACGGTCGCCCTCGTCGCCGAAATGGAGCAACTGTGCGCCAACCCGTCCCGCCCCGCGGCCGGCACCGTGCTCGAGGCCCACCTGGACCGGCGGTCGGGCCCGACCGCGTCGGTGTTGGTGGCGGTCGGCACGCTGCGCCCGGGCGACGTCATCGTCGCGGGCGCGGCGCACGGCCGCGTCAGGTCTCTGGTGGATGCATCCGGCGAATTGGACGCCGCCGGCCCGTCCATGGCCGCCCTCGTCACCGGCCTCAACGCGGTGCCCGCCGCGGGCGACGGCTTCCGCGTGTGCGCGAGCGAGCAAGACGCCCGCCGCGCGGCGGAAGCCGCGCAGGACGCCGCCCGCCTCGCCCGCCTGGACGACGCGTCGTCCGGGTCCAAGATCACGACCATGTCGCTCGCGTCCCTGGACGACGATGAAGGCGGGTCGGGGGCGGAAGCGCTGCAGCGCGTGAATGTCGTCCTCAAGGCCGACGCGGCGGGCGCCGTCGAGGCCGTCAAGTCGGCCGCAACCGCCCTGCCCCAGGACCGGGTGGCCCTCCGCTTCCTGCTTGCGGGGCCGGGCGACGTGACGCTGTCGGACGTGGATTTGGCTTTCGCCTCGTCGGCCCTCATCCTCGGCTTCAACGTGTCCCCATCCGACGCCGTCGCCGCCGCCGCCAAGCGTGTCGGCGTCGACATCCGGTCGTACCGCGTCATCTACGACCTGGTGGACGACCTGAGGGCGGCGATGGAGGGGCGGCTCGGCGCGATTGATGAACGCATCCCCATCGGCTCGGCGGCCGTCCAAGCCTCGTTCGGCTCTGGCGGCCGCAAAGTGGCCGGCGTCGTCGTCACCGACGGCGCCCTGCGCAAGGGCGCGCTCGCGGTGGTGACACGCAAGGGCAAAACGGTGGCGGAAGGGGCGATTGCTTCCTTGCGCCGCGTCAAGGACGACGTCAAGGAGGTCACGGCCGGCGTCGAGTGCGGCGTCGGCGTCGCCGGCTTCAACGATTGGGAGGCGGGGGACGCCATCGCCGCGTTTGACGTCGTGTCCAAGCAGCGGACGCTGGAAGAGGCGTCGGAAGAGGTGGAGAGGCTCGGGGCGGCGGTCGTGAGCGCCGAGCCGGCGGCGGCGTGAGCGAGAGAACGGGGGCGAGATTTTTGGGGCGAGGCGGTGGTGTGCAGTCGACACGGATTCGCAATCATTCACACAGGCGCGCGCGCGGCGGGGAGAGGGAGTGAGGGAGGAAACAAGAGCGCCGTCACGGCGACCCGCCTCCTCCCTCTTCCGCTTCCGCCGCCGCCGCCGCCAGCATCTCGGCCGCCAGCCGCTCCGTCGTCAGGTCGGCGGCCGCGGCGGCGAGGCGGTCGCGCGGGCGGCGCGGCGGCGACGGTAGGCCGGACGACGAAGAGCCGCCGGCGTCGGACGCCGACGGCCCCTCCTCTTCTTTCCCGGTCAAGTCGGCGATGATCTGCTTCAGGGCCGACACTTCGTCCGTCCTGGCGAGCAGTTCGACGACGTGCGCGGCGAGTGAAGCGCGCGCGTCGCCCACGTCCGCCTCGGCCTGAGCCTTGGCCGCGTCGGCCGCGTCGGCGCGACTCCGCTCCGCTTCCAGCTCGGCCTTGAGCTCGGCCACGCGCCGCTCCAGGGCCACCACGCGCGCCGCCGGCGCCGCATCCGCCAACGCGTCGTCGTCGAGCCAGATCGCCCGGCCCAGGGCAGACGCCAGGGCGGCCGCCGCGACGCGGGCGTCTTGCAGGTTGCCCTGGGCCGCGGCGAGGGGGGGGGAGGGTGCCATCGGCTCTGCAGCGGGCGCGTCGGCCACTATAGCCGTCCCCGATGCCGCCTCGCACGCGCCGCGGCGCCGCGGTGCCCGTGCGCCGTCTGGCGTGGCGCTCGCTGTGTTCACAGATGTCGACAACGTGCTGAAGATCATGGAGGCGCTCGCGACGCTGCAGCCCGCGCCTGCCCCAGTGCCCGCCGGCCTGCTGCCGCTCGACGTCGCTGCGTGTCTCGCCATGGTGCACCCCGCGTGGCGCGCCGCGTCGGCGCGGGTTCCGACGCGGGTGGACGCGGCGGACAAAAAGCTGTGGCGCCTGGTCGACGCCGCGAAACTTGCCCCACCGCGCGCGTGTCGGCCCTGCTCGCCCGCGCCAACCTGGGCGCCATCGACTTTGGGGAGAAGTAGACCTCGTGGGTGGATGCTGGCGGCGCCCGCTTGAGCGCACCGTCCGAGGACGGTGCGCTCGGCGGGGAGAGAAAGAGGGAGGGTGCGCCGCACGGTGCGCGTGTGCTTGCAACCCCCACAACCCACGCCGCACGCACGCCCATCTTCGCGGCGCGCCGTCACCGCCGCCGCCGCCCGGCAGCTCGGCCAGGGCGGAACCGCTGCCGCGCCCGCCACTCACCCCCGCCCAATGCCGGCCACCGCCGCCCGCGCGCTCTCGCTGGGCGCGCCTCCCGTCTACGTGCTTGCAGGTGGGGGTGCCGGACCGGCGGCAGAAGTGCTGACGAACGCTGACCTCGTGCACGCTGTCCTCTTCGCGCCGCTCGAGCCGCCGGGTGGCGCCGCCCGCGGCCTCCTCTCCCTCCAAGAGGCCGCCCGTCTCTCAACCGTGCACCCCGCATGGCGGGACGCGGCGTCCCGCATCCCCACGCGGCTCGACGCCCCCCCCGCCGCCGCGCTCGCCGCGCTCGCGGCCCTCCCCCGCGCCGCCGCCGACGCCCGCATGGCCACCCTGCGATGCATCGACATGGGTGAGCGCGCCACGTGCGAGCAAGCGCTGGCGGGCGCGCGCGCGCTGCGCGC
>Ga0315294_10000244_pt1 | contig 59359 bp, 50 predicted proteins | sample YL17G13_40_MG_FD_203626 | JGI IMG/M metagenome (GOLD analysis project Ga0315294, IMG submission 203626) | Sediment microbial communities from Yellowstone Lake, YNP, Wyoming, USA - YL17G13_40 | ecosystem: Environmental > Aquatic > Freshwater > Lake > Sediment | place: USA: Wyoming | collected... | reverse complement strand
CCGCAGCGGCAGGGGGCGCGGCCGGGTTCCCCGGCGCTGAAGCGCCGGGCTATCGAAACCCGAACTCCCGATCAAATTATTTGGTTAATGACCATAAGCGCCGGGCTATCGAAAGAATTGAATGCCGGTCAACTTATTTGGTTGATGACCATAAGCGCCGGGCTATCGAAACCCGAACTCCCGATCAAATTATTTGGTTAATGACCATAACCGCCGGGCTATCGAAACCCGAACTCCCGATCAAATTATTTGGTTAATGACCATAACCGCCGGGCTATCGAAACCCGAACTCCCGATCAAATTATTTGGTTAATGACCATAACCGCCGGGCTATCGAAAGAATTGAATGCCGATCAACTTATTTGGTTGATGACCATAACCGCCGGGCTATCGAAAGAATCGAATACCTGTCAACCTGTTCAGTTGATGACCATAAGCGCTTGGCTATCAGGCTCAACCTTAAATTAGCGCCATTCGGGTCAGACCCCGCAAGGCCTGCCCCTAAAAATTTAAGCGGCAAAAGCGGGAGTGGGCAAGGATCAGGCCGGCTTTGACTTTTAATCGTTCCTTGATAATCTGAAAAGAAGCCCGGCTGGGCCAGGGAGCGCGGCGTGCCGGCTTCGCGCCGCCCAAACGCCGGCTGTTTCGAGCCAACTGGATCTGTAAATGAACAAGCGTAGATTCATAGCCACGCTGGTGATAGTCATGTGTTCGATCGCGGTCTTCCAGGTGCTGGTCTCGGAGGCCATGTTTTTCAACGTGATGCACCCGACTTTTGAGGACGGCATTGCGATGCTGAACCTTCCCGGGCCCATCGTCATGACTTCGCTCGCTATTTTCTACGCGCTGGTTTATCTATACCTGCGGCCGGTGCTCAAATTCATAGACCGTTTCAACCGGGGCGAGGCCATGGACCTGGATTTCGCGCACGGCATCCAGGACCGGGTGACCGCTTTCCCGTATTTCATGGCTTTGCTTGCATACCCCTTTTACATGGTGGGCAGTACGCTGGCCACGGCTTACATTTGCATGAAACTGGACTGGCCATACGAGGTCGTGCGCTACGGCCTCCTGGGCGGGCTGATTTCGTGCCTGCTCACCACTCCCGTCGCAATCTATGGTTACGGCTGGCAGGTCCGGCCGGTGCTGGAGGCAAGCCTGAAAGCGGTCCCCGGGATCGAGCAGGCCAGGACCGCGGGGCAGAGAATTACGGTCACCATGAAGCTGGTGATCACCGTGCTCTCGCTCGTGATCGCGGTCACCGCCTACACCCTTACCGTGGGCTACCGGCAGGTCAACAACCTGCTCGAGAACATGAGCCGGATGGAGCAGATGCTGCCGGAAGCCGGACGCCAGGCCCTGGTTGAAAAAGTCGTCACGACCGTTGACGAGAGCGCCAAGTCGGCCTCATTCTTCAGAGCCCAGGCCGGCAACCTGCTCGGGTTCTATCTCGCGATCATGGGCATCTGCGCGCTGGTGGCCCTGGCGCTGTCGCTGGCCGCGGCCTTTGACCTGACCGTCCCGCTGCGCGTTTTGAGGAAAGCGGCGCTGCGGGTCCGGGAGAGCAGGTATGGGGACCCGGTGCGGCTGATCAGCAACGACGAGCTTTCCGAACTGGCCGCGGTCATGAACCAGATGACGGAGACCATCCGGAGTCACATCGCCTCCATGGAGAAGGTGGTGGCGGGATTGAGGGACGGAGTTCAGCAGCTTGACCAGACCGTGCACACCATTGTTTCGGTGAGCCGGCAGCAGGAAAACGGCGCCACCGACCAGGCCTCGGCCCTGGACCAGACCTCGGCCATCGCCAAGCAGATCGCGTCCACCGCCCGGGCAATCGAAGAGCGCGCGCGGCGGATGGATGCGGCCGCGGAATCAACCCTGGGCGCCTCCCGGCAAGGCCGGGAAAAGCTGGAGCAGTCTCGGGGGGAATTCGCCGGCATCATGGAGCAGATGGATGCGATCCAGGGCGCCATGGCGCAGTTGGAGGTCCGGTTCCGGGAGACTTACTCGATCGTTGAAATGCTCCGGGACATGGCGGAAAAAACCGAGGTCCTTTCCTTGAACGCGAGCATCGAGGCGGCGAGCGCGGGGCTTGAAGGCAAACGGTTCATGGTGGTGGCTGAGGAGACGCGCAACCTGTCGATCAAATCGGGCGAGGCGGTGCGGCAGATCAAGGAGCTGGTGACCGCCATCCGGCAGGCCACGGTGGAAAGCATAGGGGTTACCGAGCAAGGCAAGGCGCGGGTGTCCGCGGGCGGCAAGACCATTGAATCCGCGGTCGCCACTCTGGCGGCCTTGTCAGGGTTCGCGGAATCGACCTTCGCCGCGGTCAAGGAGATCACGGTCTCGGCCGAGCAGCAGACCAAGGCCTCGGAGCAGCTTGCCGGTTCGGTTTCGGAAATCTACGGCGTGTCCAGGGAAGTGGAGAAGGGCGCCAATGAGATTCATGCCGCGATCAACAACCTCCAGGGTTTTGCGGAATCCCTTCGCAAGACCGTGTCGGAAAGGGCGGGGTAAGCCGTGACCCGGGCCAGGTTCACCGCCAGGCTGGCGCTGGTCATGGCCGGGATCACCCTGTTCCAGGTTATCACCGCGGAAGTCGTTCTCTATCAGGTCATGCACCCCGCCGCGGGAGACACCCTGCAGATGCTGATCTCGCCCGCGCAAGTCATCGTCCTGTTCCTCGCAGTCTTCTCCCTCTGCGTCTATCTCTATGCCCGGCCCGTATTCCGGTTCCTGAAAGAGGCGGTTGAAGAAGGCAAAAAGCTGGACGACCGGCAAATCCAGTCCCTCCAGGACCGGGCCATGACCTTTCCTTATCTGCTGGCCGCGCTCAATTTCCCCTTCTGGATGTCCGGCGGGGCCATTGCCACCTGGATACTCTGCCGCGACCTGGGCTGGCCGGTCCAGACCATACTCTACGGCTTTTTCGGCGGATTGATCAGTTCCCTGGTCGCGGCCCCCACCGCGGTCTACGGCTATTCCTGGGTGATGAGGCCGGTGGTGGAGTTGAGCGCGAAACTCGCCGCCCATCTTCCGCCCGCGCGCGCCGCGGGCGTGAGAATTTCCGTGGCCGCGAAACTGGTGGTCACGGTAACCACCCTGGTCCTGGCCGGGTCCGGCTACACCGTGGTCCTGGTCTATAAACAGACCAACGACATCCTCGCCAACATGCAGAAGGTCGAGCGCTTGCTGACCCCGGAGGCGAAATCCGCCCTGGTCAACAAGGTCGAGCGGACGGTTGACTCGCGCGTCAAATCTTCCGGATACTTCACCGACCAGATCGGCAACCTGCTGCTCTTCTACATAACCATCATGGCGGCCGCGGTCCTGATCTCGCTCGTGCTTGCCTTTGCCGCGGCCATGGACATCTCGCTCCCGCTCCGGGTCTTGAAGCGCGCCGCGCTCATGGTGCGCGAGGGCAAATACCAGGAGCCGATCCGGCTGGTCAGCAATGATGAACTGTCCGCGCTGGCCGCGGCCTTCAACGAGATGATGGGCACGATCTCCCGGCAGGTGGGTTCCATGGAACAGGTGGTGGCCGGCCTGCGGACCGGCATCCACCAGGTGGACGCGACCGTGGGAACCATTGCCTCGGTCAGCCGGCAGCAGATGCACGGGGCCGCGGAGCAGGCCTCGGCGCTGCAGGAAACTTCCGCCATCGCCAAGCAGATCGCCTACACCGCGCGGGAAATCGAAGAGCGCGCCCGGCTGATGGACAAGGTCGCGGAATCGACCCTGGGTTCGTCGCAGGAAGGCCGGCGGCAACTCGAGCGTTCGGAGCAGGAATTTGAGGCGATCTCGGGTCAGATGGAGGCGATCCGGGCATCGATGTCGCGGCTGGAGGCGCGGTTCCGCGAGACCTACAAGATCGTGGCGCTGATCAAGGACATGGCGGAAAAGACGGAGATCCTTTCGCTTAACGCGAGCATCGAGGCTGCGGGCGCGGGACTTGAAAGCGGCCGCTTCACCGCGGTTGCCGAGGAAACCAGCAACCTTTCCTCGAAATCTTCGGAAGCGGTCAAGCAGATCAAGAATTTGGTGGAAGCCATCCAGCAGGCGACCATGGAGAGCATGAAGGTCACGGAACAGGGCAAGGCCAAAGTGGCGGAGAGCGGCAAGACTATCGAGTCCGCGCTGGCCATCCTGCGGAGCATTGCCGGCTTCGCGGAGTCAACCTTCGCAACCGTGAGGGAAATCACCAGCGCAACCTCCCAACAGTCCAGGGCCTCGGAGGAACTGGCGGGCTCGGTCTCCCGAATCTACGAGCTCTCCCGCGAGGTGGAAAAGGGAGCGGGCCAGATCAACTCCGCGGTCGAGAGCCTTCAGCGCTTCGCCCAATCCCTGCGCCGGACGGTGCAGGCGGGGTCAGAGCTTCAGTTGTCAGTTGACGGCGTGGGCGGTCAAGCGGTCAAGTCCCAAGCAAAGAGCTGACCCTTTTTTCGGGAAATGAATGAATACCGCGGTCCACCTGCAATACGGCTGGCTGGTCGCCAACCTGGGCGATTTTGACCTGCGCGAGCGCAGGATGATCATGGCGAGTTCCTTGCTCGCGGACCTTGACGGCGCGGCCCTGCTGCTTTTCCCGGTGCGGCAATTCCTGCCGGGCTGGTTGTCGGACCTGGACCCGGTCGCGCCGCACCACACCTTCAGCCATAACATTTTTTTCGCGGCGCTGGCGGGGGCGGTCTTTTCGCTGCTCAGCCGGAGGCGGCGGGCAAGGATTTTTCTGGTCTGCGCGTTCACCCTGATCCTGCAGGTGGTGATCGATAATTTCACCAACGACCAGACCTGGCCGATCATGTATTTATGGCCGGTCAGCCGGTTCGACACCACGCTTTCCAATTTCACCAGCTGGCCCCACTTGGGTTTCGCCACCGTCTATCTTGGCCAGGGCGCGCTCACCGTTCTGGGCTTCGCGGCCACCGCGGCCATCTGCCTCCGCCGCCAAAGGACTTTCCTGGAACTTCTCTCCGCCCGGCTCGACCGGTTCATAACCGACTTCATGCTCCTGCCCTTCGGCCACGCCTGCGCGCAATGCCAAAACCGCGCGCATTACCGCTGCCGGGTCTGCGGAAAGCTGTTCTGCATCAGACATACCGTGATCAAGCCCGATCTCACTTTGATCTGTAAGCGCTGCCGATCCGCTCAAATGGAAAAAGCAAGTGAAGACTGAAGTATGAATGATGAAACTTCATTCATACTTCATAATTCAGCCTTCAACGCGTTTCAGGTTTTTTCCGGGTGCAGGGGGAATTTGGGGGTGCGCTTGCCGCGGAGTTTTTTGTTCTGCTTTCCGGCTTTCCTCTTGTTGACCTGCCTCCTTCTTTCCAACTTGGCGGTATAGCTGACCATTTTCAACCTCCTCTTATTAGTGATGGTAGGGCGCGCCTTTGATTATACTCAACGCGCGGTAGATTTGCTCGGCCAGGACCAGTCGGGCGAGTTCGTGGGAAAAGGTGAGCCTTGAGAGCGCGAGCACTTTTTCCGCATGGCCGCGCACGGTCTCATCCAGGCCGTATGCCCCGCCGATGACAAATGCCAGGTTTCTCCCGGAGTTGACCGTCTTTTTGATCATCTCCGCGAACTCCAGGCTCGAGGCTTCTTCTCCGCGCTCATCCAGGGCCACGACCATGGCCCGGGCCGGGACCGCGTTCAAAATATTTTCGGCTTCTTGCGCCCTCATCCGCGGCGGGGCGCCCTCGCCGTCCAGCACGTTTTTTGCGATTACTTCAAACCCCTTGACCGGCCGCTCCAGATATTCCGAGACTTTTTGCCGGATTATCCCATCCTTTATCTTTCCCACCGCAATCAGGTAAATCTTCATGAGCGGCTGTTTATTTTCCGGGCCGGCCGGAAATTTTCACGCGCGGGGCGTCGGCCCACAATTTTTCCAGTTCGTAGAACTCGCGCAGTTCTTTGAGGAACGCGTGGACGATGACGTCCCCCCAGTCAATGACCACCCATCTTCTCTCGGTCTCGCCTTCGATTTCAAAGTTCGGGCTTTTTGACCCGGAGATCACCGCGATGACGCCTTCCACAATAGCCTGGACCTGGACCATGCTCTCTCCGTGCATGATCACGAAGTAGTCGGTGTAGTCAATCAGGTCTCCCACCCTGATGATCACGGGGTCCGCGGCCTTGTTTTCGAGCCCGGCCTGGGCCGCGAGCATCGCCTTTTTTCTGCTGGTTAGTTTGCTCGGGGTCGCTCCGATTTTTTTCACTGCGCCTTTTTCCATCTTGAAAACTGCCGCCTCACCGGTAAAGTTTATTTTCGATTATATACTCAATCGCCCGGCGGGGCATGAGGTAGCGGATGGACTGCCCCTCGCGCACCATTTTGCGGATGGCCGAGGCCGAGATGTCGAGGTTGGTGACCTCGGTAAAAAAGACCTTGCATCCGGACTTGTGGGTGTAGAGGTTCTGCTCCGGGTGGTATTTGAACTGCTTGCGGATTTCACGCGGAATGATCTTGCCCTTGGGTATCTTGCCGACATTGGGCCGGCTGGTGACCACGAAGTCGGTTTCCGCGAACAGCTCCTTCCAGTGGTGCCAGGTGTTGATTTCGAGGAAAGCGTCCAGGCCCAGGATGAAATGGAGATTTTTTTCCGGGTTCCGTTTCTTGAGTTCGCGGATGGTGTCAATGGTATAGCTTTTTCCCGGACGGTTGACCTCGATGTCGTCCACGGTGAAATGGTCGTTGCCGGTGATCGCCAGGGTGATCATCTTGATCCGGTGGAGCGGGTCGATGATGTCTTCCGCGGTTTTGTGCGGAGGCTGGGCCGAGGGGATGAAGATGATCTTGCCCAGCCGGAACTTGTGCCAGATTTCCTCGGCCGCGCGCAAATGCCCGAAATGGATGGGGTTAAATGTTCCGCCGTATAGTCCGATGTTCACTTTGGCTCTCCTTTGTTCATTTTTCCCGGACCTGTCCGCTGCCCAGCACCACGAACTTGGTCACGGTCAGTTCCTCCAGCGCCATCGGCCCGTAGGCGTGCAGCCGGGTGGTGCTGATGCCGATCTCGGCGCCGAGTCCGTACTGGAAGCCGTCGCTGAAGCGGGTGGATGCGTTGACCATCACCGAGCTTGAGTCCACGCGCCGGATGAAATTCATGGCCCGCTCGTAGTTCTCGGTGACGATGGCATCGGTATGGTCCGAGCCGTATTTCTGGATGTGCGCGATCGCCTGGTCCAGGCCGTCGACCACGCGCACCGCCAGGATCAGGTCCAGGTATTCGGCGCGCCAGTCGTCCTCGGTCGCGGGTTTTGCGCCGGAGATGATTTTTCGGGCGCGCTCGCAGGCGCGCAGCTCCACTTTGGCCTTGCGGAACTGTCGGGCCATGGGGGGCAGGAATTTTTCGGCCACGGGCTTATCGACCAGCATGGTTTCCATGGCGTTGCAGACTCCGGGCCGCTGGACTTTGGCGTTGAAGCAGATTCTTTGCGCCTTTTCCAGGTCCGCGCCGCGGTCAACAAAAACGTGGCAAACGCCTTTGTAATGCTTGAGCGTGGGTATGCGCGACGCGCGCGCCACCTTCCGGATCAGCTCCTCGCCCCCGCGCGGGATCACCAAGTCAATATAGTCGTCCAGCTTGAGCAGTTCGTCCACGGTCTTGTGCCCGCCGGCCGGGACCACCTGGACCGCGGCCTTGTCGATGCCGGCTTGGGCCAGGCTCTCGCCGATCACCTTGCCCAGCGCGAGGTTGGAATTCAAGGCCTCGGACCCGCCGCGCAAGATCACCGCGTTGCCGCTCTTGAGGCAGAGGCCGGCGGCCTCCACCGTCACGTTGGGCCGGGCCTCGTAAATCATGAGGATGACCCCGAGCGGTATCCTCATCCTGCCGACGATAAGTCCGTTGGGCCGGGTCCAGGCCCGGGTGATCTCGCCCACCGGGTCGGAGAGTTTGATCACCTCCCGCACGCTCGCGGCCATGGCCCTGATCCGCTCCGGGTTGAGGGTCAGGCGGTCAAGCATGGCCTTGGAAAGCCCTTTGTTGAGGCCGGCCCGCAGGTCCTTGCGGTTGGCGGCAAGCAGGGCCTTCCGGTGTTTCCCAAGGCCGGCGGCGAGCAACTCCAGCGCCCGGTCTTTAACCGCGCCCGACGCCGGTCGGAGACTCTTTCTCGCCTCCTTCGCCAGCTTGGCCATTATTAGTGATTCCGGGTCCAGCTCAGCCCCCCTTTGCCTGCAGAGTTCCATTTACCATACCTTATTTGCGCGCCCTTGTAAAACCTTTTCAGCGCCCGGCGCGGGGCGAAAGCACCAGGTTGTCGCGGTGGATAACCTCGTCGTAATCCTTGGCCCCGAGCAGCTTTTCGATCTCGGAGCTCTGACGCCCCTTGATTTTTTTCAAGTCTTCCGAGCCATAGTTGACCAGTCCTTTGGCGACCGGGCCGGTCTGCTCATCAACCACCGCCACCAGTTCCCCGGCCTGGAACCGCCCCTTGACTTCAAGCACTCCGCTCGGGAGCAGGCTCTTGTTACGCTCAACCAGGGCCCGGACCGCGCCCTTGTCGATTTTGATCTCGCCCTTGTGCCGGCCCGCGAAAAGCAGCCAGTGTTTGATCCCCTTGAGCCTTTCCCCCGAAGGCAAAACCAGGCTGCCGTTAATCTTTCCCTCAAACAGCCGGCGCAAAACTTCCGGGTCCCTGCCCGAGCCGATGAAAGTGGGAATCCCGGCTGCCGCGGCGACCTGGGCCGCGGCCAGTTTGCTCCGGATGCCCCCGGCGCCGCTCTTGCTTTTCCCTTGGCCCATGCATTCGTAGAGCTTCTGGTTCAGGCTGGAGATCACCGGAATGACCTCGGCCCCCGGGTTCTTGAGCGGGTCTTCCCGGCAAAAGCCCGGCGCCACCGAAAGCATGACCAGGAGTTCGGCCTTGAGCATCACCGCCACCAGCGCGGCCAGCCGGTCGTTCTCGCCGAACCTGATCTCCTCCACCGCCACCGTGTCGTTCTCGTTGATCACCGGGACGGCGCCCAGCTTAAGCATCTGCTCCAGGGTGTTCTTGGAGTTCAGGTATCTCGCCCGGATGGAAAAATCGTCATGGGTGAGCAGCACCTGCCCGACCGGGAGGTTGTGTTTGGCGAACGCGCGCTGGTAATGGCGCATAAGCACGGGCTGGCCGACCGCGGCCACCGCCTGCTTCTCGGGCATGGTCAACGGCTGCTTCAGCCCCGGAAGCTCTTGCAGGCCGTTCAAAATCGCGCCGCTGGAAACGATTGCGAACTTTCGTCCCTGGCCCAAAAGAGCGGACAGGGTCCGGCTTAGTCCGTCAAAGAACGAGCGGTCGATCCTGCCCCGGTCGTCCACCATGACCTGGCTGCCGACCTTGACCACGATCACCCGGGCCGACCGCATCCGGCTCCGATAATTTTCAGCCTCTTTCAAGTTTTTCTCCCATCGGACTGTTCGGGGCGCGTCCCGCCAAGGCGGGACTGTCCGCGCACAATATTATTTCCCGGCCTGCAGCTGGCTTGCGCACCATTCCACCAGCTTGTCCAGGCCCGCGCCGGTGACCGAACTGATGGCCACGACTTCGTATCCTTTGCGCTGAAACGCCCGCAGTTTTTTGTCCAGTTGCTTCTGCTCCGGGCAGAGGTCGGTCTTGCTCAGCGCGATTATCCTTGGCCGGCCGGGCAGGGACGGGTCATACGCGCCCAGTTCGGCCTCCAGCGCTTTTACGTCTTGCACCGGGTCCTCGCTGGTGCATTCCACCAGCTGGACCAGAATCCTGGTCCGCTCGATGTGTCGGAGGAACTGGATTCCGAGGCCGGCGCCCTGGCTGGCGCCCTTGATCAGGCCGGGCATGTCCGCGATCACGAAGCTCTTGAAACTGCGGTATTTGACCACGCCCAGGTTGGGGACCAGGGTGGTGAAGGGATAGTCCGCGATTTTGGGCCTGGCCGCGCTCAGCCTGGAGATCAGGGTGCTTTTGCCTGAATTGGGGAACCCGATGATTCCCGCTTCCGAGATCAACTTCAGCTCAATCCGGATTTTGCGTCCCCCACCCTTGACTCCTTCTTCCGCGACCCGAGGGGCCTGGTTGGTCGCGGTCTTGAAATGTATGTTTCCCCGGCCGCCCTTGCCGCCGCGGGCGATTGCGAATTGCTCCCCGGGCTGGACCAGGTCCGCCAGTTGCTCCCCGCTGTCCTGGTCGTGGATCACCGACCCGACCGGAACCGGGATCAGCAGGTCCGGGCCGGATTTGCCGTACATTTGCGAGCCGCCTCCGTTCTCGCCGCGCCTGGCCTTGTAACTTCTCTGGTAGGACAAGTCGAGCAGGGTGCGGAGGTTCTCGTCGGCGATTGCGATCACGTCCCCGCCCTTGCCGCCGTCCCCGCCGTCGGGTCCGCCGCGCGGCGCGTATTTTTCGCGCCGGAAGCTTATGCACCCGTTTCCGCCGTCGCCGGCTCTGACCTTGATGCTGACTTCGTCTATGAATTTCATGCTATTAGTTTATGGGGTCAGGCCTCTTCGTAGAAGCCCGAACTGCGATGCTGAGGCCAGACCCCCTGCCTCCGAAAGCAAAAAGGAGGCCGAAGCCTCCGTTTTGGGTGTTGCTTGACCCGTGATCACTGGCTGGCCGGGACCACTTTTACGCGCTTTTTGCCTTTGCCGAATTCTTCGTAAACGGCCTGTCCGTCCACCATGGCGAACAGGGTGTAGTCCTTGCCCATGCCCACATTCAAGCCCGGATGGATCTTGGTGCCCAGTTGGCGGACCAGGATGCTCCCCCCGGTCACGCTCTGACCAGAGAAGACCTTGACTCCTCTCCTCTGGCCGTGGCTGTCCCTGCCGTTCCTGCCTGCGCCTTGTCCTTTTTTCCGCCCCATCTCTTCCTCCCGTATTCAATGTGCGAGGGACTTCAGTCCCGATCCTTTTTCCGCGGAATTGCTTCGCGGTTCAACTGAATTGTATCTCTTTAATCTTCACCGCGGTGAACAACTGTCGGTGCCCGCGCAGCCGGTAATAGTTCTTCCGGCGCCTATACTTCTGGATCATGACCTTGTCGCCCTTGTCGTGCTCAACCACTTCGGCGATGACCTTGACTCCCGGCACCATTGGAGCGCCGACCACCGGCTTTTCCCCGCCCACAAACAGGACCTGGTCAAACACCACTTCCTGGCCGGGCTCGCCCTCAAGCTTCTCCAGCTCCACCACGTCGCCCGGCGTGACTTTATACTGCTTGCCGCCGTTCGCTATAACCGCATACATTGCCGGCCTCCTCTCTTTATGGGGTCAGGCCTCTTCGCCGAAGCCCGAACTTGGATGATGAGGCCAGACCCCTCACTCCTCATGTTTTTCAACGGCCCGCCACGACCGATTGATTGGCTTATTCTAGTTAATTTTCCCGCAATTGCAACCCCTGACCCCGGAAGGTTATTTGTCCGAAGGCTCGGCCCCGGTCTCGCAATACGATTTCCCGTGCTTTTTGCCGTGCCGGACGATTTCGCCCTCCACCATGTAAATGATGTCCATGGCGATATTGGTGCAGTGGTCCGCGACGCGCTCCAGCCTCCGGGAAACGCTGATCACCCGGATCAGTTCCGGCAGATGCGCCGGATATTTCCTGATCCCCGAAATCACCTGCTCGTACATGTCGCGGTTGATCTCGTCAACCTCGTCGTCCGAGCGGCAGACCGAGTAGGCCAGGGCCGTGTCCGTGTTGACCAGGGCGTCCAGGGCGTTCCGGAGCATGGCCTGGACCTTTTCGGACATGCGGGGGAAATCAAACGGGATTTCAATTTTTCCGCGGCTGGAAAGGGACTGGGAGTCTTCCGCGATGTTGACGCAGAGGTCTCCGATCCGCTCCAGGTCGTTGTTGATCTTGAGCACCGCGATGATGAACCGCAGGTCAGTGGCAACCGGCTGGTAAAGCGCCAGGACCTTCAAACACTCTTCCTCCAAGTCCACCTCCATCCGGTCGACCTCGGTGTCGCCGTCAATCACCTGCTGGGCAAGTTCGGGATTGCGCTCGCCGATGGAATTTACCGCCAGGCGCAGGCGGTCCTCAACCACCGACCCCTCCGACAAAATGGCCTTCTTCAGTCTATCGATTTCCCTTTGCAGCCGCTTGGTCATTGCTCCCCCCTCATCCGAACCTTCCGGTGATATAGTTCTCGGTTTCCTTCCTCGACGGATTGGTGAAGATCTGCCGGGTGATCCCGTATTCAATCACACGGCCTTCCAGGAAAAAGGCGGTGAAGTCCGAAATCCTGGCCGCCTGCTGCATGTTGTGGGTGACGATCACCAGGGTGTAGGTCCGCTTGAGGGACTCGATCAGTTCTTCGATCTTGGCGGTGGCCAGCGGGTCGATGGCGGAAGTCGGCTCGTCCATGAGCAGGACTTCGGGCTCAACCGCCAGCGCCCGGGCGATGCACAGCCTCTGCTGCTGGCCGCCGGAAAGGGCCGTGGCCGGGGCGTCCAGCTTGTCCTTAACCTCGTCCCAGAGCGCGGCGTCCCGGAAAGCCTTTTCCACCCGGTCCGCCAGTTCGCCCTTGGACATGCGGTAGTGCAGCTTGAGACCGTAGGCCACGTTTTCGAACGCGGACATGGGGAAGGGCGTAGGCTGCTGGAAGATCATCCCGATTTTGCGGCGGAGTTCAATGAAGTCGACCTCGCCCATGATGCTCCGGCCGTCGAGCAGCACTTCGCCCTCCGCATGCTGCTCGCGGTAGAGCTTGTAGATGCGGTTGTACACCCGGATGTGGGTGGACTTGCCGCAACCGGAGGGGCCAATGATCGCGGTGACCTTGTTGGTCTTGACCTCCAGGTTGTTGTCAAACAGGGCCTGCTTGCCCGCATACCAGAAATTGAGACCGCGGACCGAAATCCTGACCTCGGCTGAGAGATAGGAACTGACCACCTCGCTCCGGGTTTCCTCCGGCGCTCCCGGGGGATGGCTTTTTACTTCCGGTATCATCTCTTCCTCTCCCTTAAAACCACTCTCGTGAACACGTTCAGCGCGAGCACCGCGGCCATGATCAAAAGCGACGCTCCCCAGGCGATCCTTTGCCAGTCCTGGTAAGGCGACATGGCGTAATTGAAAATGGTGACGGTGAGGTTGGCGGTGGGCTGGTTCAGGTCCCTGGGCCAGAAGGGTGAATTGAGCGCGGTGAAGAGCAGGGGCGCGGTCTCTCCGGAGACGCGCGCGACCGCGAGCAGCACCCCGGTGATCAGCCCGGATTTGGCGGCGCGGAACAGGATCGCGGCGGTTGCCTTCCATCGGGGGGAGCCGAGCGCGAGCGCGGACTCGCGCAGGGCATTGGGCACGAGCGCGAGCATGTCCTCGGTGGTGCGCGCGATGACCGGGAGCATGATGATGGCGAGCGCGACCGCGCCGGCGTATCCGGAAAAATGGCCCAGGGTCAGCACTATGACGCCGTAGGCGAACAGCCCGATCACAATCGACGGCACGCCCATCATCACGTTGCCGGCGAACCGGACCACTCCTCCAAAACGGTTGCCGCCGAACTCGGAAAGGTAGGTCCCGCCGAAGATGCCGACCGGAATGCCGATGACCGAGGCCAGCGCGATGATCCCGACGGTGCCGAGGATGGCGCCGGCGACTCCTCCGCGCTCGGTTCCCGGCGGCGCGGGAAGGGCGGTGAAAAAGCTCCAGTTGAATGCTTGCGCTCCCCGGATGAGCACTTCGCAGATGATCCAGACCAGGAACACGATGCCGGTCAGGGCCGCGAGGCTGGACAGGGCCTTGACCAGGCCGTCAAGGCCTTTCCTGGCGTTCCGCGACTTGCGCCTCATTTGACGCCGGCCCCTTTCTCCAATCTCCGGAGCCAGAGCCTGGCCGCGGCCTGGATCAGGAGCGTGATGATGAACAGGACCAGTCCGAGTTCGATGAGCGCGCTCAGGTAGAGCGGCTCCGAGGCTTCGGAGAATTCGTTGGCCAGGGTGGAGGCGATGCTGTTGGCGGGAGCGAAGAGCGAGGCTGAGATGCGGTGGTCGTTTCCGATCACGAAGGTCACGGCCATGGTCTCTCCGATGGCGCGTCCTAGTCCGAGGAAAGACGCTCCCAGCAGGCCCTGGGCGCCGTAGCGGATGGTGACCTTGCGGGTGACCTCCCAGGTGGTCGCGCCCAAGCCGTGGGCGGATTCCTTCACCACCGGCGGCACCATGGCGAAGACGTCGCGCATGACCGCGGAGATGAAGGGCAGGATCATGAGTGAGAGGATGACTCCCGCGGTGAGCATTCCGATGCCCGTGGGCGGCCCCTGGAAAAGTGGCAGGAACCCGAAGGCGGTTTTCAATGCGGGTTGGACGTGTTCGGCCATGACCGGCGCGAGCACGAACAGTCCCCACATGCCGAAAATGATGCTGGGGATCGCGGCCAGGAGTTCAATGGCGAACCCGACCGGCTTGCTGAGCGCGGGCGGGGCGAGCTCGACCAGGAACAGCGCGATCACCAGGCTTAAAGGCACCGCGATGAGCATGGCGATCGCGGTTGAGACTAAAGTCCCGTAAATGCTGGAGAGCGCCCCGAACTGCCGGGTCACCGGGTTCCAGTCCCGCGAGACCAGGAACCCGAAGCCGAATTCCCTGAGCGAAAGGCGCGAGTTCACCGCCAGCTCCGCCAGGATTCCCGCCATCACCAGAATGATGACCAAAGCGCAGAACGCGGACCAGTACTGGAACAGAACGTCCGTGCTTCTATATCGTTTTTTCCGTCGCATTTTCACAGGTGAAAAATCCCTTAAGTATTAACTAGAGCTCTGACCCCAATTGTCCTCAAGGCCAGAGCGGTTTTCCCGCGGACCGGAGGTTTTCGGCCCAGTCTTTTTCGACCAGTGTGAACACCTTTTCGGGGATGGGCACGTAGTAGAGCTTTTTGGCCGCGTCCGGTCCGGACCTGTAGCACCAGTCAAAGAACTTGAGCATGGCCCTGGCCTTGGCAGGATCGGGCTGGTCTTTGCGGACCAGGATGAAGGACGCGCCGGTGATGGGCCAGGAATTTTCTCCGGGCTGGTCGGTGAGCACCATGTAGAAGCCGGGAGCTTTTTCCCAGTCGGCGTTTGCGGCCGCGGCCTGGAAGCTGTCGAGGGACGGAGATACGAATTTGCCGGCCTGGTTCTGGAGCAGCGCGCAGGGGATCTTGTTTTCAAACGCATAGGCAAACTCCACGTAACCGATGGCGCCGTTTATTTTCTGGACGTAAGCCGAGACTCCCTCATTGCCCTTGCCGCCCACGCCGGTTGGCCATGACACCGATTTGTTGTTGCCGACTCTGTCCTGCCATTCTCGGGAAACTTTGCACAAGTAATTGGTGAAAATCCAGGTGGTGCCGGCGCCGTCGGCGCGGTGGACAACGGTGACGTCAACTGCGGGCAGCTTCAGATTCCGATTGACTGCCGCGATGGCCGGGTCGCTCCAATTTTTGACTTTGCCGAGGAAAATATCGGCCAGCAATGGACCGGTCAGGTTGAGTCCGCCGGATTCCAGGCCGCGAATGTTTACGACCGGCGCCACTCCCCCGATGACCATGGGGAACTGGACCAGGCCGGCCTGGTCCAGTTCCTGCTTTTCGAGCGGGGCGTCCGAGGCGCCGAAGTCGATGGTCTTGGCCTTGATCTGGGCGATGCCCGCGCCCGAGCCGATGGACTGGTAGTTGATCATCACTCCGGTGGTCCGCTGGTATTGGTATGCCCACTGGTTGTAGATGGGGTAGGGGAAACTCGCTCCGGCGCCGTTGATGGTTGGATCCGCGGCCGGGGAAGGGGCCGTGCATGAAGAGTTCAAGCCCGAAAACAAGAGAAGGGCAACGGCGCTGATTGAAAAAAATTTCATTTTCAAGCATCCTTGCTCCACTAATCAACATAAACACTGCCTGTTAGAAAATTGTTAGAGGCGGGTTAAATTTGCGTTTATTTTTGCAATGGGGTTGGGTGATCTATAAACCCTTGGGGATACGGATAATGAAGGTTGAACCTTTGCCGAGTTCACTATCAACCTGGAGATGTCCCCGGTGGGCCTGGACAACATGCTTGACCATGGCGAGTCCGAGTCCGGCGCCGCCCATTTGGCGGGCGCTTTCGGCTATGCGCTGATCAGACCGGAAAGCTCCTGGATGACCTTCTTGAGTTCGGTCATGGCTGTTTCTATTTCCGCCGCGTTATTCTCGGAGCGCGCCACCACTTTGGATATTTCCGAGAGCGTGGCCGCCATCTGCTCCGATGCCTGGCTTTGCTGCTGGGTGGACGATTTTATTTCCGAGGCTGCGGCCGAGGTGTCATTAACCATGGTAAGAATGGTTCCGAAATGATGTCCCATCTGCTCAATCAGTTGGAAGTCATTCTCCACCTTCTTGATCTGGTCTTCGGAGAGCATGACCACCTGGTTGGTCAGCCGCTGGATATTCGAGATCCTTTCGCGCACCATCCTGGTTGCATCCAGGGTGTTCTCCGCCAGTCTTCTCACTTCTCCCGCAACAACCGTGAAGCGCTTGCCGGCTCCTCCGGCGCCCGCGGCCTCGATGGAGGCATTGAGGGCAAGCATATTGGTCTGCTCGGATATTTCGTTGATTATCTCGATGACGGCGTTGATCTGGCTGGACTGCTCGCTCAGCTCGAATATGCGGGCTGACACGCTGTTCACCTGCTCTTTGATCTGCTGCATGCCGGAGATGACATTGCTCATGAAATCCCTGCCCCTTTTGCTGGAGTCCGCGGTTATCTCCGCGATCTGCGAAACATCCTCGGCGCGCCTGGCGATTTGCGAAGAAGTCGCCGCCATTTCCAGGCTGGTGGACGCGGCCTGCTGGACCGATGCGGACTGCTCCTTGGAGGCCGACACCTGCTCAACGGTCACGGTCATAAGCTGCTGCGAAACGGGCACGAGCGCCTTGAGCGCGCCCCGGACATTTTCCACCATGCGGTTGCTGCGGTCCAGCTCGGAGCGAAGCTGGGAGATCAGGGTGCGGGCCATGCGGTTGAAGGAACAGGCGAGGATGCCGGTTTCGTCATCGTCCGGAGGAATGGGATCGATCTGGATGTTTCCTTTGGCAATCTCCACCGCGCTGCGGCTGAGCGCTCGCAGCGGGACGGATATGTCCAGGGCGAGCAGGGCCACGAGCGCGCCGCTCAGGATAAGAGCAACCGCGGAGATTTTGAGGTAATAGGTTCTTTCCCTGCGCGCCTTGGCCTCGGTATCCTGGGGCGCCCACCCGCTCAAGATGCGGTCTCGCCGGTTGGCCGCCCGGATCCACATCCAGGTCCAGCCGGTTTTTCCATGAACGATGATCTTGCTCTCCGGCAGGGCTGCAAGGGTAGCAAGGATTTCGCTGGGAACGGTCTGGGGAGGGCAAATTTTGAGGCTGAAATTTTCGTCGGTGATGCAGTAGACTTTTTCCCCGGTGTTTGATTTGCTGATCAGGGACAGGAGCAGCGCCTCGTCATATCCCACGGCGTCGATCACTGCCCGGAAAGTGGAGGCTCCCCTTGCCTGCACATAGCGGCTCTGCTCCTGCAGCATGTTCCTGGCCCGGGCCGAGGAAAACAACGAAAGAAAAACCAGGATGAGCGTAATGATGACCAGAAAAAAGCCGACCAGCTTGAAGGCGATGGGGATGAACATGGCCGGCTTTTCCTCGCCCCGGCCTTTGGGCAGGATGGTTTTCCGCGCATCGCGCAAGGGCTTCTTGCAGTAAAAGAATGAAGCCAGGCCCGCGGCTCCGCCGGTGGTAAAGGCGCTGGCCATGATGTAGAGGGCGATCTGGCCGGAGATGTCTCCCGCCCGGCTGCGCAGCCAGGCAATAAGGGCGCCTCCCAGACAAAAGGCTATGAACACGTATCCCATATTGAGATACGGGAAGCGGATAAGCCTGATCTCCGCGTTGCCGAGCGTGTCGTCGCTCAAGCTTTCGCCGGCGTGGAATTTGTTGAGAACTTCCACCACCGGAAGCAGCGTGAGCAAGATCGCGATGCCGGCCAGGAAGTATGTGGCGGCCACGACCCACAGAAGATTCCAGAACAGGGCCGTGTATTGACGGCTGTCCAGCGGAGTCAGCGCATAGACATATAAAGCGGCCAGCGGATCGATGATGAGAGCAATGGCTGCGGTCCGAATCAGGACTCTCGCCAGGAGCGTTTTCGTGCCTTCACTAATGCTCATGTTCCTCCTCCATGCGCTCAATTCTATACGACCGGCTCAAAAAAGCAAAATTGCCGCTTCCCAAATTAAGAAAGGTTAACTATGCGCGCATCCAGACGCAATGAGGCGGAGTTTGTTCTTTGCAGTTGACATTTGAATAGCGGGGAATAGGTTTGAATCCTGAGGTTTTGAAGCCGGTTTGAGCAATTCTATTGACAGCCGGGGCTAGTTTTGGTAAAAGTAAGGTGTCGCGGCAAGAGCGGCGAGTTGAGGAGGAAAAGATGGAGCAAGGTAAAAAGGTGATCATATTCCTGGATGACAGCCCGACCGCGCGCATGGTGGTGCAGGAGGAGTTGGAGGTCAAGGGCTACATTGTTTACGCCGCGGGCAGCCCTTCGGAGCTTGAGACCCTGCTCTCGCGCAACGCCAGGCTGCGCACCGGGGTGGACCTGATGGTGCTTGACCTTTCCATGCCGGAAATGATCGGGACTCAGGTGGGCAGCACCTTTCCGGTGGTTTTCAAGGAGTTGGACCAGATCCCGTTTGTGATTTATTCGGGGGAGCCTCAGGCCCGGGTCAAGAAGTCGATTGAAGAGGGCTACGAGTTTTTCGGGGAAAGGTTTTACAAGAATTTTTCCGGGTACGTTGAAAAGGGCGAGGGCTCGGTGAAGGTGCTGTTGGAGAAGATCAAGGAAATTTTCGGCCGGGCCAAATAATATCCGGTTGTGGTCTCTTGCCCGTTTTTTCAGTCGGGCTTTTCGGTTGGGGCGCGTCCGAGGACGTCGTTTAGTTTCTGGACCAGTCCGTTGAGTCCGGCGATGGCGGCCTCGATCTGGTTGATTCCCTTTTCGGTCTCGGACACTGAAGTCGCGGCCTCGGACAAGGTTTCGGCCATTTCTTCGGAGGCCAGGTTTTGCTGCTGGGTGCTGGACTTTATTTCGGTCGCGGCCTTGAAGGTGCTGTCCACCATCACCAGGATGTTCCCGAAATGGTGTCCCATCTGCTCGATCAGCCGGAAGCCTTCTTCCGTCATCTTCAACTCTTCCTCGGAAGACATCACCACCCGCACGCTCAAGTCCTGGATGGACTGGATGCGCTCCTGGATCATCCTGGTGGCGTCCAGGGTGTTTTTCGCCAGCCTTTTGACCTGCTCGGCCACCACCGAGAACCTCTTGCCCATGACGCCCGCGCCCGCGGCTTCGATCGAGGCGTTCAGGGCCAGGAGGTTGGTCTGCTCGCTGATCTCATTGATGATGTCAATCACCGCTCCGATCTGCTGCGATTTTTCCCCCAGTTGCGATATGAAGGAGGAAACGCCGCTCACGCGCTCCTTGATCCGGCTGATGCTGGTAATGACCTGGGACAAAAAATTTTTGCCCTTCTCGGTTGACTCCTTGGTCATCTCCGCGAAGCTCTGCACCTCCTCGGACCTCTGGGCGATGCGGGAGGCGGTTGCCGCGATTTCCTTGCTGGTGCTGGCGACTTCCTGGACTGCGGCCGACTGCTGGCGGGTGGTCCCGGCCTGCTGCGCGGTGATCGCCATCAGTTGCTGGGACATGGGCGTTATGCCCTCCGCCATCTCCGCAAGCTGATCGAGCACCAGTTTGCCGCGTTCGATTTCGGTCCGCAGCTGGAGCGTCATCTGGTTGAAGCTCCGGGCCAGGATGCCGGTCTCGTCCTCGGTGCCGTAGATTTTTTTGAGGCTGGTCTTTCCGGCGCTGATCTCCAGCGCGGATTTGCTCAGCTCTTTGAGGGGGCCGGAAATATCGAGCGCCAGCAGCACGATCAGCACCACGCAGATCATGACCGCGGCCAAAGCCACCCGGGCGAAGCTCCCGGCCACCTTGTTCCTCAAAGCGCTGATCCGGGCCGGCTCCCAGCCCGAGATCAGCCGGTCCGAGCCGTTGACGTGAGCGCTCCAGGCCCAGGTCCAGCCGGTGCTCTTTTCCACCACCGCGCCGCCTTCAGGAGTCCTGGCAAGGGCTTTGAGGGTCTGGGTGTCCGGCTTTCGCGTCGAATAACTCTTGAGGCTGAAATTTTCGTCGGCGACGCAGAGCACCCGGTCCAGGTCCGCGGTCTTGCGGATGAAGTAATCGAGGTCGTCGGCATCGAGGGCGAAAATCAGCATCTCGGTCTTGAACTGCTCGAGGGCCTTGCCCTGGAGCGAGAGCCTCTCGGCTTCGAGCATGGTGCGGGAGTTGGCGTAGGAGAGCAATCCGAGGAACAGCGCCACGAGCACGACCATGAGGAGCACGGAGGCTCCGAGTTTGATGAAGATGGGGATGAAAAAGGCGGGCCTTTCCAAGGGCTTCGCGGTTTTGTCCAGAATGACTTGCAGGGCGTCCTGCAAAGGCTTCTTGTCATAGAATAAAATGGCGATGCCGGCGAGCGCGCCTCCGGTGATGCCGCAGGCCGCGATGTAAAGCCATTGCTCCGCGGTGATGTTCACCCAGCGGGTCATGACCAGGGCAATGGCGGCCGCGCCGATTGAGAACCATGCCACGGCGCAGGCCATGGTCAAATAGGGGAATACCAGCAAGGTTTTCTCCGCTTTGATCCTCTCGCTCTCCGTGGCCTCAAGGCCGCGGAGCAGCTTATCCAGCACCAAGGTTGCGGGCCGGAGCATGAACCAGATCACGACTGCTTCCAGGGTCATCAGCACTATGATTACAAGGGCCAGGTTCAGCACAACGATTACGGTCTGGCGGGTTTCCAGCGAAGTGAGCGAGAAAAAGTATAACACGCCAAGCGGCCCGCAGATTGCCGCCACCAGGGCCGTCCTCTTAAGCACCGGAAGGTAAAGCCGGCGCACGCTTTCATTCATTTTTATTTCAGCCTCCAGACCGGTTCTGACATTATTCTTGCCTCAATTGCTTTGGGGAGGGATTGGCTCCGCCGTCTGTTGGGTCTCGGGTTCAAGTCCGGGCAGGCCCTTGCCGTCGGTGGATTCCGGGATTTGCCAGCCCTCGATCCGCTCGATGGCCGGGGCCAGGTCCATGGCATAGACCTGGTCCTGGCGGACTGCGGGTTTAACGCCCGGGGCGCTTACCATGAGCAGGCAGGGCTGGGTGTCAAAACTGCCGTGCCCGCCGATGAAGAATCCCCACTTGGGCAGCTTGATCGGCAGGCTGGTCATCCCGAGATTGCCCAGGCCCACGCCTTCAAGCCTGAACTTGTAATTCGGCGCCGTGAGTATAAGCAGGTCCACCCATTGCACTTGCCCCGGCTTGCGGTGTTCAACGTAATAGGCGCTGTAGTATTCGTTGGGCAGCATCCATTGTTTGCCGGTGGCTTGATCGAACCCGGTCTTCATCTCCTCGCGGTTGTAAACGATCACGGGACATTCCAGCCTGCCGGTCACGGGATTCTTGACCTGCCAGGACTCCAGCGCGGCTTCAACGTCCGCCATCACCGCGGGATTCCCGGTTTTGTTCGCAACCATGCCCACCGAAGACGCTCCTCCGAAGAAGTAATCAGCCTTGGAGTCGAACTTGCCGGCCTTTTTGAGCCGCTCGCCCAAGGCCAGGCTCTTGCGGTAATGGGTGACCATGGCGTGGTCGGATTCCGCCACCAGGATCACCTTGTCCAGACTCCCTCGCTCCTCCAGCAGGTCCAGCAGCCGGCCCAGTTGCTTGTCCGCCTCGCGCACAACGTTGAGAATGCCCTGCCGGCTGGCCCGGGAATCGAATTGAGAGACATCGTCTTTGAGGGTTGCGGTGCCGCGGGAGTCCCATTCTTCGGGGTCAAAGGCCGAGCCGTAGGCGTGTCCGGCGTCGTCCACCGCGGCGAGCAGGACGTAGAAGACGTCGGGGTCTTCGTTCTCTAGTACCTTAAGCGCCGCGTCCATCACCCACTTGTCGGGCGGGAACTGGCTCGGGACGCCGTTCATCAGTTTGGCCAGCGGGTAGTTCTCCCGGCGGTCCTGGGGCTCCGGCAAGTTTTCAGGATTGCCGAGTTGGTGCGCTTTCTTTCCGGGCCTGGCGAGCAGCGCGCGTAATAGACTCCTCAACTGCTTTGCCGGGCTGTCGCTTCCGCCCGGGATCGGGTTGGCCCACTCCGGGGTTTCCGCGCCGGTGATCACCCGGTCGAGCTGGTAGTCGGGGAATTTCATCATCTCCGGCACCCAGCCTTTTCCGGAGACGAACGCGGTCCAGGCGCGCGGGTTAAAGGTCTTGGCCGAGTTGAAAATGGTCTTGACCTTTTTGCCCTCGCCGTAAATGGTGATCTCCGACTTGAGGTTCCGGTTGGCCACTGTTATCGGTTTGCCCTTTTCATCGAACCCGAAGAAGGCCGTGGCCACCAGGGGTATGCCCGAGGTCCCGGTCATGGTCCCGGCCAGGAAATTGAAATGGTTCATGTCCGTGGCCGAGATGATGTGGGCCTTGGCGTTGGGATAAAAAACCGACCGCTGCTGAAGCCGGTGGAGGTTGGGCATGAGCCGGTCGCCGTCCTTGCCCGGACCGGCGCCCGCGGCGTTGAGCTGGAGGTAGGCCGGGTGGAGAGAGTCAATGGAGACGAAATACACCTTTTGGTGGGAAGCGGTCTGCGCCGCGACCTTGCATACGTCCGCGAAATCATTCTCCGCCACCGCGGTCAGCTTCACCTGCAAAACCTCGCCGTCGCCGAGCGCCTCCGAAGGCCTGAGCGTGAGCGTGACGGCGCGGCGCTCGTCGGGCATAAGCCGCGAGACTTTGGACTCGGAAAGGCTGACCGACCAGGAGCCGTCCTTGTCCGACTCGGCGCCGAGTTCCACGTCCACCGGGTTGTCCCAGATGTTTTTAACCTCGATCAGGTAGGTGGTGACGCTTCCCGGGTTAACCAGGTGATAATGGAACGTGGGCGAGCCCACCTCCGAGGGCGTGGAAATAAAATCAGCCTCGGTCTGCGCGCGGATTCCGGGAGCAAAAATTGCGCCAAGCACCAGGATGGCTGCCGGCGCGTCCCTTCGCAACCTGTTCGTGTTCCTCATCTTTACCCCCAATGACCGGCGTAATGGCCTAAACCAAAATATCACATCCGCATGAGTGATGCAATAATTTGCGGGGGGGCAAGCGCCAAGGGTTGGCGGTTTTGGTTTTAGCGGCTGTTCACCCGCCGAGGAACTCGTTGAAGAGGATTTGGATTTGTTCCGGGCCTTTGAAGACGTAAATGTCGGACTGGTCGAACAGTTGCTGGAAGGTCATCCGGTTGAGGTTGAATTTCCTGAGCGGCTCGCGCGGGATGTAGAAGACCGCGGCCTCGGCGCGCTCCCAGTAGAGCGGGTCTCCAAGTCCGGCCTTGGAATAGACCAGGACCATCACCGCTCCGCGCACCGAGTTGTCATTGATCATGGAGAGCGAGTCGTTAAGTATCCGGAGCAAGTCCTTGCCGAAAGCGTCCAGGGCGTCCCCCGGCCGGCCCCAGTCGTTGTCCGGGAAGTATATGAGTCGGACGTTCATTCTCGCGGCCAGGCCCAAGTATCTTGCCTCGGGCGCCAGCACGCCGGGGTTGGCCCAGAACCCGATTCCGGCCATGGGGCTCTGGTCCAGGTTGATCAGTTCAAAGCGGTTGGACCTTATCTCCCCGGTCACCTGCGACAAGATTGCGGCCAGTTCGGTCCCGTGCCTGATGGCCAGGCTGCGGCCGATCCGGGAATACTGGTCCAGCGGGGTCAAATAGAGTTCGGCTTTGGGGGTTTGCGCCACGGCCGCGAAAGACAGCAAGGAGGCCGCACTCGCCAGCATCTTAACCGCCATTTTATGCCACTTCATTTTACTCCCTCCATTACTTAGGATGCTGGTAGAGGGGGAGGTGATTTAACTTTTTTGCGTAGCCATAGCTTCTAAGTCCGGAATTGGGTCCAGATAAACTGCGGCCAGATTTTTATCTTATAATTCAAATAGTTAACTCGGGGTTTTGAAAGCTCTTCGGGTGTTGAGGATGTCTTCCACTTCCTTGTATTTCTCCTGGAAGGTCTGGTTAGCGGGCTCCATTTGCATGGCCAGCTTAAGGTTGATCTTCGCGCCCTTGTAATCCTTGTTGGCGAACGCGGTCTTGGCCATCTTGTAATATTTCTTGGCCAAGGGGTTCTGGCCTTCGTCTTCCTTCTTCTCGGTCTCGGTCTTGAGCAGCCGGAGGTCAAACCGGAGATATTTCTTTCGCTCCGGCCCCGTGATCAGCTTGGTGTAGAGCGCGCGCTTTTCCTGGTCGGACAGCACCTTGTAGGCCTCGCACACCCGCTTGAAAATCTTGTTGATCTTGTCCTGGACCTCCGACGGCTCGCCGAAAAACTTGTCGGGATGATAGACCCGGGACTCGTTGAAATAGGCCTTCTTGATGTCCTCGTCAAAGGCCATCTGGTCGATCTTCAAGATCTGGTAATAGTCGAGGTCGTCAATGACCTTGGAGACGGAATTGATCTCGCGCACTAACGTTTCGTCCAGCATCCCCCCAACTCCTTTTTACTCGGGAAGCTCCGCGCCCGGCTTGTAAGCGGCAACTTCCTCGCCCCGGGCGTGCTCTTTTTTGATTTTTTCGATCTCTTCCTTGCTCAAGCCTCCGGACACGGTCAACTGCACCGACTGGGCCGCGCCCGTGTCCTTGTCCTTGGCCGTGACGTGCACGATCCCGTTGGCGTCGATTTCAAAGGTGACCTCAACCTTGGGCTCGCCCTTGGGCGCGGCCGGAATCTCCGCCAGCCGGAATTCCCCCAAGAGCTCGTTCTTCTCGTAGAACTTGTCCTCACCCTGGTAAATCTTGATCCGGACCGCGGTCTGGTTGTCGTGGGTGGTGGTGAAAATGCGGCTGGACTCGGTCGGGATCGGGGTGTTGCGTTCGATCAGCGTGTCCATCAGTCCGCCGGCGGTGGCGATCCCCAGGCTCATGGGCGTCACGTCCAGCAGCAGCGCCCCGGCCTTGCGCTCGGTGAGCGTGGCCGCCTGGATGCAGGCGCCGATGGCCACCACCAGTTCCGGGTCGATATTGGCCTGCGGTTCCTTGAAGAAGTAGTTCTTCACCGCGTCCTGGATGATCGGGCTCTTGGTCGGGCCGCCCACCAGGATGAGCGCGCCGATCTCGTCGGAGGTGAGGCGTCCGTTCTGGAGCGCCTCGTCGCAGACCTTGAAGGTGCGCTGGATCAGGTCCAGGATCATCTGTCCGAAGTAATTGCGGTTGAGGGTGTAGTTCATATCGAGCTTTCCCTCGGGACCGTCGGTGATGGAGGGGATGCTGATGTTGGCCTCGAGCTTGGTGCTCAACTCGATCTTGGCCTGCTCCGCGGCGTTCTTCAGCTTCTGCAGCGCCTTGCGGTCGGTGCGGATGTCAACCTCAAACTCGCGCATGAAGCGCTCGGCGAAATAGTCGATCAGGCGGTCGTCAAAGTCGTCTCCGCCCAGGTAGGTGTCGCCCGCGGTGCTGATCACCTCGAACACGTCCTGGCCGATCTCCAGCACCGAGATGTCAAACGTTCCCCCGCCGAAGTCGTAGACCGCGACCTTCTGCGTCAGGCTCTTGCCGTAGCCGTAGGCGAGCGCGGCCGCGGTCGGCTCGTTGATGATCCGCAGCACGTTAAGGCCCGCGATGGTGCCCGCGTCCTTGGTCGCCTGGCGCTGCCCGTCGTTGAAAAAGGCCGGCACCGTGATCACCGCCTTGTCCACGTTCTCTCCCAGGTAGGCCTCCGCGATCTTCTTCATTTCCATCAGCAACATGGCGCTGGTTTCCGCCACCGAGTAGTCCCGGTCCTTGATCTTGATCCTAACGCTCTGGTTGGGGCCCTCCACGATCTTGTAGCTGGACACCGCCTGGGCTTTTTTGACCTCGGCCGAGAAGTATTTCCGGCCGATCAGGCGCTTGGCCGAATAGACCGTGTTTTCCGCGTTCTCGATCATCATCTTCTTGGCCGCATTGCCGACCACGCGGCCGCCGTCCGGAAGAAAGCTGACCACCGACGCCTGAATCGACCTCCCGTCCGCACCCGGCAGCGCCTGGGGCTTGCCGTCGATCATGCACGCCACGCAACTCGTGCTCGTCCCCAGGTCGATCCCCACTGCTTTACCCATTTCCTGCCTCCTTGTGACGCTTGCCAGCGTTCGTCTGAAAATTCTAGCACATACTAAAAGCATAGGCAAATAAAAATAGCCCCCGGATTTGCCGGGTTTCAACCAGGGCAGCGCCGCCGGGCGCCGGCAAAAGGGTTGAAGGGACGGCCAAAGAGGGCCGGGTCCGGCCTGGTGATTCCGCGGTTGGCGGGATTGCCTTAATCTTCAAAATTTTCCCGCGAACCTCCGCCTTGCAACCCCTCACTTTACAAGCCGGGCTTACTATTTTATACTTTAATCATGTGTCGGCGGGCTTTGCAGTTCCCTTTTCTGGCGGCGCTGGCTTTTGCCGGATGGGCCATTTGCTCGAAGATCGCGGAGAGCGCGATCGGCCTGCCCCTGGACGACGCCTACATTTTCAAGCGTTACGCTCTTAACCTGGCCGCGGGGGCCGGGTTCAGCTTCAATCCCGGCGAACCCAGTTTCGGCTGCTCCAGTTTTTTGTGGACGGTCCTGCTTGAGCTCCTGGTCAAGGTCTTGGGCAAGGACCATTACTTGGCGATTGCGCAGTCCGCGGGGATTTTCTTCACCGCGGCCGCGATTTATCTTTTGCTCAGGCTTCTGCGCGATTACACCGAGTCCTGGCTGCTGGTCCTGACCGCGGCGCTTTTGGCGTGGTTTTCCGGCGCAACTTTCATGAACGCGGTCTCGGGCATGGAAAACGGACTGTTCTGCTTCCTCACCCTCGCCGCCATTCGCTCCTTCAACAAGCACGCCGCGGCCAGGGTGGAGCACAATTTCCGGACCGGCATCTGGGCCGGAATGGCTTTCCTCACCCGGCCCGAGGGGCTCTATTTCGCCATCGCCATCGGCATGCTTTTGCTTTACAAGCCGCTGCGGGAGAACCGCTTCAAGTTTTTCCAGGCCGTGCTTTTTGCGCTGGGCTTTTTTGCGCTGGCCGCGCCTTACCTCTGGTGGGTCCATAACTCTTTCCACCAGTTCATGCCCTACACTTACCTGGCCAAGATTTACAGCTCCGACCCCGAAATCCTCACCCGCAGCCTGGGCCGAAAATTAACCGACGGGTTTTCGTTCCTGCTCGGCGGCTGGCACGACCTGTTTCATCCCTGGCTGGCAATCGGCTGGGTGCTCGCGTTCTTCGCCGTGCTCGGCATCGGCTACGGGATCATCGAGCTCCTCCGCAAACGCGGCAACGTCACGGTTAGCCTGATTGCGGGATGGATGTTCCTGCCCCTGGTCTACGGCTTTTCCTTCCCGGTCAAGCCCAATTTTGGCGGATACTATCAGAGGTATATCTCCTCGGTCTGGCTGATCATGATCCTGCTCGGGCTGATCACGCTGCACAAGGTCTACATGTCCGCCATGCCCAAAATCCTGCGTTCGGGCTGCGTGCGCAAGCCGATTTTCCTCATCGGGTTCATCGTCGTGCTTATCTACTGCATCCCGATCGCCAAGGGGCAGTTGCGGGACGGACGCGCGGTATACAAGCAGGAGGTTGACTTGAACCAGACGTTGAGGCTCTCTGCTGCGGACTGGCTCGGCAAGAACACGCCGCAAGAGGCGAGGGTTCTGGCGGGCTACACCGGGCTGGGAGTGGTTGGCGGGGAAAGCGGCCGCTACGTCCTGGACGTGGGCGCCATCATCAACCCCGATATCCTCCCCTATCTTGACCAGACCGCGCACCTGAGCGAGGCGCGCTGGAAAAACATCCTGAAATACGTCTGCGACAAGAAGCTGGACTATTTCGTGAGCTTTGCCCCTATTTTCGGGCCGGACCCGGCCCGGACCCGCGGGTTTGTTGAAGCGGCCCGGCTCGGAGTCCCGGGCCAGCCCCAGACGCCCTATGAGCAGGTCAGGATTTACAAGATCGACCGCGCAGTCCTCTGCCCGGCGTCCACGCCATAATAGAATTTTCCGAGAGGGAAGGGAATGGATAAAAACAAGGTTTGGATCGGCCTGGTTGTTTTTGCGCTCGCAGTCTCGGCCTCGGGCAGGGAGAAGCCGAAATACGAAGTCAACAAGATGCCCAAGGCGCTTTACTTGGAAGCGCCGGAGGCGAAGGACGGCATCCGCGAATTTTCCATTGCGGGCTGCCCGGAACTCAAGCCCGGATCCAACACCACCTACGGCTATCTGGAGATGATCGTTTCGGCCGGGAACCGCCGGAGCGGGAGCCGGGAGATGCTCTGCGCCGCGGAGGCGGTGCGCAAGTCCTTTGAGGCCATGGGCTACAAGACCGAACTGGTGAGTTACCGGTTCCCCTACTACGCGCTTGGCCAGGACAGCTTTGCGGTCAAGACCGGTGACGGCCGGGGCTTTGCCTCGCATCCCATGATGTATTCCGCAAGCACGGAGTCAGCTCCGGGCGGCGAGGTGTCCGGCAAGGTGGTGAGGCCCCTCGGCCTGAAAAAAGGCGACATCGTTTTTGTCAAGGGCGGGACCAGCGACCTCCCGCTCAAGGCCGTTAAATGGCGGGACAAGGGAGCCATCGGACTGGTCGTGGGCTCCAAGTTCCCGCCCTTCAACATGACCGGGCTGCCCACCCCCCACCACCTGAGTTCCTCCAGCTGGCATTACGCGGCGCTGCCCGGGATGGTGGTCCAGGACGGCCGCAAGCTCCTGGGCAAGCAGGTCGTGATCAGGAACTCCTCCCGGATTTACGCGGGAAAAGGATACAACGTGGTGGCGTTCACGCCCGGAAATTTCGACAATTACATCCTGGTCGGCGGGCATCTGGACTCCTGCTACACCGGCGCGCTGGATGACGGGAGCGGGGTTGCGGTCGCGCTCCGGATCGCCGAGCTTTTGAAGGACGAGAAACCGGGAAAGACCGGGTTGATCTTCGCTGGGTTTGACGGCGAGGAACTGGGGCTGTTCGGCTCGCGAGTGTTTGCCGAGCGGTTCGGGACCAAAAAGATCAAGGCCATGCTCAACCTCGACATGGTCAGCGTGAAAAACAACTTCCTCTATTCAAAACCGGACAAGGCCAAAATCATGCCCAAGGTCATTTCCGCCGGCGCCGAAATTCTGCCGCTGGCCCGGAAAAATTTCAAAAGCATCAAGGCCGTAAAAATCTTTCCGACCCTGGAGGGCTTCAGCAAGGTTTTCGGGGGCGGGCTCCCCACCGACCTGGAATGGTACTGGACCGCGGGCGTGCCCGGGGTCTTCATCTACACCCCGGACAAGTATTACCACACCGAGCGCGACAACATGGATTGGATGGACGCGGGAGACCTTGAGAGCCTGAGCGAGGCCGGCGCAAACATGGTCAAAGACCTGGAATCCGCAAGTTTTGTCCGGCCCAAGCATGACCCGGAGATCGACCTTGAGTTCCACCGCCAGGACGACGGCTCCATCGTGTTTGAGGTGCGCGTCCAAAAGGGCGGGGACAATAACCCCCGCATGCGCAAAAAGCCGGTGGTGTTGTGCTTTTACGAGCACGGACTTGAGAAAAAGGTGGAGCTTAAGCAGGGACACGGGAGCGGCTACCGCGGGATGTTCGCCCCGCTCTACAAGGGTGAATATACTTTTGTGGCCTCGGCCGTGGTTGACAAGACCCATCGCGCGGTTGTTAAATCATTGATGGTAAGCGACCCGATGAAGGAAGAGCCCAAGGAGCCGGAGAAGAAAAAGGGAGGGAAGGGGGACTGAAAATGAAAAAAATTACGCTGGCGCTGGCATTGGCGATTATGTTCGCGGGGGTTTCGGCCCAGGCGCAAATCTGGAGTCAGAGCAAGACGCTCAGGATCGGCCACCGCGGGGCAAGGGGGCTGGTGGACGAGAACACCATTGAATCGCTCAAGAAGGCAATCGAGATCGGAGTGGACAACCTCGAGTTCGACATCCAGCGCACCAAGGACGGAGTGTTCATCCTCATGCACGACCCCACGGTTGACCGCACCACCACCGGCTCCGGAGCGGTCAGCTCCATGACCATCGACGAGCTCAAGAAGATCAAGACCAAGGGCGGTTATGCGATCCCCACTTTGGAGGAAACGCTGGCGCTTCTCAAGCCGGAGAACGTGGGCATCATCCTGGACATCAAATACCCGGACCCCAAGTGCATCCCCGCGGTCTATGCCCTGGTCGAAAAATACGGAATGGTCGAGCGCACCGTCTTTGAAACCAGCTACCCCAAAGTGGCCAAGGCCATCGAGCAGTTCAATCCCGAACTGGTCAGCGCCATCTATCCGGTCTGGCCGCCCTCGGCCTATTACTACGCCAAAAAATACAAGATGGACTGCGTCTCGCTCTACTACCCGTTCGCCAACCGGCTGGAAATCAAGCGCGCGGAAAGGGCCGGGTTCAAGGTCGTGGTCTGGACCGTGAACAAGAGCAACAAGATAAAATACTTCCAGGACAAACTCAAAGTCGACGGCATCATGACCGACGACCCCAACCTCTTCAAACAAACCGAGCAAGGCTGCGGCTGCGGGAAGAAGTAAGCTTTTGGGGTCAGAGCTTTACTTGTAGCTTAACTGTTTTTAGTCCAGCCAGTCGTCAGTTTTCGCGAATGAATTCGCTTCCGCCTCTGCCGAGGCTTCCGCCTTCGTCCCGCAAGGCGGGACTTCGTCGGACAAGTCGGCGGACATGCGCACTTGTCAGCGCCAGGCGCTAAACAGCAGATTTCAAATTTCATATAAGATTTTTCCGGTTCTGTGCGTTGAGAAATGGTTTTGCAGCCGCGTCTGTTTTGCGAGCGCCGCAAACGAAGTTTTCTTAACCGGGAATCGCTGAATCGGCCATTGCTTTAAGTCTGTTTTGCTCAATAATATATTTGCGCGATGAAAAGGTCTGAGCAGAGAGTCCCGACGCCCGGTCTGTTGGAGTTGTTTGTCACGTTCCTCGGGCTGGGCGCCACCGCGTTCGGCGGGCTGGCGGTGATCGAGTATTTCCGGCGGGCAACCAGCCTGAGGCGCCGCTGGATTGACGAGCCGACCTTCAACTACGGCGTGGCCATTTCCCAGGCCATTCCCGGCCCGCCCACCGCCAAGATGGCGACCTACATCGGGCTCCGCGCCCGGGGCCCGGCCGGAGCCGCCGCGGTCATCATCAGTTACATCATCCCGACCTTTGTCCTGATGGTGGCGCTGTCCGCGCTTTATGAGCGGGTGTATCAGGCTCACGTGACCCGGGCGATTTTTCAAGGCCTGCAGGTGGTGATCCTGGCGGTGGTGGTGGACGCCATCTTCCGGATCGGAAAGACCTCCACCCGCACCTGGCGACAGGCCCTGATCGCACTTATCTCCGCGGGTCTGTTCCTGACCCGGCTCAACCCCATTTTCGTGATCCTGGCCGCAACCGCCATCGGCCTGTTGATCTACGACCAGGAGCCATTCAAGGACATCCGCCTGGGACCGACCGGCAGCCGCTATCCCTACCGGGCGGTGATTGCGCTGGTAACCATTCCAATCCTCGCCCTGGCCGCGCTTTTCATCATCGACCGCAGACTGTTCACGCTCTCGGCGTCAATGTTCCGGATCGGGTTGTTCTCATTCGGAGGCGGCTTTGGCGCCATCCCCCTCATGTTCCACGACGCGGTGGAGAAATATAAATGGCTGGACGCCCCCACGCTCTTGAACGGCATCGCCCTCGGGCAGATCACTCCCGGGCCCATCTCCATCACCGCAACCTTCATCGGCTACAAAGTGGCCGGATACGCAGGCGCGACCGCGGCGACCATAGCCATCTTCTATCCCACGCTCCTGCTCACCGTGGCCGTGGTGCCCTATTTTGACAAGCTCACCGGGTCCAAGTATTTCAACAAGGCCGTTGGAGGAATCCTGTGCTCGTTCGTCGGACTGTTCCTGTCCGTGGCCTACCGCTTCGCAACCCAGGTCCATTGGAACCTCACCACCATACTCCTCGCTTCCGCCGCGTTCCTCGCCATGAGAATCAACATCGAGATCATCTTCGTCGTCATCGCAGGGGCTATCATCTCCATCCTCATCTTCTGATTAACCGCAAAGCCGCGGCTCGGCTGCTTTCGGCCATGAGCTCAAGCCGAATGGAGCTCGCCGAAGTCAAAGCACGCAAAGATTCAAAGCGCAGCGGTTGGAGAACTGACAAGCACAAATCAAACGCCTGCTCATTAACTAACCAGCGCTCATAAGTCACAAGTCACGCTCTGACCCCGCCGGCAAGTCGGCGGACTAGAAAGTCGCTCGCGCAGAAAAACCTATTCGCGATCGGGTTCAGGTTTTTTGGCGGCGGCTGGCTCGCATTCCGAGTTGTCGCCCGGCTTTGCTGAGGATGCGTCGGGCTTGTCCGGTTCGGAAGGCTTTGGCTCGGTGTTTTCCTGGTAGCGGTTTTCAAAGAGGTTGGGGTTCTGGGCCTGTTGCTCTTCGATTTGCGCGAAGAACTCGTCGAGGGACGGGAGGTCGGCGAGATTTTTGAGCCGGAAGAATTCCAGGAATTTTTTGGAAGAGCCGTAGAGCAGCGGTCTTCCGGGGACGTCTTTGCGTCCGACGATCTGAATGAATCCGAACTCGAGCAGGGTCTTGATCACTCCGGATGAGTCCACGCCCCGGATCTGGTCCACTTCAACCCTGGTCACGGGCTGGCGGTAGGCGATGATGGCCATGGTTTCGAGCGAGGGCCTGGTCAGCCGGATGGGCCGGGTCTTGACCAGCCGGGCCAGGTACTCGGCGTTTTCCCTGGCGGTCTCGAGCTGGAACCCTCCGGCGATCTCGGAGACGCGCAGCCCGCGGCCCTGCTTCATGTACTCCCCGGCCAGTTCGTCCACGGCCATGCGCACGTCTTTTTTATCGATTTTGCCGATCGCCTGGACCATTCTCTCCAGAGCCAGGGGCTCGCCGGAGATGAAGAGCAGGCTTTCAATTATTGAGCGGAGTCTCTCCCGTTCCACCTTCAGCCTCCTTGTCCGAGACCATTGAGGTCAAGTATTCCGGGTTCATTTTTTCGTCATCGAGCGGGACCGCGCGTTTGATCTGGATAGGCGCGAAGTTTCCGGTCTGGAAGGCCTTGATCACCTGGAGCCTGATCAGTTCGAGCAAAGCCAGGAAAGTCACGATCAGTTCGGTCCGAGTCCTGCTCTCGCTGAACAATGCGGTGAACTCAACCACTTCCTCGGTACGCAGCCGCTCCAGGATGCTGGAAATCTTGTCCACCACCCGCACCCGCTCCACCACCACCCGCCGGATGTCTTCAAGCTGACGGCTCTTGAGCAGGTCCTGGAACGCATCCACCAACTGGAAAAGGTCAACCTCCTCAAACTCCAGCTTCTCGCGGGCAACCTCGCCCGAGACCTTCTTCAGGGTTTCCTCGTCAAACTCCCGGACAAACACCTCCCGGCCCAGATGCGCCCGGCCCACAAGCTCGCCCGCGGCCTCCTTGTACTTCTGGTACTCCAGCAGCCGGTCAACCAGTTCCTGCCGGGGGTCGTCTTCCTCCTCGTCGCCCTCCTGCTTGGGCAGGAGCATTTTGCTTTTGATCACGGAAAGGGTCGCGGCCATGACCAGGAATTCGCCGGCGATTTCGAGGTTGAGCGTGCGCATGACCTCCAGGTATTGCTGGTATTGCTCCACGATGGTGTTGATCGGGATGTCGTAGATGTCGATCTCGTTTTTGCGGATCAGGTAGAGCAGGAGGTCGAGCGGTCCTTCGAAAATTTCGAGCTGGACCCGCCAGTTCTCCTGATCAGGGGGCAGCATCATATTTTAATCGCCTCCCGGACCAGGCGCATGGTTTCCTGCGCGAACGCGCGCGCCTGGTTGCAGCCCTGGTCAACAATGCTTTCCACCTCGCCGGGGTGCTCGTCAAAGTAAAGCCGCTTCTCGCGGATGGGCTTGAGCTCGTTGATCACCAGCGGGATGACCTTGCCCTTGCACTCCAGGCACCCGATGCCCGCGGTGGTGCATCCCCAGATCACCCATTTGCGGGTTTCCTCGTCGCTGTAGATTTTATGGAAGTCCCAGACCGGGCATTTTTCAGGATCGCCCTTGTCCGGGCGGCGTTTGCGCGCGGGGTCGGTGATCATGGTTTTCATTTTCTGTGTGATCACTTCCGGCGGGTCCGAGAGGTAGATGGCGTTGCCGTAGCTCTTGCTCATTTTTCGGCCGTCGGTGCCGGGCACGCGCGGCACCGGGGTGAGCAGGGGCCTGGGTTCGGGAAAAACCTCGCCGTAGAGCGCGTTGAAGCGCCGGGCGATCTCGCGCGTGAGTTCAATGTGCGGCACCTGGTCCTCGCCAACCGGCACGCCGTGCGCGCGGTACATCAAAATGTCCGCGGACTGGAGCACGGGGTATCCCAGGAATCCGAAATTGGCGATGTCCTTGCCGGTGGCTTCCTGGAAGTCCTTGTAGGACGGCACTCGCTCGAGCCTGGAGACGGTGACGAGCATTCCCAGCAGGAGGAAAAGTTCGGCGTGTTCCTTGATCCTGGACTGGATGAAGATGACGCTTTTTTTGGGGTCGATTCCTGCGGCGAGCCAGTCCTTGAGGATGTCTGCTTCCGCGGGCCTGATGATGGAGGTGTTTTCAAACTCGGTGGTGAGCGCGTGCCAGTCGGCGATGAAGAAGTAGCACTTGTATTCGTCCTGGAGCTTGACCCAGTTCTTGAGCGCTCCGAGCAGGTTGCCCAGGTGAAGCGGCCCGGTTGGACGGATGCCGCTCAGGATTCGCTTTTGTTCCGCCATTACCCTCTCCCTCAGAACAGATGAAACATCATCCAGATCTTGCTCGTCAACTCCTGTCCCCAGAACAGCCGGAGCAGGAACTGCGAAGGCGCCCCGATCAGGAGCGACAGGAAATTGCCGAAAAACAAGAATAACAGGATAAACAATAAACCGAATCTTGCAAACCGCTCATACTTCTCGAGCGCCCAGTTGGGCAAAAACGCGGCCAGGAGGTGGGAGCCGTCCAGCGGAGGGACCGGCAGCAGGTTGAAGAATGCGAGCGCCGCGTTGAGTTGCGCGCCGATCACGAAAAAGCGGACCAGGATTTTCCGGGTTTCCAGGTCCATGCCTTCAATAGTCCCCCACAGGAGCCGGAGCAGGATCGCGAAGACCGCGGCGAGCACGACGTTGGATAGCGGTCCGGCCAGTCCGACCAGGGCAGGGTCGCGCCGGATGTTCTTCATCCGGTTGGGGTTGATCGGCACGGGCTTGGCCCAGCCCAGACCGATGACAAAAAACGCGATCAGCCCGATCGGGTCTATGTGCCGGAACGGGTTGAGGCTCACCCTGCCCAAAAGCGAGGCGGTGTCGTCCCCCCGCCGCAAAGCCATCATCGCATGGGCACATTCGTGGAAGCTTAGCGAGAAAAGCATCACCGGCAGGAACAGCAGGAAGAATATGGGGTCTCGCAGGCCAGGCATTTGCATCTAGCTAAGCAGAAGAAAGGGCAAGTGTCAATTTTGGAGCGGTGGACCGCGGTTCGTAACCAGGGGGGGGATTGGGAATTGAGAATTGGGAATCACTACTGTCCGGGGAAAATTTTTCCGCTCATTGCCGGATTCGATAGCCCGGCGATGGTCATCAACTAAATAATTTGACCGGTAGGCCAGGTTTTCGATAGCCCGGCGCTTCAGCGCCGGGGAGCCGGGGCTCTCTCCGTATTGCTGCGGCCCACGCTGCGGCGTGGGCCGCAGCAAGGGGAGGGGCGCTTCCGCTTCCCGGCCATGAATGGCCGGGCTATCGAAAAGCAATTTCAATCGCAGTCCAAGCCATGAATGGCCGGGCTATCGAAATCGAATTTCAACCGCAGGCTAAGACGCGTGGATCATTGTCCAATTGACAGGATTTGGCAATTGCAACTCGTCCCGGCGCCGTCAAATGGGCCTACGCCAAGCGCTGGTTAAAAATCTCTTGATTTTTCCCCGGACAGTATTGATTGGGAATCGGGAATTGGGAACTGAGACTGAGGACTTGACCGTTCCTCGTTTCTCGTTTCTCATTTCTCGACTGTCCGGCCAGGGCCCTTTTGGGTCAGGCCGGTCAGGGTGGGGTCAGGCCGAAATCCCGAATTCGCGGGGTCAGGCCCTAACATCGAAGTCCGAACTGCGACGATAGGGCCTGACCCCATGGGATTTCGGCCAGCCCCCGAGAATTCCTGACCGGCCTGACCCAAAAGGCTTGACAGCAAAGCAATCGCGGATAAACTGGCGATTGGGGACGGGGATTGAAGTTGAAAGAAAGGGAAGGGGAAGTTATGGCTCACAGGATTGTCGGTGGCGAGTGCATTAATTGCGGTTCCTGCCAGAGCGAATGCCCGACCGAGGCGATCATAGAGCAGTCCGAGACCTATGTGATTAAAGCCGAACTCTGCAACGACTGCGGGAGTTGCAAGGAGGTTTGTCCGCAGGAGTGCATCAAAGGTCCCAAGGAATAAAACCGTTCAGGGTCTTTGGTTCATGGTTTATGGTTTCGAATCCGGAACCATAAACGATAAACCATCAACCATGTGCTAAAATCTTTTCTTGGAATGCTTGCCAAGCGCATCATACCCTGCCTGGACGTGAACGCGGGCCGGGTGGTCAAAGGGGTCAAGTTCAAAAACCTGCGCGATGCGGGCGACCCGGTTGAGGCCGCCATCGAATATGACCGCCAGGGCGCGGACGAGCTCGCCTTTCTCGACATCACCGCCAGCTTTGAGGAGCGCGACATAATTATTGATGTGGTTGCCCGGACCGCGGAGCAGGTGTTCATGCCGGTCACGGTCGGGGGCGGCATCCGCACCCTTGAGGACATCCGGCGGCTGCTCAAGGCTGGCGCGGACAAGGTGAGCGTGAACACCGCGGCGGTAAAGACTCCGGCATTCGTGCGCGAGGCCGCGGAGAAGTTCGGGAGCCAGTGCATGGTGGTTGCGATTGACGCCCGGCGCGTCCCGAATTCGGACCCGCTCAAGTTTGAGGTTTACACCCACGGCGGACGGACACCCGCGGGGATCGATGCCGTGGAATGGGCGCGGCGGGTGGAGGAGTTGGGCGCCGGAGAAATCCTGCTCACCAGCATGGACCGAGACGGGACCAAACTCGGGTTCGATATAGAACTCACCAGGACCATCTCCCGGGCCGTGAACATCCCGGTGATCGCCTCCGGCGGGGTCGGGAGCCTCGAGCATATTTATGAAGGACTGACCTCGGGCCAGGCCTCCGCAGCGCTCGCCGCATCCATTTTCCACTACGGCGAATTCACCGTGCGCCAGTGCAAGCAATTCCTCGCCCAACGCGGAGTGCCCGTAAGAACCGATTAAACCCGCAAAAGCGCGCACCCTGGCTACCGGATAGTGTACGGGCGATGCCGGTGGCTCGCCCTGCACGAATCAGGAACCAGCAACTAGCAACCAGAAACCAGGGACCAGGAACATCAGTTTCCAAATCTCTGACCGGATCTGTCATTAAATCCGGCTATCATCTCCGTATTACCTTGACCTTTTTCAAATGCCTGGATATGATGCTTTTGACAGGAAGGAGGGGCTGCCATGGGGAGGGGTCAGAAAAGCAACAATGGCGGGAACCTGGGATTTGAAGAAAAACTCTGGCAGGCCGCGGACAAGATGCGCGGCAACATCGACGCCGGGGAATATAAACACATCGTGCTCGGACTCATATTCCTCAAATACATTTCCGACTCGTTTATCGAACTCTACGCAGAGCTGAAAAATACGCCGCTCGCAAACCCGGAAGAGCGCGACGAATACACCGCTAAAAACGTTTTCTGGGTGCCCAGGAAGGCGCGCTGGCAATATTTGCAGGACAACGCCAAGAGTCCCCTGATCGGCAAGATGATCGACGACGCCATGGAGGCCATTGAGAAGGAAAACCCCTCGCTCAAGAGCGTGCTGCCCAAGGAATACGCCAAAGAATCGCTCAACAAGCAGATGCTCGGAGAAGTCATTGACCTCATCGGCACCATAGCCCTGGGCGACAAAGAGAACCGGGCGCAAGACGTCTTGGGCAGGGTATATGAATATTTTCTGGGCAAGTTCGCGGCCGCAGAAGGCAAGAGAGGCGGAGAATTCTATACCCCGCGTTCCGTAGTCAAGGTTCTGGTCGAGATGATCGAGCCTTACAAAGGCCGGGTGTTTGACCCATGTTGCGGCTCCGGCGGGATGTTCGTGCAGTCGGAAAAATTTATCGAAGCGCGCGGCGGCAGGAGGAACGATCTTTCCATTTACGGACAAGAATCCAATTACACCACCTGGCGGCTATCTAAGATGAACATGGCTCTCCGGGCAATTGACGCCAACATAGGGTTCAACACCGCAGGCTCGTTCCATGACGATATTTTCAAAGACTTGAAGGCCGACTTTGTGCTCGCCAACCCGCCCTTCAACGACAGCGACTGGGGCGGGGACAGGCTAAGGGAAGACGTGCGCTGGAAATTCGGCACGCCGCCCGAAGGCAACGCCAACTTCGCATGGGTCCAGCATTTCATCCACCACCTTGCGCCCGGCGGCATTGCCGGGTTCGTGCTCGCCAACGGCTCGATGTCCTCTAACCAGTCCGGCGAAGGAGAAATCCGGAAAGCAATCATCGAGGCCGACCTGGTGGACTGCATGATCTCTCTGCCCGGACAGCTCTTTTACATCACTCAAATCCCGGTCTGTCTCTGGTTCCTCGCCCGAAACAAAAATAACGGAAAATTCCGCGACCGGAGAGGCGAGACGCTTTTCATAGACGCCCGCAAGCTGGGTCAACTGATTGACAGAACGCACAAGGAATTCTCGGACGAGGAAATCGCAAAGGTGGCCAATACCTACCACGCCTGGCGAGGAGAAAAAACCTCCGGCAAATATCAAGACATCCCGGGGTTCTGCAAAAGCGCAACCACCGAGGAAATCAAAGGCCATGGCTACGTCTTGACCCCCGGTAGATACGTGGGCGCGGAAGCCATTGAGGACGACGGCGAGCCGTTTGAAGACAAGATGAAACGAATGACCGAAACCCTGGAAGAGCAATTTTCGGAATCTGCCAAACTGGAAAAAGTCATCCGCAAAAACCTCAAGGGGTTAGGCTTTGAACCCATTGAAAAATAAAGTTAATCTCAAAAAGAAACGCTCCCTTTCGGGAGCGTCGGCCCGGAGATGCTATCTCCGGGGGAGTTACTACTATTACAATAACAATAATATAACAAACCCGGCGGAAGTTGTCAAGTAAAAAATGAAAGGTTAAGGAAAATTAATAGATGCGGCGATTGATCACGTATATTGACGGCTTTAATCTCTACTATGGCCTGAAAAGCAAAGGCTGGAAGAGATATTATTGGCTGAATATCCAAAGGCTTGCTGAAAACCTCCGCAAACCTGACCAACAACTGGTCATGACCAAATACTTTACCGCGAGAATTACATCCGCGGACCCGGGCAGACAGAAACGGCAAAGCACCTTTCTCGAGGCTCTGGAGACCCTGAAAAATTTTCAAATCTTTTATGGGCATTACCTTATTAAACCTGTAACCTGCTTTAGATGCAAAAATCGATGGAACACTTACGAAGAAAAGATGACCGACGTCAATATCGTAACCGAACTATTGATGGACGCGGTGTCGGACAAGTTTGATACCGCGCTGATAATCTCCGGAGACAGCGATCTTGTCCCGCCCATTAGGACGCTCAAAGTAAACTACCCTCAGAAACGGCTGATCTTGGCCTTTCCGCCGGCCAGAGAATGCTCGCAGTTGAAAAATTGCGCGCACGGCTATTTCACCATTGGGGAGGCCAAAATCAGGAGCAGTCAGTTCCCCGAGCAAGTGACCAAAGCAGACGGATTCGTATTGAACAGGCCCGCGGAATGGCTGGCAAATATCCGAATCCAAGGAGAGAAAATTGGACAAAAGTAATTGCAGCAAAAATGTGGATAAAAAACAGGAGTTGGGGTATGGAAGATAAGCCGATCAGCGTGATTGAGGCGCTGGGAATGACCTCGATGGCGGCGACAAATGCCGTGGTACAGGCGATTGTTATAGCGCAGCATAGAAAAATCAAAGAGCAAGGCGTTGACATAAAATCTTTGGAAAAAGAAATGAGCGACCTATTGGCATTTTACAAAGCATGGTCACCAATCGCTAATAAACTTAATGAAAGAAGAAATACTCTTAATAAGTTTAATCTGGTAAATACCATAAATGCTCTGCCTGAACCAATAAAAGCCGCCTATAAAGAATCCATAGCCTGCTTTTTTTTCGGCAAAGATTTAGCCTCCGCAAGTATGCTCTGTTTGACCATAGAGACAATGGTTCGTCAAGCAGCAAATGATAATAATTTAGAAACTTCATTGTTTTTGCTTATTAATAATCTTGTCAAGCAAAAAAAACTTACGCCCCATCTTCAAGATAAGCTCCATATTTTGCGCAAAATACGGAATCTCCAAAGCCACAATGTGCAAAATCTTAGAGAATTGGACCTCTTGAGCTTATTTCAAGCGGTCGTGGATTTGGCAAAGGAGTTGGGGTATGGCGGGTGAATGGCAGCTTGTTAAATTCGGCGACTTACTTATAAGCGGGACACGCAACGGCATTTATAAGGGTAAAGTTTTTCATGGTTCGGGTGTAAAGATTGTCAATATGGGAGAGTTATTCGCACATCCGCGCCTTCGGGACGTGCCTATGAAGCGCGTGGAACTTACAGAGGCAGAATTAGAAAAGTCATCCCTGGAAGCTGGGGATCTGCTTTTTGCGAGGAGGTCACTTGTCGCCGAAGGTGCTGGCAAGTGCTCAATCGTCATGGAGATCAACGAACCGACGACATTCGAATCCTCGATCATTCGTGCACGTCCTGATAGCACTCGAGCTGATAGTTTGTTTCTCTACTATATGTTCAATTCTCCCCAAGGACGGTATCTGTTGGGAACGATCCTCCGCCAAGTGGCCGTTTCGGGAATTACAGGAACCGATCTTATCAAGCTTAGAGTGCCGAAGCTTCCCATAATGCAGCAGAAGGCCATTGCCTGCATCCTCGGCAGTTTGGATGACAAGATCGAGGTGAACCGGAAAATGAATGAGACATTGGAGGGGATGGCAAGGGCGATATTTAAGTATTTTTTTGTGGACTTCGGTCCGGTCAAGGAAAAAATACACCCCCACCTCAAATCCTCCCCCAAAGGGAGAGGATGTTTGCCCAAACATGTGTTAGACCTGTTCCCTGATTCATTCCAAAATTCCGAACTGGGAAAGATACCAAAGGGGTGGGAAATGGTTTCATTAGGCGATCTAATCGAATTTGTAAAAGGTAAAAAGCCTCCAGAAACAGCCAATGGTCCCGGTGATAATCTCTTTCCGGTTATCTTGATTGATACATTTGATTCTGGAGCCTCGATATATGCAAATGCCGAAGGAATGGTACACGCCTATTCAGATGATGTGCTTATGGTAATGGATGGTGCAAGTTCTGGGCGAGTGGAAACGGGGCATGAAGGTTTAGTTGGTTCTACTATCGCAAAACTTACCCCGAAGGGGAGTAGGCCAGGCAAGCGTTTTCTGTATTATTTTTTGAAATACATCGAATCAGAAACCCGTGACCACCTTACTGGAACCTCAATCCCTCATGCGGACAAGGGCTGGATTTCTCAACAAAATATCTATATCCCAAGTAGTGCGAGACTATTGGAGCAGTTTGAACATTTTTCCCATTTCGTTCGAGAGAGAATTACAGATAACCTTAAGCAATCCCACACCCTCGCTGCCATCCGCGACTCTCTTTTGCCTAAGCTATTGTCGGGGGAGATAAGGGTTAAAGTGTGAAGGATGAAGGCTGAATTATGAATGATGAATCGCGACTAAAGTCGCTCGCACAGAAGAATTTGTACGGAAATAAGAGATGAAGATCATAAACGAATATGACTTGGAAAATGCTGCTCTAGATTGGTTTAAAGGGCTGGGGTATGCGGTCAAGACGGGATCGGAGCTGTCGGAAAGCGGGGAGCGGGATAGTTATGAAGAGGTTGTATTGGTTGATCGGCTGAAGGCTGCCATCGCTCGTTTGAACCCGCGCGTATCTGCCGATGCTCAGGAACAGGCTTTGAAGAAGGTTTTGCGCACTCATTCCCCGAACCTGGTTTTGAATAACCGCGCTTTTCACCGGATGCTCTATGAAGGGGTTCCGGTTGAATACAAGGCCAAGACCGGCGGGACGAGAGGTGATTTGGCGCGGCTGTTTGATTTTGAGGACTTTGGAAACAATGACTGGCTGGTGGTGAGCCAGTTTGAGGTCATAGAAAACAAGCAGAAGCGCCGTCCGGATTTGGTTGTTTTTGTCAATGGGATTCCGCTGGCGGTGATTGAGCTCAAGAACCCCGCGGAGCAGCAGGCCACGGTCTGGTCCGCGTTTGACCAGCTCCAGAATTACAAGTCCCAGATCAGCTCCTTGTTCGCCTATAACGAATTGCTGGTTATTTCGGACGGGCTTACGGCCCGGCTTGGGTCGCTGACTTCCGACCGGGTATGGTTCATGGGCTGGCGGACCATTGCCGGGGAAATAATTAACCTCAAAACCACCAGCGAACTTGAGGCCCTGGTCAAAGGCGTGTTCGCCAAAAATATATTGCTGGACTACGCCAGGAACTTCGCGGTGTTTGAAGACGACGGCAAAAAGATCAGCAAGAAGCTCGCGGGATACCACCAGTATTATGCGGTCAAGGGCGCGATTGAATCAACGGTCAAGGCATCGGGGCCCAGGGGCGACAAACGCTGCGGTGTGGTCTGGCATACTCAAGGTTCGGGCAAGAGCCTGACCATGATTTTTTACGCGGCCAAGGTGATCGGCCACCCGGCCATGAACAACCCGACCTTGGTGCTGCTCACCGACCGGAACGACCTGGACGACCAGCTCTTCGGGAGGTTTTGCGACTGCCACGAAATCCTGCGGCAGGATCCGGTCCAGGCCCGGAACCGGAGCCATTTGCAGAAGCTCTTAAAGGTGGCTTCGGGCGGAGTGGTCTTTACCACCATCCAGAAATTCTTTCCCGAAAAAAATATCGATAAGATGCCCCTGCTTTCGGACCGGAGAAATATAATCGTGATCGCGGACGAGGCGCACCGGAGCCAGTATGATTTCATTGACGGGTTCGCCAAGCACATCCGGGACGCCCTGCCCAACGCTTCTTTCATAGGTTTTACCGGGACGCCGATTGAGCTCAAGGACAAGAACACCCGCGCGGTGTTCGGCGACTACATCAGCGTTTATGACATCCAGCAGGCGGTGTTGGACCGGGCAACGGTGCCTATTTATTACGAGGGAAGGTTGGCGAAGATTGAGCTGAAGGAAGAAGAAAGGCCCAAGATCGACCCGGAATTTGAGGAAGTGACTGAAGGCCAGGAACTGGAGAAGAAGGAAAAGCTCAAGAGCCGGTGGGCCCGGTTGGAATCTCTGGTCGGGACTGACAAGCGGGTGGAACTGGCGGCCAGCGATATTGTTGACCATTGGGAAAAGCGGCTGTCGGTGATGCGAGGCAAGGCCATGATCGTGTGCATGAGCCGGCGGATTTGCGCGAAGATGTATCAAGAGATCGTCAAGCTCCGGCCCGATTGGCATGGCGATGACGACCGGAAGGGAAAAATCAAAGTGGTCATTACCGGCTCGGCCGCGGACAAGCCGGAACTGCTGCCTCATGTGCGGAAGAAAAGCGCGAGGGAAGCCCTGGCCCGGAGGTTCAAAGACGAAGATGACGGGTTCAAAGTCGTGATCGTTCGCGACATGTGGCTGACCGGGTTTGATGTGCCGTGCCTGCATACCATGTACGTTGACAAGCCCATGCGCGGCCATACCTTGATGCAGGCCATTGCGAGGGTCAACCGGGTCTTCCGGGACAAGCCGGGCGGGCTGGTGGTTGACTATCTCGGGCTGGCCTACCAGTTGAAAGAGGCGATGGCGGCTTATACCGACGCTAACGGCAAGGGCGAGATGAAGCTGGACCAGGACAGAGCGATTGAGCTTATGCAGGAGCAATATGAGATATGCCGGGCGATGTTCTTTGGATTTGATTATTCCGGCTTCAAGGCCGCAAATACAGGGCAGCAGGTCGTAATAACCAGGAACGCAGCGGAACACGTGCTCAAACAGGAAAATGGCCGGGCAAGGTTCGCAGAAGCGGTCAGCGCGCTGCTCAAGGCCTTTGCGCTTTCCGTGCCCAGCGATGAGGCGATGGCGATCCGGGACGAGGTCGAATTTTTCCAGACCGTGAGAGCGGCTCTGGCCAAGAGTCGGACCGGCGTGGCCAGGCCCGAGGATGATCTGGATTTTGCCATCTGCCAGATCGTGTCCAAAGCCGTTTCCACGGAAAAGGTGATCGATATTTTCACCATGGCCGGACTGGACAAGCCCAACATTTCCATTCTATCCGATGAATTCCTTGAAGAAGTCCGCGCCATGCCCCAGAAGAACCTTGCCGTGGAAGTGTTGCGCAAGCTGCTCAACGGCGAAATAAAATTGAGCGAGAAAAAGAACCTGGTGCAGTCAAGGTCTTTTGCGGAGATGCTCGAGCGGACCATCCTTGGCTACCAGAACCGAACCATGGAGACCGCAGCGGTGATTGCGGAACTGATCAATCTGGCAAAAGACATGCGCGAATCAGGCAAGCGCGGCGAAAAGCTCGGACTGCGGGAGGACGAAGTCGCTTTTTACGACGCGCTCGGAGTCAATGACAGCGCGGTGAAAATCATGGGCGACCAGGTGCTCAAGAAAATCGCACAAGAACTCGTTGACACGGTTCGTCGCAATGCGACTATCGATTGGACGGTCAAGGAAAGCGCAAGGGCAAAGCTCAGGACCATGGTCAGGCGAACCCTGCGCAAATATAACTACCCGCCGGACAAAGAGGAAAAGGCCACCCAAACCGTGATCGAGCAGGCGGAGTTGCTTGGCCTCGAGGCAGTGGCCTAGCTGGGGTCAGGCCCCTGCGACTTGCCTGTTTCGACCTCTCCAAAACTGCCTCCAACCCATTGATAATAAAGGCAGATAAAAGTGTTTAGCCGGATTGAAATTCCGCCAACTTGCGCGAAAACGGAGATTCTCCTTATTTTTCTTCAATGTGCGAGCGACTTTAGTCGCGAATCATATGAACATTTTTTGCTATTAATAGAGGCATGGAGAGTGTGCGGAGCCGGAATTTATCCGGGCCTGCGCCTTACCGTCCAACGGCCAGATTGATCTGTCCGACCCCGGCCTGAAAAACCGGAGTCCCAGGGGCGGCGGAGCAGGAAGCGCGAACACGCGCCGCGTTTGCGACAGGGCGAGTCGCAAAAGAGCCGTCCGCACCAGCCTTCAGTGCAGAGAGCCGGCTGAGGGAAGGTAAAAAGGTGGAAAGGTAAAAAGGTAAAAAGGTCGGGGAAAAAACGGCCTCTCAACCTTTGAGCTTTGAAACCTTGCGACTTTCCGGAAGCGGTCTCCTGCTACGCGGACCTAAAATTCTGGGGTCAGGCCTCTACGCCGGAGAGCAAGCAATGATGCTGAGGCCAGACCCCCCGGTCCGCTTCGCTGGATGGAACAGCTCCGCACTGATCAGACGCAATCGAGAGGATGCGCAGCCGTTCCCGGGCCAGGATCGAGATGGGGTCAGGCCTTTTCGCAGGAGTTTGAACTGCGATGATAAGGCCAGACCCCTTGCGCTCCGCAGTCCTCGCAACCAAGACCGCAGGCGCGCTCCATGCCGCATCCGCGCCGCAGCGCCGCGCCCTAAATCATGGGGTCAGGCCGGTCAGGTGGGGTCAGGCCCGAATTCATGGGGTCAGGCCGGTCAGGTGGGGTCAGGCCTTAACTTCGGAGTTCGAGCTTCGTCGTTAAGGCCTGACCCCGAGAATTCCTGACCGGCCAGACCCCTGGTGCGCGACGCCGCGTGCCTGCACATCGGATGACAGCGATTCATGACCGTTCTTTGACAGCGCATCGTTACGCCATGATGGTCTTAAAAAAGAGGGCCTCTTTATGCTCTTTTTCTGCCCATGAATTCTCCGTGTCTCTCTGTGGTGAGAGCTCTCTTCCGGACGGTCATGGTTTTTCATTGTTCGATCCGCTGGCGCGAGGTTAGGCGGGTGTTGAGGTTTGATTGCGACTTGGCTGAAAGGTTGAGAGGACGAATCCCAAAAACCTGGCCTTGAAACTTTGAAACCTTGGGACCTTGCAACTTTGCGAAAGCGGAGGGGCCGAGTCGGGGCAAATCCGCCTGATCCGCGGAGGCGTTCCGGCCTTAACTGGGATTGAGTTCTTCGGCGCCCTGACTACGCAACGCACTTTTTGCAGATGTTGAATTTCGAGGATGCTATTGCTCTGCCCTGACAGGTAAGACGTAGAAAGGTAAAAAGGTCAAAGAGTTGAAAGGAATCCATCCCTGATTCCCCTGCCCTGAGCTCGCCGAAGGGCGAATTCTTTCCTTATCAACCCATGCCTTTTTCGCCTTTTATTTTTCTCCCGAATTTTGTTGCGCCGAAAATTTAACGGGAGGGGTGTGCCCTGAATGAGAGGGAAGAAGAAGGATTAAAGGAATCGGGGCTAAAGCCCCTCGCACATTGGACAACCTCTTATTGCTCGATTCTTCAGTCGACCTTTGCGTCTCTCAGGAATTCCGCGGCCTGTTCGGGCGGGGTGGGGTTGATGTAGAACCCGGCGCCGAGTTCGAAGCCGGCGAACTTGACCAGCTTGGGCATGATCTCCAGGTGCCAGTGATAATAAGGTATTTCCTCGTGGTGGAAGGGGGTGGTGTGGATCATGTAATTATAAGGCGGGTCTCCGAGCGCGACCTCAATTTTCTTGAGCGTGGTCAGGAGGATGCGGGCGAGGTTCTCGTACTCGGTCTTCTGGGCGTTTTCGAAATTAGGGTTATGGGACTTTGGCAGAATCCAGGTTTCAAACGGCGTCCTGGGGGCGTAAGGCGAGATGGCCACGAAGCTGTTGTTCTCCGCGATCAGCCGGCTGCCCTCGCGGACCTCCTGGCGCACAATGTCGCAAAAAACGCAGCGCTCCTTGAAGGAAAAGTATTCCCGGCCGCTGATCATCTCCTCGCTCACGCGCTTGGGGACGACCGGCAGCGCGATCAACTGGGAATGGGTGTGGTGCAGGCTTGCGCCCGCGGCCAAGCCCTTGTTTTTGAAGATCATGATGTAGCGGAACCGGGGGTCTTTCTTCAAATCGATGCAGCGGTCATGATAGACCCAGATCACTTCCTCAACCTCCTGCACCGAGAGCTGGGTGATGTTCTTGTAATGCTTGGGAGTCTCGATGATGACCTCGTGCGCGCCCACCCCGTTCATCCGGTCGAACATGCCTTCCCCGGTCCGGTCCAACTCCCCCTCGATCCTCAGCGCCGGGAATTTATTGGGCACGCACCTTATCCTCCAGCCGGGTTCGTTCGGGCTGGTCCCGTTTTGGCGGTAAGCCATGATTTCGGGAGGAGTGCTTCCTTCCTTGCCCTCGCAAAACGGACAGTCAGACGCATTTTCCGCTGGTTCTATTTCGGGTTTGAAATCAGAAGGCCTTTTGGCCCGCTCGGTCGAGATGATCACCCACCGCCCAACAACAGGATCCTTCCTCAACTCCGGCATATCCCACACCTCCTCACAGCACAGCACGCTGAGTTTCAAGTCTATCATAACCCAGCCGTAACATCAAACCCGTCGGCCTCCCAGATATATGGTGATTAAAAATGGCGGGTTTGCAAAGATTTTGCCCTCTTCTAGAATATGGGCAAAGGAGTCCGGCATGGCGGTATCAACCCATACTCTGGCGGTTAAGACCAGGGGTTTCTGCGACGTGATTGACCTGACCGACCGGGTCCAGGACGCGCTCCGGGAGTCGGGAATGGAAAAGGGCATCGCCACCGTGTTCATCTGCGGGTCCACCGCGGGGGTCACCACCATTGAATACGAGCCGGGCGCAATCGCGGACCTTCAGCAGGCGCTTGCCAGGCTCGCCCCGGAAGACGCCGAATACCGGCACAATGAGAAGTGGCGCGACGGCAACGGTTTTTCCCACCTGAGGTCCGCGCTGATCAAGACCAGCCTGACCGTGCCGTTCGCGGATTCCAAGCTCCTGCTCGGGACCTGGCAGCAGGTGGTGCTGCTCGACTTCGACAACCGGCCCCGCAACCGGAAAGTCATCGTCCAGATTTTAGGCGAGTGAGAATCGCAGGCTGGTCAATCCCGCCAATGATATGCCTGACGCAAATTTTTCCGGTCACCATTTAATCATTTTACGAAGAGCGAATTACCATGCTAAAATGTCGATCAACTTTGCCGTTCAGCGTGCATTTGAGCCGGCAAGTCTTGTCGCAACCCGGTTGCGCGAATATTCAGGCATATGGCGGATTCCGGCGCCGGGCTTGATTCACTGATTTGGTTTCAGGGCGCCTGCGATCAACTCGGCCAGACCTTTGCCGATCAATTGATGCCCCTGTCGATTAGGGTGGGCGATATCCGTATAATAAATGCTGGTCGGGTCAAAAATTTTATTTTGGAGCTCGGGATATTTCCATATCTTATTAAAGTAAGCGATAAAGTTCCGGTCGGCATAAGCTTGCAGCAACTGACGCTGTTGTTCCGCGATCGGAGAGGCGAGCATTACTTTTTGCACATCGAGCACCGGTATTCCTTGCTCAGCCCCGACCGCTTTCATCACCCGCTTGTATTTTTCCAGGCGCGGATTATAAAAGGGGCAGTGCGAGGTGATGAACACCATCTTGATGTTCCGGGAGCGAGCGGTTGCGGCCATTTTTTCCAGGTGGTCGCGATAAGCGCAAAGAGAAAAACGCGAGTTTTCCTTGCAGTCCGGCGGGTGCAGGGGTTCAAAAATCCAGTCCCGGAGCATATTGACCAGAACCTGCGTCGCAACACAGAGATCGGATTGCTCAAGACCTTTCAGCAGCCATCGCAGCGCCCGGGGCGGTTGAGGCTGCTTCATCCGGATTTCCATCTGCCGGAGGTAGTCATCATTGATGGCGTATTCAATGGTGACAACATCCGGCTCCAGGGGCAAAGCCTCGTTCTGAAAGAGATTTAGACCTGCCAGGCTCGGCCTGCCCGGAAGACCGAAATTCAGAACTTCCACATTCCCCATCCCAGATCTCGCCCGCAATTCTTCCTTCATCGCATCCAAATACCATCCGTCCCAGGTGATCGAATCACCCAGGCAGATGATGCGGAACTTGTCGTCCTTGTCCTCGCTGAACTCCGGACCGCGGAAGCCTCGGGAATTGACCGGCTCCAGGTATTGGCTCCAGGTTGCGCTCAAATTTTTGAGATGGGGGATTTCTTTGGTGTTGAGAATCGCATTGATGTATTTTTCAGCCTGAAACTGGCGCGGCGGTTTGGCGTAATTCAACCGGTAAAAAAGATTCATGGCCTTGGCTCTATAAACAAATCCGGGTTTTATTATCCGCAGAGCCGCTTCCAGCATCCCGAAAAAAAAGGCGCAGACGAAAATGGAAAACAAAACATTTTTTATGACAATAGAGGCTCGTTTCATCTCTCTCGGCCAATTCTATCACATCTAACCCCGGGACCAAACTAAAAATAGGCGCCGGAACGCCAACTAAAAGCTAGGGTCTGACCTTCCGGAAATCCGCAATAGTGTCAAGGGCGATGGCCGGGAAAGTTCGGCCTAAAATGCCTTCCTGGATTTGATCGCCCAGATCGAAAAACGGCACGGCCCAGATCTTATCAAACGCGGTTTCAAAGCATAACTCCATGTCCGTGACGTCCTGCCGCTTGTCAATAATCAGCAGGGGGTAGTATCTAAGGTATGGCTGAGTCTCGTCCCTGGCGCGGGTTCCGGCGCCGATCCTGGCCCGGTCAGAGTCGCCCAAGTTTTTGTCGTCCTCCAAAATAACCCCGGCCTCGGTGTAGATCAAAGCCATTTCCCCGAAATAGCTTTCGCGCGTCATCCGGTATCCGGCCACGTAGACCTTGTCCATCCGGCTGAGCAGTTCGGCCACCCGCGCGGAGATCGGCGACTGGCCGCAACCGGCGCTCAAGCGGTAGAGGTAAAAAGGCAGGTAGAAACGCAACCGGAACTTTTCCGGCGGCTTCATGGGCCGGGCATAACTGAGTTCGATTTTTTCAAACCGGCCCGGCTCGCCCGGCTCCCAGCCCGCCCGGCAAGACGGGCAGAAGAATACCCGGTCTTTATCGAACCCGCAAAGCCGGGACGAACATTCCGGGCACTTGAGCGCGATCACGCTTACCGCCATCTCACCCCCTGAACCCGCGCGTCCTTGCGCGGAACGCCTGCGCCAGCATGTCCCCCATGGTGGAGGCCATCTTGTCGAATACGGTCTCGGGCGGGCGGCCGACCCATTCAAACCTTGCGCCGTCCGGCTGCACGATGATCTCGCCGCTGTAGCGGAACATGTTCCAGCCGGCCGCCACGAAAAACAGCATGGCGGTCGTGAAAAGGAGCACGAACCACATTCCCAGGCTTCCGGTCAGGAACAGCAGTTTGAGAAATCCGAGCATTTTTCCGACGCTGATCCCGACTGAGGCCGCGACCAGGAGCAGCCACCCGACCCTGGCCCTTTGCCTGGCGGGCGCGCGCGCGAAAAGGATTTCGCCGCTGACCGCGTCGAGCGAGGCATGGAAGGTCCGGCCCTGGTATTTCCAGCGCACCCGCCAGACCGGGTAATAGACCAGGTCGATCCTCTGGTCAACGATCTCGGTGTTGTCGGTGTTAACGAAATCGCGGGTGTTGAAAACCCGGTTTACGCTCTCCTGGGTCGAGAGCGAGGGCTCCAGCACGGTCCCCAGCCGGTCCATCTGCTCCCGGTTGCAGGACTGATATTGCGCGCCGGCATCGGTCACGGCCTTTTCCGGGTCCAGAAAATCCGCGCCCCAGTCCGAAAGCCTGAGCGCGGGAATCGACCGCAGCACGTCGCTCAGGATGATCTTGGTGTCCGGCTTTTGGTTGGCCATCCTTTCCGCCGCGGCCGCGATCTCGCTATAGTTCTCCTGGAAAAGCGCGGAGCTAAAGGTTTTCATTCCCTGGCGCGCTATCTGCTTGAGTGGGACCGGGGCCGGCTTGACCAGGAGCGTGCCGACCCGGCGGGCCTTGAGGTGGTAGAGCGGCACGAAGAACATTTCCGCGGCCTCGAACCGGGCGGTCTTGAGCATGCCGGTCTCCACCGCCTCATGCTTGAACAGGTTGACCATTGCCCTCCTGGCCGCGGGCAGGTCCAGCCGGGGCGCGAGGTAATAGGAAGGGATCCAGTCCGGGACGGTCACCAGACTCCTCTCCCCGCAGAACTTGCACTTGAGCACGCGCTCGTCCCGGGCGGAAAGCAACCCGCCGCAGTTCGGACACTTGACGTGATAAGTCTTGGCCACCTAATAACCTTTCCGGTCCAGGAGCCTGCTGACCACTTGCCATGCCGCGGCCGAGGTGATCGCATAGCCCAGCAGGGTCAGCCAGAAGCCTCGGAGGATAAACGCCTCCGCCACAAACACCAGGCTCAGGATGACGAACAGAGTCATGAAATAGGCGTCCTTCTCGCCCGAAATGCCGGCCGGCATCTGCTCCGCGTAAACCCCGCCCTCGACCGCGTCAACCATGGCCTGGTAGCTCGCGCCCTGGTATGAGTAGGCAACCTTGTAAAACGGGACGTGGATCAGGTCCGAGCGCTCAATCCGGTCCTTGGCTTCTTCCAGCGCCGGTTTTTGCATGAGTTGGTCCAGGCTCAAGTCCGGCGTCTCGATCCGGTATTGGCTCTCGGCGGAAGAATCGTACGGGACCAGTTTTCCCGCGGGGATGGCGAATTTTTGCAGCTCCAGGTTCTCCAGTTCCGCGGCCGGGAACCGGAGCGCCCCGTCCTTCATGCGCAGCAGCCAGAAGGGAATGAAAAACGGCTCCGCGGCGCCGACCTGCACCGGGCCTTTGAGTTCGCGGGTGAACAGCTCGCGCGAGACCGCTCCGGAGACCTGCTCGGGCCTGATCTCGGGTTGGAGAAAAAAGTGTCTTACGGTGCGGTCGGACTCAAGGTAGAGCCGGGAATCGCAATAGGGGCAGGCGAGGAACCCGCTGTCTTCTTTGATTTCAACCCCGGCCCCGCACTGGGTGCATTTGATTTCCACTCATTTGATTATAGCCGTGCTTGGGCCATTCAATCAATTGGGGACGGGCTGGTTCAGGCCCAAACCATAAAGTCGGTCATGGCCGGCGATGCCCGGCCTCTCCCGGGTTTTCCCGGCAGTTGGATTCCGTTATAATTGGAGGTGGATGGCTGACAACCAAGAATCGCCGGGCGGTCTTTGGAAGGACAAGCATCTCTGGGCCCTGCTCCTGACCGGCGGGTTCATCCTGCTCCTGACCGTCTGGTACGGCTTCGGGATGGACCAGTCCTTTTTCAGCTACGGCGCATTCCTGTTCAAGCATTACGGCACGCTGCCCTATTCCGGGACCTGGGACCACGCCTCGCCCGGGATTTACATCATCCACGCCGCGGCGCTCTATCTTTTCGGGGAGTCCATCTTCGCGCTGCGTTTGCTGGACCTCATTTTCCAGCTAGGGAACATCATCATGATCTATTACCTCGCCCTGCGGCTCTCAAGGGCCAGGACCGCGGGCTACCTGGCCGGGCTCTCCTACAGCATTTACTATTTCGGCCTGGGCGTAATTGACAGCGCGCAGCGCGAGGGCTTTGCGCTCTTCTTCATCCTGCTTGCGGTGGTTTGGTCTCTGGCCTGGAAGGACCGCGTCTGGCTGCGGGCAATTTTATGCGGGCTGATCCTGGGGTTTGCGTTTCTGGTGAAGACGGTCATGGGAGCGGTATGGGTGATCTTTTTTGCCTGGTATTTGCTGGAAGGATTCCGGCAAAGGCCGAAACGGGTGTGGATCGAACTCGCCGCCTTCTGCGCCGCGCTGGTCATCCCCACGGCCCTCGTTGCCGCTGTTTACGAGCAAGCTGGCGCCCTGACCGAGCTTTACCAGGCCAACATCTGGTATAACTACGCGGTCTACGCCAAGCTGAAATACCCGACCCGCTATATGGAGCCGCATTTCTGGTCAGTGGTCGTGCCCTGGCATTTCCTGGCCGACCAGCCGCTGGTGCTGCTGCCCGGTATTTTCGGGGTCTTCTATGGCCTGGCAGGTGGCTCCCGCGAGCGCAAGCTGTTGGCAGTCCTGGTTTCCATCATGGCGCTTTCGCTCGCGCTCTACTTTTTCCAGGACAAGTATTCACGTTATCACCTGATCCCGTTCATCGGGCTCTTATGCGTTTTCTGCGGATGGGGCCTGCAGAAAATCGGCGCGGCCATCGGGGGAGCGGCTTCCGGTTTGAACGCGGCCATCCTGCGCAAGGCCTTTTATGCCCTGGTCGCGCTCATTTTCCTGTTCCAGTATCCGCAGCAGATATCCTACTCGCTCGATTACGCCTTCCGCGACCCCGGCCGGGGATATCTGGAAGGAATGGACTTCCCGGCCGACAAATTCATCGCCCGGACGCAGTACCAGGCGGCCAGGGGCATTGCCAGGATTTTGAGGCCGGAGGACACCGTCGGCTTTTTCGGCATGTATCCCTTGATACCCTTCCTGATCAAAAAACCCCTGCCCACGAGGTTCTGCTCCATCCAGCAGATGATCTACATGCCGGTGAACGGCCAGATCACGCTCAAGCAACTGGAGTGGAGGCAGGAATACACCGAGGACATGATCAAGGCCCGGCCTCGATATTTCATCCTCGCGGACCAGGACCTGGGCCTGCCCACTGACGTGCCCTCCAACCGTTTCAAGGACGCCCTGGTTCAGGATTTCCCCGAACTCAACGCCTTCATCGCGGCTCATTACACTCAAGTCGGGAATTTCGGCTACACCGGACTCTACCGGCTGAATGATTGATCTCTATTCGCGCCGCCGCCCGCGTTTGCGGCTTTTTGCGCGGTCAGCGGTTGTGCTATAATGCGCAAAAAGGCAGGAGGCTGTCATGGGCAGGAATTCGCGATTACTGTTCAGTTCCTTGCTTGTCCTATTTCTTGCCGGCTGCGGGGCGTTGAAGCAGAAGCCGGTTCCTTTGGAGGAAAGGCTGTCAACTCCCAAGACCAGCCCGGTCTATGATTACCAGGGCTTTATCATCGCGCGCGGGTCCATGCACAACCACACCATTTATTCCGACGGCTGCCGCACGGCCGAGGAACTGGTGCAGCAGGCAAGGAACGAGGGCATTGCCGTGCTCACCTTCACCGACCACCGGGAAGGAAGGATGTGCCTGACCAAGAATATTTGCGGGGACCTCGGCGGGGTCGATTCCCCCAGGGTCGGATATAAAAAATACTCCGAACTCGTGCACCGGCTCGCGAACGAAAACAAGGGCATGATCATCATCTACGGCCAGGAGACCGTGCCCTACCTCTGGAACGAGCGCGCTTTCCCGTTCCCGCTCGGCCGGGGAGGCAACTGGCATTTCACGACCTACGGCATTGAGGACACCGAGGTCTATGAAGAGATGCCCGCGCGCAAGGGCATTTCGACCAGGAAGGAAAAAGAGCCGGGCATGGAGCCTTATATCAACTGGGTTGATTACATGGTGTCGAAGGGCGGGTTCGTTTTCCTGGCCCACCCGGACGTGGCGGACAACCAGTGGATCGCCACCGTGCATTCCTGGTCGCCCGCGGCAACCGATTTTCCGCCCAAGCTCCTGCGCTTATCCGGCGTGGCTATAACGCCCGAGGGGTTCACCGGCGTGGGCAAGCCAGGAGGCACCTGGGACCAGTCATTGTTCGAATACCTTGCCGGACTCCGGCAGAAGCCGCTCTGGGCCTGGGGCGAGGCGGACTACCACTGCCCGCCCACGGACCTGCGCCGGGGCACAACCCTTTTCTATCTCCAGGGCTTTTCCGAGCCCGAGGTATTCAAGGCCATGGAAAAAGGAATGATGGTCGCGCTCATGGGCGATGAATTCCAGGACGTGTTTGTCACGGAATTTTCCGTGGGCGACCGGAAGCCGGCCCCGGAAAAAATCATGTTTGGGCAAAGCCTGAAAATCGCGGGAGCTCCGGTTATAAAATTTTCCCTGAACAAGGAAATCCCCGTCACCGAGGCGCGTCTGATCCGTAACGGGAAAATCGTTTTCACGGGCAGGAGCGCGAATTTTGAGTTCAAGGATGAAGAGGCCGCGGCCAAAAGGACGCCGGTCTATTACCGGGTGGAGCTGGAAGGGCAGGGGCCTTATGAGACGGGCAAGGGCAGCCGGCTGTTCACCAATCCGGTGTTCGTGGATTGGAACAAATAATGTGTGCAGACCGGAGTGTCTGCACCCCGAATCTAGGAGAAAAAAACATGAAAAGGGCGGTAGTTTTGTTTGCGGTAATGGCGGTTCTGGCGGGTGGTTGCGGGTACATCAACCAGGAGCGGATTCCGTTTGAGGAAAAACCGGGCGCGCCCGAGACCACGCCGGTTTACAATTACGAGGGCTGGGTCATTGCCCGGGCGTCCATGCACAACCACACCACTTACAGCGACGGCTGCCGCAGCCCTGAAGACCTGGTGCGTCAGGCCCGGGCCGAGGGCATTGCGGTGCTTGCGATCACGGATCACCGCGAGGGCCGGCTCTGCCTGGACCAGGGCAAAATTTGCGCCAACGTGGGCGGGGTGGACAGCAAGGAGGTCGGGTATCAGAAATATTTTGAACACGTCAACAGACTGGCCGCGGAAAGTCAATCCCCGCTGATCATCACCGGGATGGAAATGGTCCCTTATTTCTGGAGCGAAAGGACTTTCCCCTGGATGCTGCTCAAGGGCGAGGGATGGCATTTCACGGTCTATGGTCTTTCGGACGCCGCGGCTTATTCCAGGGCCCCCCTGCGGACGGCGCTCAACGCCAAGCCGGAGAAATATCCGGAGCTCAAGCCCTGGGTTGACTTTGTGAATTACGTCCGCGACGCCGGGGGCATGGTCTTCCAGGCCCATCCCGAATCAAGCGGGGACGACTGGTACGGCCCGGTCAGGATTGACAGCGCCTCCGCAGTGGACCTCACTTACCGCCTGTTCCGGCTCACGGGCTTTGCGGTCGCGCCCTCGGGGTCAAGGATCGAAGCCGCTCCGGGCGGACCGTGGGACGTGGCCCTGTTTGAGTATTTGGCCGGGTTCAGGCAGGAGCCGCTCTGGGCCTGGGGAGAGGCGGACTATCACTGCCCGCCGGACACGCTCCGCAACGGCACCACCCTCTTTTACCTCCCGAAGCTCGGCCGCGAGGAAATTTTCCGCGCCATTGAAACGGGCAGCATGGTTGCGCTCATGGGCCCGGACTTCCAGGACATTTACGTCGCGGAATTTTCCGTGGGCGACGGCCGGCCCGCGCAGGAAAAAATCATGTTGGGCAGGAGCGTGAAGCTTTCCGGCCCTGCGGTCATCCGGTTCAGCGCGAACAAGGACGCGCCGGAGCAGGAGGTCAAGCTGGTGCGGAACGGCAAGGTGGTCTTTGAGAGCAAGTCCGCCAAATTCGAATACCGGGACGAGGAAGCCGCGGCCAGGAAGGCGCCGGTTTATTATCGGGTGATGGTCATGGGCCGGGGCAAAGTGGCGGACGAGCAGGGCAACCGGCTGTTCACCAATCCGATTTTCGTGGATTGGAATAAATAATATTGGGCGAGCGCAGCTCGCCCGTACATTTTTGAGGAGGGAAAATGAAAAAGGCGGCGATACTTTTGGCGTTGATCTTTCTGGCCGGGTGTTCGCTCACCAACAAGAAGGCGGTGCCCCTGGGGGAGAAAAAGGGGACTCCGGCTCACACCCCGAGCCGGCAATATGACGGCTGGACCATTGCGCGCGGGTCCATGCACAACCACACCATTTACTCGGACGGGTGCCGGACCATGGACGACCTTGTCCAGGAGGCGCGCAACGAGGGGTTGGCGGTGCTGGGCATCACCGACCACCGCGAGGGCCGGCAGTGCCTGGGCAAGCACGAGAAGTTCTGCATCCAGACCGGGGGGGTGGAGTCCAAGAACGAGGGCTATGAAAAATACATGAACGACCTGAGAAGGGTTGCGGCCGAGAGCAAGAGCCCGGTTGTCATCCCGGGGCTGGAGGTTGTGCCCTACGTCTGGAACGAGCGGAGGTTCCCGTTCGCGGTGCTGCGCGGGTCAAGCTGGCACTTCACGGTCTATAACATCGACGACCAGGCGGTTTACGAGAATATGCCCGCGTTCCGGATGGTGACCATCAAAGGCTTGAAGAGCGCGGTGCTGGACCCGTTTAATAACATCGCGCCTTTTGACAAGTGGGTCAAATACATGCGCGAGCACGGCGCAATTGTGGCCCAGGCCCACCCGCAGTGGCTGGGCAACGGCTGGACCCTGACCGTCAGGGCCGAGTCGCCCTATCCCCTGTTCATGACCGACCAGATGCCCGAACTCAACCTGGTGGCGCTCCTGCCCGAAGGCTTCAACGCCGGAGCGGCCGGCGGCAAATGGGACCAGGGATTGATGCAGTACCTCGCGGGCTTTCGCGACCAACCCTTTTGGGCGTGGGGAGAGGCAGACTACCATTGCCAGAACAAGGCCGGCGATTCGCCCGGGCTGAGGATGGGCACCACGCTTTTCTATTTAACAGACCTCTCGCACGACGGGGTGATCGATGCCATCAAAAGAGGCCGCATGGTCGGGCTTATGGGCAATGAATTCCAGGAAGTTTACGTCAGCGAATTTTCCGTGGGCAACGGCAAGCCCTCCGGGAAGAAGATCATGCTGGGGGAGGAGGTCAAACTTGACGCGGCGCCGGTGGTGAGGTTTTCGCTCAGTTCTGACCTGCCCGTGGCCCAGGTGAGCCTGATCCGGAACGGGAGGGTAATCCATACCTCCAAATCAACCAGCTTCGAATACACGGACAAGGTCGCGGGAGAAAAGAAGCTCCGCTGCTATTACCGCGTGGAGGTGGTCGGACAGGGACCGGTGGAGATTGCCAACGCCAACCTGCTTTTCACCAACCCGGTGTTCGTGAGCTGGAAATAACCCGCGGGAGCACCCTGAGCGTTCACAACGGCTTTCCCGGGAAAAAGTTCCGGGAGATCCAGTCCGCGAGCAGTTCGGCCATGATCGCGTGGCCTTCCGCGCCGGGATGAGCCGAGGCGTAGGCAAACATTTTCTGTGCTTCGAATTCCGGGCTGGGGTCGATGATGGCGACCTCGTTTGCCTTGCCGAAGGCCAGCATTTTTTTCTGGGGACGGAACTCGCGTTTGCGGTCTTTGAACTGCCAGCGGTGCGGCGCGATCACAACCACCAGCGGGATTTTGCGCGACTGGCAAATTTTGTCCAGCTCTAAAAGCTTGGCATAATATTCTTCCCAGGCGGCCTCAATCCGCCGGGCCTTGGCGGAGTCCTCGGGCATGGCCAGGTAATCGCCCAGGCCCAGCCAATTATGGTTCAGCCCGATCAGGTAGTAGCGCATGGCCACGTGCCTCGCCAGCGCAGAATGGTCATACAGGAATTGCCTGCCCGGTATGGAGAGTTCGCGGCGGGGGCTGATGTGGTCGAAAAAGCTCGTCCCCGGCGGGTCGTAAAGCGTAAACTGCAGGACCACCAAGTCCGGGGAAAGCCCAAGACCCTCTTCCTTCAATTGCAGGAGCTCCTGGTCGATCATGTATCCCGAAACTCCCGCGTTGACCACCTCAAATTTTTTCCGGGGGTATCTTTCCGACAGGATTTTCTGCAGCACCGCGGGATAGAGCGCGTATTCCGGAAGGCCCGAACCCATGGTGATGGAATCCCCCATGCAGAAAACCCGGGAAACCCCCCGGGGCTTGGACTTTGAAATCTCCGGGCTGCGGAACCCCAGCGAGTTCACATGGAACGGCACGTTCCAGATGCTGCCGAAATTTCCGGGCTTCAGGCAGCGCCCGCGCGTCGGATGCTTTTGCCAGAACGGGTTCCGCCTCCCGCGACGGCTCGCAACATAGGGATCAAAATGCCGGGCAACCAGTTCCAGCACCAGGAATAAAACCGGGAGCGCAAAGATTACAAGCCAAATTGATCTGGTCCTGCGCCACGCCATGCGACTGATATTAAATTTATCACTAATCCCGCGTTTTTCCCACTATCCGGGATCAAACCCTGACATTTTTTTCATTCCTGCCGGGTAAAGTGGTCAGTGGAGCGCCGACTGACTGGAATCACTTGCCCACCGGGCAGGCGTTCAGGCAGTGCAGGGGTCTGGCCTCAACCTCGCAGTTCATGGGGTCTGACCCGAATGGCGCTAATTTAAGGTTGAGCCTGAGAGCCAAGCGCTTATGGTCATCAACCAAATAAGTTGACCGGCATTCAATTCTTTCGATAGCCCGGCGCTTCAGCGCCGGGAACGC
>Ga0315294_10000243_pt1 | contig 59399 bp, 67 predicted proteins | sample YL17G13_40_MG_FD_203626 | JGI IMG/M metagenome (GOLD analysis project Ga0315294, IMG submission 203626) | Sediment microbial communities from Yellowstone Lake, YNP, Wyoming, USA - YL17G13_40 | ecosystem: Environmental > Aquatic > Freshwater > Lake > Sediment | place: USA: Wyoming | collected... | reverse complement strand
ATCCTCCTTTGCTGGCCATTTTGGCCGGTTAGGTTAATAAATTGTTAGTTTATCAACCTAAGAGGATATGCCTTTTTTATTCATAAGGCAATATCAAAAGCGCGAAAGATATTTTACATTATGTTTTAGCTCTGTTATTTTAGCTCTGAACCCCTTAGTCAATCCTATCGGAAGGTTTGGTGCCCCGCCTCCTGCGGGGACAGTCCCTTCAATAATAAGATTACCTGTGAAATGTCGTGGAAACCTGATTCGCGGGGGTGGGAGGCGACCTGGGAATTTACCTCCCTCACCTTTTCAAAGCCGTAGGTATTAATCAGCTCTATATAGGTTTCGATTTTCTGTAGGTCATTAGGCTCGTGGAGTTGGCCGGAGAGTTCACGGGCTTTAAAGGTTATGTCAGCGCCGTATTTTGCGGATAGCGCATTAAGCGCCTGTTGGAATTGTTCCTGGGATTGTAAAGGGTTGAGGCGGTAGTCGTTGGCTTGCCTTTCCTCAAATTCGCCCGGCTCTTCTGGCTTGTGGCTTTGGCTATCGGAAGCCAAACCACGGCCTTCTGGCCTGTGCCGATAAACCTCAAGGATGTTCTCCTCCTCCATCTCACTTATACCTTTGGTGATTGAGCGTTCGGAGATGTGATAAATCTCGCTTAAGTCAAAGTTACTCCTAAACCAGTAAGGGTTACGGCTTGATTTTTGGGCTTCGGCAAGAGAAATCAGGAACATATATTTTGCCGGGAAAGAAAGTTTTTGAGAGAAGCCATAATCCCAGTATGGGTTGGGGATTATAATGCAATCTTCGGAAAAAGCGTATTTCAGGGTGAGAAATTTGCTCCATGGTTTATGTTCGATAAGGCCGTATTTACGCGTGAGCTTTTTTAAGGGCTGGAATAGATTAAAATAATAATTATTGGTGTAGCCAATGGCTTGGGCGAATTCTTTGTAATTGATTTTTATTTGGCCCTCTGGCCTTTGGCTTTGGCTATCGGATGCCAAACCATGGCCTTGTGGCCTATGGGCTTGGGCTTTTTTTGCCAGATATAGATATAAATCAAATGCTTTTTCTGAGTGGCTGGTGAAGAGTTCGGATAAAAGGGGTTTGGGGGATGGGGCCAAGAGAATGACGGGGAGTTTCAGGCCTTGCGGGTGTTGGGGCTGGATGGGTGGCTCGGGGCTCAGGCCTATTTTAGAGATATAATCCAGTAATTTCTTTGCCTGTTGGCGGCCTTCTATGTAGGCGGCGAATTCCTGATTGTCGGATAAAGAGGCGCGGGACCAATTGAAGCTGCCGAGGATGCAGATTTTGGAGTCGATGACTATGCCTTTGGCGTGGAGCACGGACTGGGGGCTGTCCAGGTAGACGTCTATGCCGGCAAGTTGCAGGCGCTTGTAGGCATTATAATTAATGCTGAATTTGCTGTCGTCGAGAATGGCCTTGACGTATACGCCTCTTTTTTTGGCGCTAATCAGGGATTCTAAAAGGACTGAGGCAGGGTTGTCATCCGGAACTGGAGTGACGTTGATGATATACATCGCCACATAGATTGACTCTTTTGCTTCGTGAATAGCTTGTTGGGTGGCTTGGAAGTAGTCCTTGCCGATGAGAATGTCGGCTTTGGCTACCGGATGCCAAACCATGGCCTTGTGGCCTATGGCTTTGCCGGCAAAGGCAAGGCTTGAGACCAAACAAAAAAAGAGGGTCAAACTGACCCTCTCTATAATTACTGTTTTAGCCTTACTTCTTAATCCGGGAATAAAACTCCTTTTGGTTCTATCCCGTGGCAGATTTAATGAAAGCATAACATATGGTTGTGCAAATTTCAAGGCAGCTTCATTTTGGGTCGCACAATAAAGAAATTAGGGTTACTCTTGCCTGCCTGGTTAATTACTGTAACCCTATAAATCCCCGGTTTAATCTCAGGAACTCTGCAGATGATGTAGGTTTTATTCCAAAGAATGAGCTGGGCATACTTCTGGGTTTGTTTGCTTCCACCTAGACTTGAGAACTGCACACGGCTGGAAGAATTCCTTGAGCCAAAGTCTTTGCCTAAGATGCGCAGGTAACTACCCGGTGCGCCGCTTCTGGGGAAGATGAATGTCATTAAGGGCTTACCATACACCTCTATATTTATTGTCTCTGAGTCATTAAGCTCGCCATCAGAGACACTAAAGGTTACTGGATAGGTACCTGCTTGTTCAGAGGTAGGTGTCCAGGTGAAGGTTTGGCCAGTAAATGCAGCACCTGCTGGTAAATTCTGGGCGCTATAGGTGAGCATATCTTTATCGGGGTCAGTTGCTGAGATAGAAAACTGAAGCAGCTGACCTTCATTTACAGTTCTGTTGCCGATGGGGTCTAAGACTGGAGGTTGCTTGGGCTCTGTTGATGCGTTTGCTTCATTAGAATATCCTGAAGGAGCAAAAGTAGCGCCATAGGCGCATACTCGATAATAATAGGTTTGTTCTACTGCTAAGCCGCTGTCAGAATATCCAGTCATATTCTGGCCTACAGTGGCTATCTGCCCATACGCTCCTTCAGCACTGAGCTTCCTCTCTAACTTAAAACCGCTTTCGCCATCTGTATTGTCCTGCCAGCTAAGAGTTATTTGAGTAGGAGAAACTGCCTGAGCAGATAAATTACTAGGTGGACGTGGATTCCATTCATTGGCGAAAACAGTATAATCTCTGAAATTTACAATGCCATCATCATTAAAGTCGCAAGCTGGATTATAACCTGGTTGGCCTCTCTGTGTTAACCAAGAAGCCATAAATACAGCCAAATCTGCCCAATCTACATCGCCATCGTGGTCAAAGTCAGCTGGCACATTAACCTGGACTGTAAGAGTCAAGCGATTGCCTAAGGCATCGTAAGAGTAATTATTTTCGCTTCCAGCCTCTGATACAGAACGAGTGAGTCTATTTAATTTATCATATTCGTATCCGATATCTTTTGCATCCGGCGGCAAGGTAGTTTTAATCACACTAAAATCACTGCTACTCTCATCTTGGCCGATATTAGCCGCTGCATCCGCACAGATTATTTTTATTCTTCCCTTAGCAGTAGATAAATCTTGAGGGACCTGCCAGTCATAACTTTGCACTGAAGAAGCTAAACCTGATGCGATTATGGTTGGATAAGTCAGGTCGCTATCCGTAGAAAGCCTTATTTCCTGCGAAGTTATACCCACATTATCCGAAGAAGTCCAGCTGATAGTATAAGTTGAACCACTTTCAATTATCTCTCCTGCCTTGGGATTTATAAGAGAAACCTGAGGCTCAACAAAATCTATGCTTGAGCAAGAAATATCACCATTAAGTAATTTTAATCTATATATTCCTGTTCCGTTCCTTGATGAATCAGTAACAAAAAGGTAAAATGTCCCACCACTAGTAAAGGTGTATTTCAAACTTCCTGAGCTATAAGTAAGACGGTTACCTGTAGTATCGTACAACTCTAAATAAGTAGTGAAAGTTCCTGAAGTTGTAGTCTTTACCGAGGAACAAATAGTAATTATATCATTAGCATTGGCAGTAAAACTATAAACATTAATCCCGGTTACAACCTCGAGAGAATCTTCTGTCAAAGAATTATAATTGAGATTCTTTACATTAGCCGGGTTATTGGTGCGCTGTAAGGTTAATTCATGGGCTCCTGTGCCATTACGGTACCTATCCATAACCAAAAGATAGAGATTGCCGGCAGTAGTGGTAGTGGCAGTAAGAACCCCTGAAGATGAATCAACCAGCTTTGTGCCGGTGGTATCATAGAGTTCAAGATAGAGGTCAAAAGTGCCTGAAGTCTGGGTGAGCCCAGCAAAGGCAATGAGGATTTTATCATTGGCATTAGCAGAGAATTGGTAGGTGACTATCTTGGCAAAGGAATCAATGGTTCCTGAGGCAGTCTGGCCAAAGTTAAGCGCTGTGGCATTGCCGGGGTTATTGAGACGCTGGAGGCTTAGGGAATAAGTGCCTGTGCCATTACGGTACCTATCCATAACCAAAAGATAGAGATTGCCGGCAGTAGTGGTAGTGGCAGTAAGAACCCCTGAAGATGAATCAACCAGCTTTGTGCCGGTGGTATCATAGAGTTCAAGATAGAGGTCAAAAGTGCCTGAAGTCTGGGTGAGCCCAGCAAAGGCAATGAGGATTTTATCATTGGCATTAGCAGAGAATTGGTAGGTGACTATCTTGGCAAAGGAATCAATGGTTCCTGAGGCAGTCTGGCCAAAGTTAAGCGCTATAGCGCCACCTGGGTTATTGAGGCGCTGCAGACTTAAAGAATAAGTCCCTGTGCCATTGCGGGAGTTATCTGTAGCTAAGAGATAAAAGGTGCCGGAAGCGGTAACTTTCTGGGTAAGAGAGCCGCTACTTGATGTGGTAAGACTAGTGCCAGTAGCATCATAGAGTCCAAGATAGGGGTCAAAAGTGCCTGAGGTGGTTGAGACCCCGGCAAAGCGCACAGTTATGGTGTCATTAATAGAGGCAGTAAAACTATAAACATCAATATCTGTAAATGTAGCAATTGTGCCTGAGGTGGTTTGACCAAAGCTAAGAGCTTGAGCATTCGCCGGGTTATTGGTGCGCTGTAAGGTTAATTCATAAGTGCCTGTGCCATTACGGTACCTATCCATAACCAAAAGATAGAGATTGCCGGCAGTAGTGGTAGTGGCAGTAAGAACCCCTGAAGATGAATCAACCAGCTTTGTGCCGGTGGTATCATAGAGTTCAAGATAGAGGTCAAAAGTGCCTGAAGTCTGGGTGAGCCCAGCAAAGGCAATGAGGATTTTATCATTGGCATTAGCAGAGAATTGGTAGGTGACCATCTTGGCAAAGGAATCAATGGTTCCTGAGGCAGTCTGGCCAAAGTTAAGCGCTATAGCGCCACCTGGGTTATTGAGGCGCTGCAGACTTAAAGAATAATCACCAATATTAGTATTGTTATTATCCCGCAGCGTAATTTTAAAAGTTCCCGCCGCAGCCAAAGTGGCATTGATAACTCCTGAAGTTGAATAGGCAATACGAGTGCTACCTGGATCAAACAACTCTACATAAGGAGAAAGATTACCATTTGTTTTGGCAAATCTTATTGTAATTACATCACCATTTGTTCCGGAAAATGTAAATTCATCCTTCTCCCCTGCGGCGCTTATCGCACCCGAAACCGTCTGGCCATAGGATATGGGCGTCTGGGCAAAGGTTGGCGCTGTAAAGGCCAATACAATCAAACTTAAAATAAAGCTCAGTATTAGAAATTCAAATAAGCGTCTCATAATTTATTGTTTTTATGTGCGTTACAATTCATCAGAGTGTCACTTTGGGGAACGTCCCTTATCCGCTCTCAAGGTTTTTAGAACGCTATCTATCCTAGCCATAAAATCAAATAAGTAAATCCATTTGCCATATAATTTTTTAAGATACAAAAGCATATACTTATCGGCTTCGATTTCTCTTGTTTTCATGTTTTTAATTCCACACTTATGATGACCTAATTCATGCAAAAACATTTTAACTATAGAATATTTTTTAGAAAAATTTGTTTTAGGTACAAAAAACGGCTTTGCGTCTATAATTTTAGGCGGGTAAAGTTCGATATAAGTACTGGTTTGATTGTCGTGGGCTGCGCAATAAAATCCGCCTGTCAATTTAAATTCTTCATCTTCACATTCATCCAGAAGCAGTATTTTATTAATACCACGTAAATCTTCAGCAGGAATAATAGAAAAGACAGGTTTTAAGGCGCCCTCTACCAATTTAATAAAACCTTTTGTTGTTTTGTCTTCGATTTCTAACATAAGCTTTAATTAATCCTTGTGAAATGCTTCTGCTACTTTCCCCAAAGCCCAAATAATTGCTTTCCACCAATCACCCTTTCCGAAATTTGCTATTTAGCTATTTAGGGACAGCGACTATTTTCTCAGCTTTTCTTTGGCCTGCCTATCGGTAACGCGCATAACCTTCTACCGAATTTTTCTTGCAGCCTTTCTATAAATGCCATTGTTCCCAAAGGGCATCCGGTAAATGTATGCTTTCTTATGCGCTGCAAGAAAGTTTCCTCTTCTGCGCAATCAATGTATTTTTCCCATGAACCGCATGATATGTCCATAATCCCAAAAAGATCCCCAAGTTCAATGAGTCCATCCTTTTTCCTATTGGTATGGATTATCGCGCTTGACCAAGGCCACTGCCAAGGTTCTTTTACGAATCCTGCGCGCACAGGATTCCTTTCAATGTAGCGGGCGGTAAGCATAAGATGAGATTCATCTAATACGCAAGAATAGAAGCGCCCCTGCCAGAGATGTCCTCGCTGTTTCAACTTTCTGTTAAAATACTGGGAATAACGCATATGAGCGGTATTGAATGTTCTGGCCAAAGAATCACTTTCATTTGGGATAGCAATAAAGTGAACGTGATTCTGCATCAAACAATAGACTAAAATGGAGAGGCCGTATTTTATACTATACTCTCCAATCCAGCTAAGGTATTGCTGTCTGTCATCTAGATCAAGAAATACATCTTGCCGGTAGTTTCCCCTTTGCGTAATATGATGGGGTAATCCCACCGCAACGACTCTGGCAATCCGAGGCATACCACCCCCCCCTCCCTTCTACTATTAATAGACGCAAAAGGAAGGAAAATCTAACTAGAATATTTCAGTTATTTTCAAAGAACAAGAAAAAAATAGTCGCTGTCCCCTATTTAACCTTGTGTCTTTTTGATGCGGTTGCCAGTTCTGCAATGGCTAAACCACTCTGAAATCTTTACTGGATTATCTAATGTCTTAGTTAATTCTTTCATAATTAGTTATCAAAAAATAAATCTGACTCAGTTTTTCAAAAAGAGCGGGGACAGTCTAACAGAACCCCTCTTGTCCCAAGTACTTAATTAGAAACGGTCTGGTGCTTTTGGTGCTTTTTTATTTATGTTTTTTTATGTTTTTTAATTCTCCTAACAAGCCATTCTAGGAATCGATAAACGTAATATAATAAACATAAGTGAAAAATAATTACTATTACTGTCATGATTTTCTCGTCGGCTGGGGAAGCATATTGAAATCCTGCAAAATATTTGCCACCATAGAAAAAAAATGACACCACGCATAACAAAAAGGTTGCTGTAACTACTTGCTCAATCAATATTTTCTTTTCCATTCCATCTCCTTTTATAAGTTAAAACCAAAAGGCGTAGGATGTTGCTAGCATTCTGTAAGGTATAGAGTATATGGTCCAAAAAATATTTCTTGGTTTCCTTTTCCATCTATAAGGATTGATTGGTAAACTAACAAAGTCATTAAACATGCTTCTGTTAGCTGGACTACATTGATCATTCGCCCAACCTTTATCATGTCCCATAAATATCTCATCTTGACTATCCATTGGTTGTTTTTGGAAAGTCGGATCCGTATTGGCCGGACCGCCATAATTACCGTAAGGAAGAATAAGCCTTTGTATCCAATCCGGTGCCCACTGTCTTAATCCTCCCGGATCTATCCAACTCAGGGGATTATTCCCCACATACGCATACAAATTCATCCCACCCGCCAGTCCAATCGGATCTTTATTTATAAATCTTCCCACACTTGGACTATAGTAACGTGCCCTCATATACAATAAATCCGGCAAATCAGTTGCCACGCCGAACTTACCTACATATTTGAATGGATTCGCTACAGTCTCAGTGGAATTCGTGGCTAAATTCCCAAAATCATCATAAGCATATTTATTCACTACTGCGCCGGTCTTGTCGGTTATCGCCACGGTCGAACCCAAACCATCGTATTGATAGAAATAAGCTGTTGTTCCGACTATCTTGGAAATCACCCCTAACCCATAGACATAGTAACTAGTAATATTGCCTGAGGCATTAGTCTCAGCAAGCACGCTAGGCAGGGTTCTGTTGGGGTCAACAATATATTTAGTCACAACTGAGCCAGAAGTCTTTTTGATGCGGTTGCCTAAGGCATCATATAGATAAGCTAAGGTAGTTGTGCCAGAGGTGTATTGGGTAAGCTGGTTATCATAATTATAGGTAAGGTTGGCAGTAACGCCGGCATTGGTGCGGCTGAGCAGATTGCCGTTATTATCGTAAGCAAACGACTGTCCGGTTGCAGAAATAAGTTGGCTGTCGCTGTTGTAAGAATAGCTGGAATTCGCTAAGTTAAAAGTAGGCAGGTTTAAGGGCTGGTATCTTTTAATCTGGGTGCGGTTGCCTAAAACATCAGGCGTAAATTCAAAGCCAGAGGTAATTGCCATTGTATTAGAATTATAGTTGATGAGTTTAGTCAGCCGACTTACTTCGTCGTATTTATAAATTGTGATTAAACCGGGTGAGATGCTAAAGGAAAGATTTCCTCTTGAGTCGTAATTATATTGGGTAACATTGCCTAACCAATCAGTTACTTTTATCAGGCGATTATCCGCATCGTATTCATAATTTACTTTTTTACTATCCGGATAGGTTAAAGTAACCAAATTATCTTCGCTATCGTAATTATAAGAAATAACTTTATTATCATAGTTAGTAAAACTCATCATTCTCCCTAAGGCATCGTAGGTAAATTTCAGGGTGCCAAATTTATCCTGAACCTGCAGGAGATTGCAGCAGTTGTAGGTATAATTCGCAGCAGTAGCATCAGGATAGGTAATTTTAGTGAGGTGGTCAACGCCATCATAGGTATAAGAAAAGGTTTGCGCCTTAGGGTCGGTTAGAGAAGTAAGCCTACCTAAAGTATCGTAATTATAGGTAGTAAACTTGCCTAAAGGATTAGTCATCTTGGTGAGATTGCCCAAGATATTATAGGTAAAATCAGTAACTCCACCTTTAGCATCAGTAATGCGGGTTAATTGGCCATAAGTATTATAGGTAAAGTTAGTGGTTTGGTTATCCGGGTCTCTAACTGAAAGCAGGTTACTTTTGGTATCATAAGAAAAATTATTGATATTGCCTTTGGGGTCAGTAGTTTGGGTAAGGTTATCATTAGCATCATAGGCAAGGATAATTTTGTTGGCGAGCGGGTCGGTTATGGAAGTAATATTTCCTTTTGCGTCATAAGTTAAACTTGTGGCATTACTATCCATATCGATAATCTTGGTGCGGTTGCCGAACGAATCATATTCAAAGCTTACCTTATTTCCCGAAGCTATAGTGATGCTTTCGGTATAACTAGCATAATTATTTTTGTAAACGACAGCATTGTTTCGACTATCCAGAATTCTTATCTGGTAGTGGCTTTGATAAGTGCCATAACTTCTTTTATTCCCTAAAGCATCAGTGATAGATTGAATGGCATAGCCTTCACTACCTATTGTATATCCAATAGTGGTTGTTCCTCTGTGAGGAGTTGTAATAGCAGTGATGTAACTGGCGGCATCATAGGTAAAACTTACAGTTGCGCCTACTAAATCGATTGCCTGGATAAGGTTATTATTGGCATCGTAAATAAAACTTACAAACCTTGCGTCGGGCAAAGTGATACGCGAAACTTTTTTATTTGCCCCATAAGCCAAATCTATATTTTTATTGTTGGGGTCAGTAATGCGGATAAGTTTATCTTCTGCATCATAGCTAAAAGAAATTGTATTGTTATTGCGGTCTTTAATATTAATAAGCCGGCCTTGAGCGTTAAAGTTCTGCGTAGTTTTATCTTTTTTTATTTTTAAAGAATATGTCCCGTCACCATTTTTAATCAAGGTATCATAAACGCCGTTGGGCCCCTGATAACGGATGCCGTTGTAGAAAAAATGGTCAACTCTACCATCGCCTCTTCTTATATCTATGCTTCCATCAGGATTCTCAACTAATGAAACACTATAATTAAATGTCCAGGAACGGCCAAAAATCCCTTCGCGGGGGTCATCGGCATTATGAGTCCGTATAAATTCTAAAGGCATGCCTCTTGAGGTATAACTAAAATCTATATCTTGAATTATAAGATTAAGGTTTACAGTATTAACCATCCAAGAAGGCATACCTGGACCGCAAGGTGGCGCGCCGTCAAATTCTACATTTTGATTGGAACCTGGCCCCCCTAATGCTGATGGCGGACAACACCAGCATACACCGCCCTTTAGTTCTCTTTGTTCGCTTTCCTGGGGAACAGTATAATTGGCTTTAGCTAATTTAGTGTCTTCAAGGAAAATTAAGGCGTAGCCTTTAAAATCTTGACTGAATTTATCAAGCGTGGCGGTCTGAGAATCTTTTTTATTGGCAGGGTCAATAAACTTTACGCTGCCTGCCTTGGCTTCGCTAACAACTATATAATGCTCAGGATTAACTAAGGCAATAAACGGGGTGCTTAAATTTTCTATATCAGAGGCAGATACCTTTACAATTTTTGGATTCAGGTTTTTCTGCGCTGAAACTTTAGCTAACTCCGAAATCGAAACCTGATTATTTTTCTCGTAAGCAAACAGTTTTGCTATTTCTTTATCACTGTATTCGATTCCTAAAATATTAAAAACTATTTTTAGGCTTTCCGGGCCACAGGAAAAACTTTCTTCCGGCGCAAAAGACATCTTGCGCTTTAATTCTTTTATCCAGTAAGAACAATATTTTATCTGGTCCCAGTCTTTGGTCTCAGAAAGGACTTCTTTAAAGATTTCCAAGGCACGGGGAAAATCCTGACGAAAATAATAAACTGCAGCTTCTGCGGTCTTGGCATCGTGGCTAGGACGAGAATGTGGGTCAATAGCTATTGCCTGATGATATTCATTAATTGCCTTCTGCCAATCTCGTTGGTATTTATAAAATTTACCAATTTCAATATGGGCTTTTTGGGCAGTTCTGGTTTTAGGATACGAGGAAATGGCTTGCCTAAATATGGCAAGAGAGCGTTCCCATTTAAGATTTTTTTGTTCCTTCTGGCCGCTTTCAAATAATGCTAAACCACTACTTGTCTCTTCTTGGGCATGGCAGGTATTTTTGCTGAAGAAAGGTGGCAGGCATAAAAAAAGAACTAAACCTCCCAAGATGATAACCTTATTCGGTTTGGTTCTGATTTTAGTTGCAGGCGACATTGGCTTCTTTAGCTAAGTCCGTGGCATTTGTGAAAGAAGTTTAACACATGGCTCTTTAAATTTCAAGGGTATTTTTGATATTTGCAGCCGGGTAAGTTAAACCACGGCTATTTTTTCCTTCACTGTTTTGAGCAGTTCGCTGATGATAAACGGCTTATAGATATAGTCGGCAATCCCCAGCCTTTCTGCCTCCTGCTGCGCCTGGGTATCCATATAGCCGGTGATAATAATTTCCGGAACAGCCGGCCTATTTTTCCTCTCTTGAATTTCCCTGATTCTTTTGATGGTCTCAATGCCATCTATTCCCGGCATGCGCACATCGGCAATGACCAAGTCGAAATTTAATTCTTCTACTTTCCTTAACGCCTCTTCTCCATCTTTTGCTAATGCTACATTGTAGCCATAAATTTTAAGAAATTTAGCCAGCGTCTTTAACACCAGCTCATCGTCATCAACCAGCAGCACATATTTTGCTTTTTGCTCAAGGGTTCCAGGCGTATCTGCGACCAGGAAGGATTCTGGGGTTTGGCTTTTAAATCCGTCTTCTTTTTCCAATAGCCATTTATCTAAACTTGACTTTCTGAAACGCAATTGTTTGCCGATTTTAACTGAGGGGATTTTTCCTTTTTGCGAGAGTTTATAGAGGGTGCTTTTGGGGATTTTTAAATATTTTGTGACTTCGCTGAGGGTAAAAAACCTTTCTTCCATTGAATAGTTCTTAATCTTAAATGGTAGTTTTTATCCGTTTTTAACTATATTTAGCCTATCACAAAGAAAAACTTTGTCAAGAGTTTTTTTATAGGGATTGTCGCGAATTCTGTTGTTATTTTACAACGGGGAGTTCCAGAATAAAGCGGGTGCCGACTTTGTTGGTGCATTCAAATTGGATTTTTAATTGGGATAAAATGTCTATTGTCTGAATAGCAATGCTTTTTGCCTCTTCCTTTTCTTTGCTACGGAGAGCTTTAACGGACCTATCAAAGGAGGGTTTGAATTCAAATCTCATAGGGCCTTGATGTGCTTTTTGGCCTGTCTTGCACTCTTGTAAATATTACCTTTTGCTGAGGCTAATTTTTCAATCTTTACCCATTCTCTAGCAGTATAGGGATATTGTACGGTAATCTTACAAGGCAATAAAATTACGCCTTCTCTACTTAAACCAAAAGCTATAGAAGTTCCCACTTGTACATGTAAAAGTTTTCTAATGCGATTGGGAATGGTAACCTGCCCTTTTGAGGTAATTTTTGCTGTTTCGATTATAGTCATTTCAACCACCTCCAATTATCTTATTTCTTACTTCCTTACATTCTTACTATCAATTAAAATATAACTCATAAGACAGGCTTTGTCAAGCAAAATCTTTCGTCTTGAGAACACTATTTTACGACGGGTAGCTCCAGAATAAAGCGGGTGCCGACTTTGTAGTCGGACTCAAAGGAGATTTTGCCTTTGTGGGTATCGGTGATGATGCGTTTTATCACATAAAGCCCCAAGCCGGTCCCTTTGCGCGAGGAAACTTTGGTAGTAAAAAATGGCGTAAAGACCTTTTTTGTATTATTGTCCTTTATGCCCATACCATTATCCTCTATGGTAATCTCAAGTTTGTCGTCTTTGGCTAAAGCTGAAATAGTGATTCTGCCTTTGTAGGCGGGTTCTTCCAAGAGTATCTTGCGTTCCACAATCGCATCATAGGCATTATCAATAAAATTAAAAAAGGCTTCTTGCAATTGCACAAGGTTTCCCTTTATTTTTGGAATGTCCTTGGGATAATCACGCACAATATCAATCTCAGAGAGTTTTACCTTATATTGCACCATATCCAACGTTCCGTCGATAATTTGGTCTAAAGTTATGGCTTCTAAACCCTCATCGCCTTTACGGGTGTATTTTAAAATCCCTTTAACTACCTCGCCGCCCTGCATTACATTAGTCTGGATACGTTCTAAAGCATGATTAATCTGCTCAATCATCTCTTTTATTTCTGGCGTGCATTTTGAGGTATCGGTTATTTTTATGGTATCAATGGTATCGCCGGCAATGAGAGATAGCGCATAAAAGCGATTGTTTATCTGGTGCGAAAGCCCATCTGCCATAGTTCCTACAGTCGCCATCTTTTCTGCCTGGGCAACCTGCTCCTGCATTTCTTTAGTCTCCTCATAGAATTGGGCGTTCTCTATGGCTAAGGCTGCCTGGCTGGCAAGCACCTGAAAGACATTGAGGTCCTCCAGCGTATAGATTTGTCCGGATAACTTCTCTCCAAAGACAAAAAAGCCAATGAACTTATCTTCTAAGAAACTGGGAATAATCACCGAGGCAGTCAAGAGCCGCATATTCTCTTCTAAGTGTTTATAAGTGGCGTCAGGGATATCTTGCATCCGGCGTTTTATTTCTTCGTATATCAGCGGTTCGCGTTTTAAGGCAATCCAGACAATCAGAGGATTATCAGAAGTTAATTTTGGTATAGGCACTCTACCTTTATCCCGTGATACCTCTAAAACATATTCGTTTGTCTCTGGGTTATAAAGATAAATTCCGGCATAGGATATGCGCACAGTCTTAGTAACAATGTGGGCGATTAAATCCAAGAGTTTACGCAAATCACGAATGCGCGTCATTCCCACTGATGCCTGTTTTAAGGTATCCTGATAACGCCTCTGTTCCTTAAGCAACCTCTCCTCTGCCCTGCGCTGAATATAAATGTAAATAAACGGCCCAACTGTCGCCAAAACCGCCATTAAACCTAAGGGAAGCATCCACCAATCCGCCCCCCATATTCCAATCAGCCAACTCTTCAGCCAGATAGCTACCGCAAACGGCAAACCCAATACTAAAGTATAGACGGCCACAAAGATTCCTGTGCGGGTGATAGCAACCTTGATGTCCATAAGGCGGTAACGAAGAATGGCAATAGTAATTGTAAGGGCATAAAGCCAAACAAAATGAGAACCGATAGGTGGAATCTGAATTTGATACCATAAAGGAAATGTTGTTGCGCCTCCCAAAAATCCTACTACAGAAGCAACCATAACATATCTGATCTGATTTCGTTTAAACCCTCTTGATATTTTAGTTGCAGTATACATCAAAAAACATGCATATCCTGGAAGTCCAAAATAAAGAATAGTATACAAAATATAAAAAGGCCCTGCGTTTGGATAAAAACATCTTACAAGAGTTTCATAACTAGCATCTTTTATAAATAAGGGGGTAAAATTAATGGATAACAAGAGGAAGGTTATTAGGTAACCTATTAATAATAATCTTTTTTGTTTTCTATCTTTTTGCTGCTCTAACAATGCCAATATAAAATGATAGAAAGTTATGGGTATTAAATTAGCCCCAATCATTAAAACTTGGCTATATATTAAACCAGATTTAGCATTTTTAGAATTAAATAGAAATCCTAAAAATAAACTCCAAAATGCTATATTTGTACTCATAAAAGCCCATCTTTTGTTGACGTCTCCTTTGGGATTCTTTAGGTAAACGAGGATACCTACATAAAGAGCAGTAATAGTTGTTAACCAGGCAGTTATGATATATAGATTTATCATATTTAGATTAACTAATATGTGCAAAACAATACTGTGTCACTTTACTCTGCTGGGTTGTTATTTGTAAATTTTTTGGTAAAAATCCGGCGTTCACAAAAATTTCTTTAAATTCATCCGCCGTTCTATAAATAAGAAACCAATCTGCCACCCATTCCATCCAGCTAGCAGAAGGATTACTATATTTATCGCTGACATTTGAAATTAGAATAATTCCACCCTTTTTAACAAGTTTCTTAAGATTACTAAGTAACCTTATCGCAACGCGTTCATCTAAATAATCAAATAAACCCGTTGAATAAATTAAATCGTAATCGTAAGGGATTTCTTGGGTTATATCTTTTTTTAACGCAAGGCGTATAGCATTTTTTTGAAAAAAATTAATTTTAGCATTATTATTTAAAAGTTGTTTTGCGTAATTAATAGCTCGGATATCAAAATCATAACAATCAAAGGTTACCTCTGAGAAAAGTTTATTAGAATCAGATTCCAATAATTCTTTAATCTCTCTTGCCGGTCCAGATGCTAAATTCATTATGCGAATATTGCTATCTCTGCATTCTTTTGCAAAATCAAGAATATTTTTTTTAAAATCCTCTTTTCTTTCGCGAATAGCCTTAGGAGCAGCTAATTGCTGAAAATAGTTATCCCATAATCTATCAAAACCAATTGTGCGTGGTTGATTTTGATAAATATCATCTATGATCTTAAAATCTCCCGCGTATCCAAAAGGTTTCTCCAAGCTCCACTTTATGAACTCGCCATATAAAAAATATGGCCTATATCTTTTTTCAAATATTTTTTTGAGTTTATATACTTTTGATTCAAATCTGTCTATATTTACTCTTTCAAATTGAAGAATATCATCGTATAGTTTATCTAACGTTAAATTAAACATTTTCTGAAATCTAGCCCAATCGTCAGGATACCTTGATAAATGCGCTTGAAGATCCTGACTTAATTTAATATAATGTTTTACCTCTGAAAATAAATTAAATTTTGTAGAAATCATCTATCTCAATGCCTTTTTTATCCTGTCGACCAACTCCATAATATCAAATGGTTTATAAATATAAGCAATGGGTTTTAAGGCTTCGGCTTTTTGTTTAATTTCTTCATCAGCGTAACCGGTGATAAAAATAGCAGGAATTTTTTCGAGATTCCTTTTTTCTAAACTTCCATAGATACACTGAATGGTATCTACTCCATTCATTCCCGGCATCCTGATATCCGCAACAATTAAATCAAAATTTTCATCTTCGGTCATTACTAATGCATCCTGTCCGTTTTTCGCCACAAAGACTGTAAAGCCATTTTTTTCTAATAACTTTGTAAGTGACTTAATAATTAATTCCTCATCATCAATCACCAAAATCTTCTTTGCCATTTTTAAGCGCTCCTTAAGTTATAGTAAGCTCTTTTTTCTATAACTTCCTTTGTGGTTTCCAACAGCGTCTTAATATCAAAGGGTTTTTCTATGTAACCCGCGGCATTCAGCTCTAAAGCCTTCTGATATATATCTTCCTTTGCGTAGGCGGTGATAAAGATTTCAGGGATAGGCCTTTTGCTATTTTGGGCTAAATATTCCCTAATCTTCTTGACTGTTTCTATACCGTCCATCTCGGGCATTTTTATATCCGACATAACTAGGTCGAAATCGGATTTCTCTATTAATGTAAGCGCCTTTCTCCCGCTTAAGGCTGTAGTTACATTATAACCCTCCCTGGTTAACAATCTCCTTAGCGTTATGGCTATTAACTTATCATCGTCAATTATGAGAATATTCTTTGGCATTATTATATCCTAGAATTTAATTTATGAAATGGCTAATTTTTATAACCGCCCGATAAATCTTACTACTTCATCGTGGGTGCCTACTATCTCTTACTAACCTTTGCTGTATCAATACTACTTCTTGCTTCTACTTTAGGCAGTTGGACCGTAAACACAGAGCCCTTATTCGGCTCGGACTGAACCGTAATTAAGCCGTTATGTTTTTCTACAATTGCCTGACAGATAGAAAGGCCAAGGCCGGTTCCCTTTCCCACATCTTTTGTCGTGAAAAATGGGTCAAATATCTTAGGGATTATCTCTTTGGGCATGCCTATACCTTCATCTCTGATTTCTATCTTTATCCAGTCGCCGCTTTTTGTCAAGGATATATGTATATCACCGCTCGTTTTTATCTGTTTGATAGCGTCTTTGGCATTTAAGATGATATTGGTCGCTACCTGCTCTAATTCGTTATGGTTACCCCTAACTAAATAATTACCTTCTTTAGCTTCAATGATTATTTTGATATTTTCCTGCTCTAATTGATAGCCAAGAAAAGAAACTACGCTCTTGAGCACATTTAATAAATCCACCTGGGATATCTTAGCCGCCTCCAAGGGTTTTTTAGCATAGGCCATTAATTTCTGCACAATGGTCCGGCAGCGCTTGGTTGCCTCCTCTATTAATTCAAGAGACTCTCTGTCTAATTTATCATCAATTTTATTTTCTGCTAAAAGCATCTGGACGTTGGTTAATATCGCGGTTAAGGGATTATTGATTTCATGGGCCACGCCGCCGGCTAAGGTACCCACCGTAGCCAACTTTTCTGCTTGAATGAGTTGTTTTTGCACCCCTACTAACTCCTTTGTCCTCTGTCTAACCTGCTCTTCGATATTTTCATAAAGCAAAGCATTTTCAATGGCCAAAGCTGCTTGATTGGCCAAAAGAGAAAAGGTATTCAAATCTTCGGTGGTATAGATTTTTCCCGAGCGCTTATCCCCTAATATTAGAATACCGATTAATCTTTCATCCAAAAAACCAGGCACTATTACCGCGGCATTTAAAAAGCGCATCTGTGCTTCCGCTTCTCTTAAAATAGGTTCGGGGTCCTCTTGGGCTTTTCGGTTTATTTCTTCAAAGACCAGGGGTTCTTTTTGCTGTTTTAAATAAGTAGTAAGGGGATTTTCCTTATTTATGGAAATTGCCTGGCTTTTTTTTAGGTTACGGCCGGCCCCTAAAAGGAATTCTTCTAATTTTGTATCAAATAGATATATTGCCGAATGCGAAATGCGCACCGTTTTATTAACCGTATGCACAATCAGGCTCAATAACTTCTTTAGGCTGTGGATGCGCGCCATCTCTCTCGCCGCTTGTTTTAGTGTTTCTTGATAGCGATACTGTTCATAAAGCAACCTCTTCTCAGCTTTACGCTCAAGGTATATATAGATAAATGGCCCAACTGTAGCTAAAATCGCCAACAACCCCGAAGGAAATATCCACCAATTTGTTCCAAAAATTCCGATAAGCCAATTTTTAAACCAATTCGTGATGACAAAGGGAATTCCCAAAACCAGAGTATATACCGCTACGAATATACCGGTGCGGGTAATGGCAACCCGGATATCCATCAGGCGGTATCTGACTATGGCATAGCCCATAATTAGAGGGTATATAGCTACAGTTATATTTAAGACAGGATATAAGCCTATATTAAAGCAAGGTAAAAAAGAGGTAGACCCTCCCAGGAAGGCTAATGCTGAAGCAGGGAGAAAATATTTAAGTTGGTAACGCTTAAGACCAGTGGCCCTTTTGTATCCTCTAATTAATACTATGTGAGACCATATTACGAGTCCGCCAAAAATAAAAATTATAAAAAAACGCAGGAAAATACTTGGAGGATAAGCCCAATAGCCAGGCTTAAATATTTTTGAATTAACAAAAAATAATTTCACATTACCTAAGAATAAATCTCCTCTAAAAATATTTAATATCCACAATACGGAAGTTATAAAATAAATATATTTAAGGAAGGGGGGGCGTTTAATGTTTAATAAGGAGTAAGTAAGATGCATAAACAAAGCAGGTATCACAATAATTCCTATATAAGCAAATTGCCACCAAAAGAATGCCGATTGCGCATCTTCGCAAAGAGATACCATATAAGCACCAAATCCGTAAATGGCTACGCAAAAAGTCAAAATCGACCATATTTTCTTGGTTTTATTTCTGGGGCTTTTCACAAAGACAAATATTGACATAGAGAAACTAGTTATCGCAGTCAATAAACTTGAAATACCATATAAGGGTATCATTTTATCAGTAATATTTTTTTGATAATTTACCCAATCGCTTAGCTAGAGAAACAATAGTAACAATTGGTGGTAAGCCCGGAGACACCGGTAAGACACTGGCGTCACAGACAAAAAGCCCTTTTACTTTTGTCTCTAAATTTTTATCCACTACCTCGCCTATAGCGGCGGTGCCGCCGGGATGAGCGCCGCGAATTTTGGTAGTGATTATTGTCCTTGGGTCAATTCCTGTCCTGATTAAAATCTTTTTGGCAATCTTTACCCCCTGCTTAAGTTTAGATAAATCCCTTGCCGTTACTTTTTTCTCTATCTGGCCGTCCGGATAAACCCTGCCGCGGCAGTCATCCTTTATTTTTACCATAATACCGAGCAGATAATCCCTATGCATAGCCATTCTTAAATCCCGCCTTAGATTTACCGGCACAACCGAAACCAGGACAACCGGATTATCTATGAAAGGCGATAAAATAAATCCTTTATTATGATGTACTGCCGCCATAGTTAATTCTTTGCTTAAACCCACATCTTTAGTTAAGCCAAATGTTACCGTAAAAAGGTCTAAAAATAATTTTCCTCCGGCTTTAATTCCTGAGTTCTGCAAAATTATAGGCGTTCCTATCCCGCCGGCGGATAAAATTACCGTGCTGGCGAATATTTCTACGTATTCTCCTTTTTCGTTGTGGCCTTCGGCGCCGACAACTTTACCCCGGGAAATCAATACTTTGTTAATCTCTATTCCCGAAAGCAAAGAGGCGCCTTTATTTTGAGCCTTTTTAAGATACTCTAAGGCAGACCATTTTGCACCTGTGCAACATCCCAAAACACAATTCCCGCAAGCAATACATTTTTTAAAATTAATAAATTTGGGCATCGGCTGCATCTTAAACCCGAGTTTATTGGCAGCCTCCATAATTCTTTTGGTGCCTTTACCGAGAAATTTTTCAGGAACGGCTCTTATACCAAGCTCTTTTTCGGCTTCCAGAAATTCTTTTTTCAAGTCTATGCCTATTTTTTTAAATTCATTTTCTAAAGACCTTACCCCGTTTCCGCAACTTACTACTGATGTCCCGCCAACCATTATTGTCCGATAATAAAACACGCCTTCTTTAGTCTTGCTCCAGAGTCCATGTTTATCGTAAAAGTTGTATGCGGATAATTCATGACCAAATTTATCCCGGGACCAAGACTGTCCTTTTTCTATAATTAAGATTTTTTTGCCCTTTCTGGCTAATTCTTTGGCTACCGTAGCCCCTCCCACTCCTGAACCTACAATAAGAATATCAACATCTAATCTCATTTTGTTCTTTCCTCAACAGCCGCTGCTTCTTTTATCTTATTTATTATTGGCGCATCTATTAATTTATCGCCCCAATAAAAATCCGAGACCTCAAAGCCGTGCTTTTTGCCCAAATTTCTTATTTCATCTATCTTCTCTGGAGTAATATTTCCCCTGCCGAAGCTAAAATTTTCATAGCGTTTTTCTAAAGCCAGGATAATTGCTTCAGAAAAACATCCGTAGATAGTATCGGCAGAAGGTAAGCCCATATCAATGGGTAATGCAAGCGGCGCAGGAGATTTGGCTAAGCCGCCGGAGAAAATAAGGATATCTTCTCTTGTGGTGGGAGTATAGGAAATATTCTTGGGGTATCCGACGTCGCAGATTATTGAGCCCGGCTTAAACCAGTCTATATTCAGAATTGCCGAGGTAGCGCTGGCAGCGGCAATAACGATATCAGCATCCTTGATAGCGGATTCATTGTTAGTGGTAGCAATTATTTTCGCTTTATGTTTTTTGGCTAATTCTTTACTGAAACGCTTAAGATGAGCTTTGGTTCTGCCGGTTATGGTTAGTTGTCTTACCTTATCCGCAAGTACCCTTGCGCAGCCACTGCCAATATCGCCTGTGCCGCCTATTATTGTCGCTTTTAGGCAAGAAATATCTAAGTTTAATAACCCAGCAGCTTTTAGCGCACCGTCTATTGCCATGGCCGCGGTAAAGCTGTTTCCCGTAGTCACTGACACATCCACCTCATTGCTAATCTCCTGGCCTACCCTTTCTGCTACTATAGAGGTAAAACCGCCTAAGGTTACTATCCCCACTCCATATTTCTCCGCAATCTTACAAGCCCTTACTACCTTGGAAAATATCGCCCAGATATCCTTTTCTATCATATCCGGGATGAATGTGGCAACAATAAAACAACCTTTCGTCTGGCCGGCTTTAGACTTAAAATCTAAAATATCGTAAAGCTTAAAAGAAGGAGTTAAGCTGAAAAGTTGACTTAAGAATTCCCGCGACGGTAGTTTTACGTTTGGATTCAGCATTTTGAAGCATTTTTCCAAGTGGTAGAAATTATAGAGGTGGCCGATAATCCCAAAGCCAGCTATTTTCTGGGTATCCCCGCGCTTGTAACTTTGATAGCGCATAGAGATTAAACGTTGCTCCAGTGTTTCTAATATGAGTTCAAAATTTTGCGTCACCAATCTCTTTATGTAAGAATCAGCAAAATCTTTTATTGCCGGAATACCGACTTTTAAATAAGCATTGACGCTAACCTCTGTTCCTTCGGGATGGTCTTGGAATTTCCATTCTCCTTCAAATTCCTGCAAATCTCCCTCTATGGCTTTAAAATAAATCGCATCTTGGCCAATAGCGAAAGTATCTTTTTCTACCCAGCTTATGGGAACATTATCAACTTGCACCTGCCATTTTGTGGTCATGGTGTGACCGCTTCTTTGAATTACTACGACCTCTTTAACCGAGGGTACATAGATAGGTAATTCCCAAACGCGGGTTAATAAACGAATTATTCTCCATTTCTGGGCGGGTATAATCCTGGACACCTTTATCTCGAGCGAATCTTTATCCGGCATATAACATCTCCTTTATGGCATTTCTAATTCTGAATGTCCCTTTCTGTAAAGATATGTCATCGATTAGTTCTGCAAATTCTTTCAATAAATATACGGGTTTGCCTATTTTTAATTTTATGGGGAGGAAAAATTTGGGAAATTTAGCTTGCCGAGGAAACGCCTCGTAGGTTCCTAAAATCGCGCAGGGCACAATCGGCCTTCCGGTTCTTAAGGCTAAGAGGGCGGCTCCTCTGTGAAATTCTCTCAGTCTGCCGTCACGGCTGACTCCCCCTTCAGGAAAAAGACCTACATTTCTGTTGTTGGTCAATAAATTAATCGCCTTGGGTGATGAACTGCCGCTGGATAAAGTCTCAATCATCTTCATAAACCATCTTAACCAAAATATCCGATAAAGATTCCTTAAGGCGATGCAGTGAATCTTCCTGGAAACCGCTACGTAAACGACCAAGGGGTCTAAAAAACTGGCGTGGTTGGCAACGATGATAAAATTGGTTTTTCGGGGTATATTCTCCAATCCCTCCACTTTGAGTCTAAAAAACAATTTTAAGATAATAAGAGTCGGTATTTTAAATATCCAATACCACATATTTTTATAAGACTGGCGCTTCGGGAACCCAGACCTCAAAACCATGCTGGACTGCGAGATCGGCAATCTCCTCTAATTTATCTAAATTTATATTTTCACCCCAAGAATAATTGATAAATCTTTCTTCAAAGGTCAAAAGCATGGTTTCGGCTATAGAAGCGAAAACAATACCCTTGGGTAAACCAAGTTTTATCCCCAATTTAGCCGGATAGGGAAGTTTAATTAAACCGCCATTAATAATAGTTATATCTGCACGTGAGATTGCTTTATTAGGCGTGCAGATAATCGCGCCTGGCTTTAATTTTTCTGCGGCAGCAAAGTTTAAAGCCAATATTCCTTCTAAATCAATGATGATGTCTGCCTCTTTAATTGCTTTATCTAAATCGCCCTCTACAATGACTTCAACGGCTCTGGAGTATTCTTTAAGCTGTCTTAATTTATCGCCATCATTGGCGCTAAAGATTATTTTTGCTACATATTCAGATAATTTTCTGGCGCATAAAGAACCCACAGGGCTGCTTGCGCTAATTATAGCTACAGTAGACTTTTTTAAATCTATGTTTTTAACTCGAGTGACTCTATATACTGCCTCAAATATAGACCAGGAAGTCAAGGTATCGCCACTAGTAAAAGGCACTTTTAGCTTTCTATCGATAGCATCTCTTTTTTCTATTACTGCGGATAGGTTTATATCTAATCCTAAGATATCTGCGCTTAAGCGCACGGCAATATTTGCGGCAGAGATAATTTTATCCAGAATAGATTCTTCATCTAGTTTCTGGTTAGATTGGGAAATTAACGGGCAGGCAATAAAATAACCCTGGATTTCTTTTCCTTGGGCTGAACGTATTCTTTTGAGATGGGAAATCTTAAAAGGCGAGAAATCTTTTAGGCGTGATTTTAAGATAAAATCCGGCACAATTCTCATCACTGGCGAAAAATTCCTTAGCTGTTCAATAGTCCGGGGGAAAAATATAAAGGCAAAAGTTTTCATTTTTGTTTTCCTACTCGCTCTTTTTAAATCTTATTTAAAAGAGTATCGTTATGTTCTTTGCCTTTTTTTTGGTTGTAGGCTAACTTCTCCTTAATCCATCGCTCAATATATTTCTTGTGAAATCTCCAGTCTGTGCCAATCTTAAACGCCGGAATTTTACCTTCGCGGGCATACTTATGCACAGTGAGAGGATGAAGCTTAAGGTAGCTAGCTACTTCCTTAGTGGTCATAATCTCTTTAAACTTAGACATAATATCACCCCAATTTTAGCAAATCTACGCAAGTTATATATATACTAAGGAAGCTATGTCTTGTCAAGAGATATTTAGTATAGCTGGATATAATAAGGGCGCGTTGTATGACGCGCCCTGGTTATGATTTTTTATCTGGCTATTGCCCTACTGGTACATAATTCATTGGACAGTTTATATAGGTCTCCCCCACAGCATGTCCAATGCGGTATCCTAAACGCCAACTCTGTAGATTATTGGATCTACATAATATTGCGCAATCATCAATGTAAAAGGCATGGGCCCTACTGCTGGGCTGAACAGCTTCAGCAGAAAAGACAGTAGCATTATACACTGGAGTACTAAAATTATACTCGTACTTAGTGCCACTGGCTAAAGCCGCATCAATATAAGGAGGAGTTTCATCATCAAGCTGACTTAAGTTAGCATAGCTTCCATGCGCTATCCGCCATTGGTCCTCAGCCAGTAAAATCTTATATAAAGCAGCCGCGGCAGCTGCCTCTTGAGCAGAGATACGTGAGCGCAGTAAATTAGGTATAGCGATCGCCGCTAATAAGGTAATAATTGCCACCACCATCATAATTTCTATGAGCGTAAAAGCTTTTTTCATTTTAAAACTCGCTCCTTTTTTATAGCATCTTCTTTCTTATTTGTCAAGCTACAAGGGGTTAGCTTAACATAAATAAGAATTTTAATATGCCGGTTATAGTGCCCGCTAAACATATAGTTATATGCAATAATAGAATAAAAAATGAAGATAAGGCAAAAACAAGCCCCTTTCTTCTATATAAAAAGGAAATGAATTTAATATTCAAAATAAAACACAAAATAAATAAAAAGAAAAACGGCTTATTGTTATGGCCGGGAAAAAATGTATAAAAAAGCGATAGATAAAGTAGCGGCACAAGGAAGAAGCTAATCCTAAAAGATAACCTCACCGGCCATTCTGTTATAATGCCTAAGAAAAGGTTTTTAAGCGCAATTAATGTAATTTCTTTGGCAGTCTTATAATCTCTTTTTATAAAACCGCGGATATCTAAATATTTATTGTGGATTACTTTTATATTCTTATCGAAAAAAATTTTATGACCGTTTCTTGCCAAAAGATGCCCAAAATCCAAGTCTTCGCTGGTGGTAAACTGCTCACAAAATCCCGCAGATGCTAAAAAAGCATCTTTCCAAATCAGCAAAAATGAGGTATTGGGATACTTTATCCATATTTTGGAGCCCATCTGATTGAAGACCATAGAGAGGTGTTTGTATTGACTGAATATATTATTATAGGGATTGAATTCATCATAAACGCCGCATACCGCGGATGCCTTTGCTTTTATTATAGATAACAAGACCAGTTCTATCGAATCTTTTTTAAGTTCGATATCTGAATCCATAAAAAGCAATAAGTCTCCTTTTGATTTTTTAGCGCCGATATTCCTGCCCGCTGCCTGAAACAGGCGGGTCTTATTTCTAATCAACGCACAATCAAATTGTTTTACTATCTCGACGGTGCTGTCTTGGGAGGAGTCATCTAATACGATAACTTCATCGGGAATATATGTTGAACTATAAATTGAGCGAAGACATTGGCCGATAGTCTTTCCTGAATTATACGCCGGGATAATAACGGATACTTTTTCTCTTATCATTGTCTTTTATAATAAGCTGATAAAAATATAAATATACCCCATAAGGTTTTTGCGCCGTCTCGAATGGGCCGGTATTTAGACTTCCCTATGCGTTTTTGATAATTAATGTGCAATTCAGCGGTTCTGATATTAGGGTTAAGCCATGCCTTGAGTTTAATCTCCTGCGTAAATCCCATACCGCAATTCGACGGAATTACGGCCTCCAATAAATGCCTTTTTAAAACAAACATCCCTGTTTGCGAATCTGTTAATTGGATATGAAAACATTTCCTAATTAACCATGAGATAAAATAATTCGATACCCTTTTGATAAATGGCATGGCGTGTTTATCTATTAAAGGAAAACGACAGCCAGTTATGAAATCGCATTGTTCCCTTTCCATATGCGCAAGAAATTCTTTAGTTTCAAGAATAGGATAACTGTTGTCTGCGTCCATTATGATGATAATCTCGCCTGAAGCATGGCGTAATCCTACCTGGCAGGCTAACCCATATCCCTTCTCTTTTAAGTGGACTACCTTTGCGCCATATTTTCTGGCAATCTCTGAAGTCCTATCCGATGAATCATTGTCTATTACTATTAATTCATCTATAAAAACTGGTTTGTTGTTTAGAACTATATCCAGACCTCGCTCTTCGTTATAGCAAGGTATTATAAGAGAGACTCTTTTGTCACTATACATCTACTTAAGGTTTAATTAAAATAGTATCTATTTCTTTTAATAGAATGATAAAGATTATAGGAATAAGTATTATAAAATACCTTATGAATCTGCCGCTTATTAAATACTGGATATCCCAAAAGGGTGTAACATAATAATAAAAAAGTATCAGCCCAACGATTGCCATTATTATAAAAAGAAACTCAAGGAAATATCTTTTAATGATATTGCGCCTTTTAAATAAACAGACTAAAATAAAAGATATGATAATCATGCCAAAATGCGCCGGGGATAACAGGTGTTTTGTAAAATATTTTATGATTAAATTAAATCTTGAGACATTGATAATGGGTGTTACCATAATGTCATTCCCAGATGCATCGAATATAAACTTAGAGTATAGTTTCCAAAAGAGACCAATAGCCAAAGGTATAAGTAAATATAGAAGATTTCTAGGGTTTCTATTTTTAAAACAACTCCATAACCATACTAATAATGCGATATAGAAAAAATAAGCATAGCCGTCAGGTCTTACCAAAACCAGGCCGCAGAGAACAAGAGATAAAGATAGCCATCTTTTATAAGATTGCTCGTTTAATAGCTTAGGTAAAATAGTAATTGCCTTTGTGACAAAAACAGCCAATGCAAGATCAGCGCATGCCTCTAAAGAATTTTCTAAGAATACGGTTGTAGTAAAAAGCAACAGGGGTAGCGTAACTTTAAATATCGGCTTAAGCTTTGTGTTTAATATCTCTTCGTAAATATTTACATAAAGGCATATAGCAAATAAGGGAAAAATAAGCTTTACCATCTTTTCTCCGCCCATAGCTACTTGTGACATTAAAATAGGCAAAAGCGGCGGATACCAAGGGTGTGCCCCGTAATTATTCAACTCTTTGAGATTACCAAAAGCAAATATGGCCTTTGCCTTTACACCCCATACGGAGAGCGCATCCACCGCTAAAGGCGCAGTAGAGAAACTCTTTAAAAAGATTAGGAAGAAAAATAACCCCACTATTATAAATCCTTGTTTACTATATGTGTGTGATTGTTTATTTTTAAAATAATTTATCAGCCCTTTGTATTTTGTCATAAAAATTATACCCGGTATTGATAGGGCGCCAAGAAAAATAAATTGGAATAATTCTGTGAAGTTAATCCCCATTAGACTAAAAAAGATATAAAAAACCGTCACCATAGTTGTTCCCGCAAGAAATGATGTTGCGAATAAACCCAGAGGCGTCTGTTCTTGGAAGCATTTTAACGCTATAAACAGACCTGACATAATAATAAGAAGTAGCTTAAGCAGCGCAAGTGCGCTATTTAAATAAGTGCTCTTTATATCGGAGTAATCTATTAATCGTGACCTGTTTTTATTATTGCCTCCTCTTAGCAGCGACAAGGAAAATCCGTTATACTTGAGAGGCTCCATATGAATTCTATAGACAGGGCCGTTATAAAAAGGAATCTTTTTGCTATTCTCATAAACGGCGACTCTGGGAAAAATAAAATAACTACACAAAGCGAAAATTCCTCTTTTTACAAATGTGCTATTTTGAGATGGTAATATAATGAGGCTGTCGGCAGGCGTTGTTTCTTTAATAACGGAGGCTGATTTATAATATTCTCCCCAGGCTAGAGTATAGTATTTTTCTTTAGGGACTGCCTGATAATTAAAAAAAGTCTTTAAATTTTCGAAATTTCCTTGAATAAAGAAATAGAGATGAATATCAATTAACAATAAAACTAATATTATAGGAAGTAATTTGTGAATATCTATCTTTCTTATCACAATTTACCTAAGTCTAATCTCGCACGTAGCGTAAGCTTAATCTTGCGCCGGAGTCACCTTGTGACTTAACTTTCGTCAATTATTGCGAGTGCTTCTCCTACATTTACCGTATCGCCTTCGTGGAAAATAATCTCGGAGACCGTTCCTGAGCAAGGGCTGGGCAGGTTAAAGGTGGCTTTGTCAGTAGTAAGCTCAACTAAGTCATCTTTTTCATTTACTTTCTCGCCTTCTTTAAAGTACCAATAAGAAACTACTGCCTTATCTATCCCTTCGCCTAATTCCGGCAAAACTACTTTAGTCATACCACTACCTCCTCTTTTAAATTAACCGAAAGAGTATCCCTGAATATACGGATAAGACCGTCTTTCACTCTATCCATTTCAATATCTCTGGATAATATTGTTTCCAAAGATGTCATCTTAATATCCATGCCACAAGGCCTGATAAGACGAAAATTAGCCAAATCATCTTTTTTGACATTTATGCTCAAGCCATGAAAGGTTATCCAGTTTCTGATGGCAATACCTATAGAGACAATTTTTTCTTTTCTTACCCAAACACCGGTTAAACCTTGATATCTTGAGGCCTCAATTCCAAAGTCAGATAACAAGGCTATCGTTATGCTTTCTAATTGTCTTAAGAATAAATGTATGTCTTTTTTAAGGTAATTAAGATTAAATATTGGGTAGACCATTAGCTGTCCCGGACCATGGTAGGTTATATCTCCTCCTCGCTCTATCTCGTATAGCTGGATTCCTCTAAGTTCCAATTCTTCTTCAGAAATTAAGAGATTTTTCTTATTTGCTGTCCTTGCTAAGGTAATCACCGGATAATGCTGACAGAGAATTAATCCTGATTCAAGAAGGCCATTTTTAACCTCTTGGAATATTTCTCTTTGGAACTCCCAAGCCCTTTTAAAATCGACCAATCCTAAATTAAATACTTTAAACTCCATGACTCTCTCTTAAGGTGTCGCTTATTGATTCAGATAATGTAGGGTGGGCAAATATTGTATCTTGGATCTGGGAAATTTTAAGATGGGATGTTACTGCTAGCGTTAAAATACCAATTAATTCCGTGGCGCGGGGGCCAATTATAGAAGCGCCTCTTATAACATTGGTTTTTTTATCGGAAATTATTTTTACAAACCCCTCGGTTTCATCTAATATGCGCGCCATAGCTGAACCCAAGAAATCAAACTTATTTACTTTTATCTCTATGCCTTTATCCCTTGCGTTCTCTTCGGTAATTCCGACACTGGCTATTTCCGGATCAGTAAAGATACAATTTGGGATATTTTGATTATCGGCTTTCTGGGGGTTATCAGGATTTGCCATATTTTCTGCGGCAATACGGCCTTGATAAGCCGCAAAGTGAGCAAGCATGGTTTTTGTTGCGCAATCACCCGCAGCATAAATATTAGAAACACTGGTCTTTAGGTATTCATCAACGATAATTCTGCCTTTATCTAATTTTATACCAATTTTATTTAAATCTAAGTTACCCATTTCAGGTGCCCTGCCAATACAAAGTAATGCTAAATCATAATTATTTAAATCGATGGTTTTAGCATCGGTATTGGTACTTACCATAATCGCCTTCTTTTTAAAGACGTTCTCTAACCTCCGCGCTACTTCCTTATCTATGCCGGGTAATAGCTGAGGCATTAATTCTACTATTGAGACCTGGGTCCCTAGAACAGAAAATAAACTGGCAAATTCACAGCCAATAACTCCCCCGCCGATAATTAAAAGCGATTTGGGTATTTCTCTTAAATTTAAAATATCATCGCTTGAGATAATCTTTTTGCCATCAAATTTGAGGTTGGTAAGTTCTAGCGGTCTTGAACCTGTAGCGATAAGGATAAACTTTGCATTTATAATTTGGTTTCCTACATTTAATTCTTGATGCGATAAAATCTGGGCTTGGGCATTGAGGAAATCAATGCCCCGAAGACAAAATTGCATACCAAGGCGGAGTTGCTGAATAATCCTTTCTTTTCTTTCTTGAATTTTATTAAAATTTATCTGGAAATCTGTGGTGTCGATACCAAAAAGGTTAGATTTTTTATTGAGGCTGTATACTTTGGCGGATTGGATCAATGTTTTGGTAGGGATACATCCAAGATTTAAGCAGGTGCCCCCAATTTGTCCTTTCTCAATAAGCGCAACTTTTAAACCCAAATCTTTTGCTCTTATCGCCGCGTTAAATCCGGCCCAACCCGCACCGATTATCGCTAGATCGTAATCCATAAATGTTAAATTATTAAATTGTTAAATTGTTTCTTAAGATTAGCAGCGGATTTAAGAAATGCCTCTTTTTCTTCTTTATTTAAATCTAATTCAATAATCTTCTCTATGCCTTGCTTTCCTAAGCGACAGGGAACACCAATGCAGACATCCTTAAGTCCATATTCACCGTTTAAACAGGCACAAACTCCCATGGTTCGTTTTTCATCTTTAACCATGATTTTTACAATTGCGGCAATGGCTGCTGAAGGCGCAAAGTAGCTACTTCCACTACCCAATAAAGACACAATTTCTGCTCCCCTATTTATAGTTTTCTTAACCAGATTTTCTATCTTTTTATCGTCGAGAAACTCATCTAACGCTACGCCTTTTATATTAGTAAACTTAGGCAGCGGCAACATCTCTTCACCGTGAATTCCAATTACGCAGGCATCGATATCGGCGGTAGGAATATTTAGTTCTTTGCTGATAAGATTGGCAAACCGCGCTACATCTAAACTAATGCCCATACCCAATACTCTACTAGCATTAAAGCCAGTGATTTTTAAAACTAGATAGGTCATTAAATCTAAAGGGTTGGTAACAACTATTACCAGAGATTGGGGAGCTAATTTTTTTATATTCAGAGAAACATCTTTCAAGATGCCAGCATTGTTACTCAATAATTCTTCACGGGTCATTCCCGGTTTTCGGGGTAGACCTGCAGTAATTACAATGATATCCGAATTATTTATCTCGTTAATATCATCAGCCCCGTTTATATTATAACTGTATTTTAAAATATGTTGGCTATCTTCTAAATCAAAGGCTTTAGCCTTTGCAAGGCCCTTAACTATATCTACCAAAACGATATTGCCAAGACCTTCTTGAGCCAGGCGCATAGCGGTTAAGCTGCCCACATTGCCTGCACCAATTATACTAATTTTCATTTTTGTCTCTTTCGGGGACACCCTTCCGATTGATTTCAAAGACGTCCCTCCCTGCCTGCCCCTGCCAGCCGGCAGGCTAAGGCAGGCAGGGATTGGGTTCTAGATGCGTCCCTGGATTTTTTGAATAATGGCGTCTGCCATTTCTTGGGTTCCTACTGCTGTGGGGTCATCGCGGTGGGGTTTTAAATCATAAGTTACAAATTTTCCTTTAGCAATCACTTCTTTGACTGCATTTTCCAATTTATCTGCTGCATTATCTTCTTTAATATACCTAAGCATAAGTATACCGGATAATATCATTGCCGTGGGATTAACTTTATTTAGACCTTTGTATTTGGGCGCTGCGCCGTGGACAGCTTCAAACACCGCCAGATTATCGCCAATATTGGCACCTGGAGCAACTCCTAATCCGCCTGCCAGACCTGCGCATAAATCTGAGATTATATCACCGTAGAGATTGGGTAATACTAACACATCATAATTGTGCGGAGTCTTTACTAATTGCATTGCCAGATTATCGACGATTGCCTCTTCAAAGACTATTTTATCTGAATATTCTTGAGCTACTTCACGTGCTGTTTTCAAAAATAGTCCGTCAGTAAATTTCATAATATTTGCTTTATGCACTACCGTTAACTTTTTGCGTTTAAATTTTAAGGCATATTCAAAGGCAAATCTTATAATCCTCTCTGAGGCATATTTAGAAATGGACTTTATAGAGATGCCGCTGTCCTGTCGGATTATCTTCTGGCTGTATTCTTCTATTTGCTTAATAAGGTCTTTGGTTTCGGTTTTACCCGCTTCAAATTCAATACCAGCATATAAATCTTCGCTGTTTTCCCTAATAACTACTAAATCTATATCTTTATAAAGACTTCTTACGCCTATGTAAGACTTTGCCGGCCTGACACAGGCATATAAATCTAAGGCCTGTCTTATGGCTACATTGACCGACCGGAAACCTTCGCCAATCGGCGTGATAATCGGTCCTTTAAGCGCAACTCTATTCTTTTTTATGGATGCTAAAACATTTTCGGGCAATACATCGCCGAACTTATCTAAAGCAACCTGGCCAGCAATAACCTCTTCCCATTCTATTTTAACCCCGGTTGCCTCAATGCATCTTTTTGCTGCCCGGGTTACTTCTGGGCCAATTCCATCACCCGGTATCAAAGTAATTCTATGTTTCATCATAATCTAAACTTCAGGCAATCTTTTATATTTCTTATAATAACCTACTACTCCACCTTCTTTTAATAGAGCTTGCATAAACTTAGGCAGAGGCTTAATTTTAAGTTCGATATTCTTAGTCAAATTCTTAACCGCACCTTTATCCAAATCTATATTTAAGATATCAAATTCATCTATTTTATCGGTGTTCGTTTCAATTAAAGGTAAGCCAATATTAAAACCATTACGATAAAATATACGCGCAAAAGTTTTAGCTAAAACAGCTATAATTCCCGACTCCTTGATTACCAGGGGCGCCTGTTCTCGCGATGAACCCATACCAAAATTCTCACCCGCCACAATTATGGACCTATCCCTAATTATTTTAGCAGGAAAACCAGGGTCAATATCTTCCATTATATGTTTGGATAATTCTTTGATATCGGTTATAGAGAATTTATATCGCCCAGAAATAATAAGATCTGTGTTTATGCTATCGCCTAATTTTATGGCTTGACCTTCTATTTTCATAGTTGCTTAAATTCATCCATATTCTTCACCTTAGACATTGCGGTATCTAAAGTAATCAGCCCCCGTTGGTATAATTCTTTTAAACACTTATCCATAGTTTTCATACCGTATTGGCTACCTGTCTGCATAAGCGTAGGTATCTGTTCGACTTCTTGTTCCCGGACAAGATTTCTTATTCCGGGTGTACCAATCATTATCTCGGTAGCCAGCACGCGACCATAACCTGATGACTTAGGCAGTAACAATTGCGAAACCACGCCTTGTAAACAGTCTGCTAACTGAAGTTTAACCTGCTGTTGTTGATGAGGCGGAAACACATCTATAACTCTCTCTATGGTCTGAGGCGCATCAGGAGTATGTAAGGTTGCCAAAACCAAATGTCCGGTTTCTGCCGCAGTCAGGGTTGTGGATATAGTCTCTAAGTCACGCATCTCTCCTACTACAATGACATTGGGATCCTGCCTTAAAGCATGCCTTAAAGATTCGGCAAAAGAGCGCGTATCTGAATAAACCTCTCTCTGTTTAATGACGCTTTTTTTATTAGAGTGGCTAAACTCGATAGGGTCTTCAATGCAAATAATAATACATTCTCTTTCGTTATTAATCAGGTTAATCATTGCAGCTAAGGTGGTAGTTTTTCCTACGCCAGTTGGACCAGTAACCAATACCAGGCCATTGGATTTACGCACAAGTTCTGTAACAATCGGGGGCAATCCCAAATCATCCATAGTAGGTATATCTAGAGGTACCCGCCTAAATGCTGCTTCTACTGAGCCTCTCTGTGTGTGTAAATTGACGCGGAATCTATCTAAGCCTGGAAGTGCAAGAGAAAAATCTAATTCTAAATCCCGTTCAAATGTCTCTTTTTGAGGATTAGTTAAAATACTATAGATTATCTTTTTTAAATTCTGTTTATCTAAAACAGGCAAGTCTGTCCGGTGTAATTTACCGTCGATACGCAATATCGGCGGCTCATTGTCAGTGACATGTAAATCTGAAGCTTTTTTTTCGACACACAATAAAAGCAAATCTCGTATTTCCATAGCGGCCTCCTCGGCTTTATTTGAAATATTTTCTTGGGTCCGTAATCTCACCCTCTATTGCTGAAGCAGCAACGGTTGCGGCAGATACAAGATAAATAAAGGCATTGGGATTACCCATCCTGCCTTTAAAGTTTCGGTTGGCGCAAGATATAACCACTTCTCCATCAGCAGGTATGCCACAGTGCGTTCCGACACAGGGTCCGCAACCCGGTACAATAATTACTGCACCTGCCTTGATAAACACGTCTATAATACCTAGCTTTATTGCCTCTAAAAGTATGGTCCGTGAGGCAGGCGCAACAATAAATTTTACTTCCTTTGCAACCTTTCTTGATTTTAATATCGCGGCAGCTATCTTTAGATCAAAGAGTCTTCCATTGGTACAGGTACCTAAAAAAGCCTCATTTATTTTCCTGCCTTTTAATTCATCTACGGATACAACATTATCTACGCTGTGCGGACAAGACACCTGAGGCGTAAGTTTGGAGATATCATATTCTAAAACCTTAGCGTATCGAGCATCTCTATCGGGAATTACTGATTTTATTTTTCTCTTATTTTTTACTCTTGCCTTAAGCCAGGTCAGAGTTTTTTTATCCTGCGGTATAAATCCTACCTTAGCGCCCATCTCTATTACCATATTACAAATTGTAAAACGCTCATCCATATCTAATGCGTCAATTACCGGCCCACAAAATTCTATTGCCTTGTAGGTTGCACCATCAGCCTTTATTTCTTTAATTATGTAAAGAATAATATCTTTGGCAAATATGCCTTTGGGTATCTTGCCATTCACGATTATTTTTATCGTTTCTGGCACTTTAAACCAGTTTTTACCCGTGGCTAAAGTAATGGCTAAATCAGTAGAACCTACTCCGGTGGAAAACGCACCCAAAGCACCATAAGTACAAGTATGAGAGTCTGCGCCTAAAACTAAATCGCCCGGTAGTATAAGTCCGGATTCAGGGATAACTTGATGACATACACCGCAGCCTATGTCGTAAAGTTGAGCTTTTGTAACTTTGGCAAAATCACGCATTTTTTTATGAACTTTAGATGCTGCTTCGTTTGGCGATGGCGCACTGTGGTCAATAACCATGCAGAATTTTGTCTTTATTTGATTTATCTCCAATTCTTTTAGCCTATCGATAATAATAGCAGAGGTTCCGTCTTGACCAAAGGCAAAATCAACCTTGCATATGGCAAAATCTCCTGCCCTTAAATCATGACGTGCGTGATTGCTTAATATTTTTTCAGCGATTGTCTTACCCATTGCCTTTTGAACTTTTAAACTTTAATTTTATTAAGCCACTCTTCAATTCTATCCATACCTTTTTCTATTTGCTCCATACCGGTGGCAAAACTTATACGCACATAGTCATCTCTCCCAAACCCCTCACCTGGAATAATTGCTACAGAGACTTCATCGAGCAGTCGGTTGGCAAAAGTCAAAGAATCCATTCTCGTTTTAGAGATATCGCAGAATATATAGAATGTTCCCTGGGGCTTAATATAAGTTATTTTTTTAATCTTATTTAATCTCTCAATTATAAAATTTCTCCTTTTCTGAAATTCACAATTCATATTCTTTGAAAAATCATCCGATGCATTTAAGGCTGCCGCTGCTGCCTTTTGGCTAATTGAAGTCGGGTTTGATGTAGAGTGATCCTGCAATCTAGATATTGCCTCAACTATATCTAAAGGACCCGCTAAATATCCAATGCGCCAACCAGTCATGGAAAAACTCTTGGATAAGCCATTAACCGTAATAGTTAAGCTATGTATATCTTTATCTAAGCTAGCAATGGATATATGTTTTAGGTTATCATAGATAAGCTTTTCATAAACCTCATCACTGATGACAAAAATCTTTTTGGCTACACAAACTCTGGCAATATCTCTTAATTCATCCAAACCATAAACACAACCTGTGGGATTGGACGGGCTATTTAATATAAGAAGTTTTGTCTTAAGAGTAATGTATTTTTGTAAATCCTCAACTGTGAGCTTAAAATTATTTTCTGGCAAAGTTTTAATAAAACATGGTTTTCCTTCGCAAAGATTCACCATTTCAGGATAACTTACCCAATAAGGAGAAGGTATCAGGACTTCATCGCCGCGGTTTATCAATACAAATAGGGTATTGAATATACTGTGTTTTGCTCCGCAGGAAACAACGATTTGGTCAGGATTATAATCTAAGGAATTATCTTTTTTAAATTTTTCAGAGATGGCTTTTTTTAATTCAAAGGTGCCAGTGGTAGGAGTATATTTGGTAAAACCTGTCCTTATCGCTTCTATGGCAGCATCTTTAATGAAATCTGGAGTATCAAAATCAGGTTCACCAGCGGCAAAGTTTATAACGTCTTTGCCGTCGGATTTTAATTTTTTAGCCTTGGTGGTTATAGTAAGGGTTGAGGAAGGATTTATTTTTTTAAGACGCTCGGATAGCCTTATGTCTATGCGCATTTTCCGTTTGAATTTATAGAGAGTCCCTTCCTTTTTTGAATATCTTTCTTAATCCTTCTAAAAATTTATTGGATGGTTTTTTTGTAATCGGCGGCCTCTCTTTAGTAACCGCTGCGGCTTTGAGTTTTTGTTCCTCAACGGATGGTTTTTCAGGAATTATTTCAGATTTTTCCTCTGGTTTAACTTCTTTTTCCTTTTTAGGTTTTTTAATTTTCTTAATCTTTTTTTCGGTAAGTTCCAATATTACCAGTTTCGCATTATCTCCTCGCCTTGCGCCTAAGTTAAGAATTCTCGTATATCCACCAATTTTATTATTAAAACGCGGGCCTATATCATTAAAAAGCAAACTTACTAATTTATGGTTACCGAGTATTCTAAAGGCCTGTCTTTTTGCAGAAAGTGTATTAAGTTTAGCCAGGGATATAATTTGCTCTATGAATGGTTTTGCTGCCTTGGCTTTTGTTTTTGTGGTTTTGATGCTTTGATGTATAAGTAAACTTCTTGCCAGGGCTTTCAGTGTAGCCGTCCGCCAACTGGTAAAACGATTTAATTGTAACCTTGATTTTCTGTGTCTCATTTTTAATGAGCACACAACTTATGGAGTAGTTATTCAATATGCTACCGACATAAGTTATGTGTGCGAATTAGGCTTTTTTTAACTTCTTGGGGTCAACCTGCATACCTAAAGTTAAATTCATTCCTGCAAGAAGTTCTTTTATTTCACTTAAGGATTTCTTACCAAAGTTCTTAAAACTCAGCATCTCCTCTTCGGTCTTCTTTACTAAATCAGCGATAATCTTGATACTGGCCTCTCTTAGGCAATTTGAACTTCTTACTGAGAGTTCCAGTTCCGATATAGGAAGTCTCAATTTTTCATAGAAGGCAATTTCTTCTTTAGTCATCTCTAATTCCTCTTCTATTTCCTCGGGTAACTGGCCAAAATTAACAAAAGTATCTAAATGTCTTTGCAGAATATTAGAGGCATAGAGAAGCGCATCTTTAGGAGTTATGGCACCATTTGTCCATATCTCTAATATCAATTTATCATAATCTGTCCTTTGACCAACGCGCGTATTCTCAACAGAAAAATTTACTTTCTTAACCGGAGTAAATATAGAGTCTATGGGAATTGTACCTATAGGGGATTCCTCTTTTTTGTTTAATTCAGAAGCAAGATAGCCTCTGCCCCTGGCTACCTCCATCTCAACATGAAACTTAGTATCCTTGGTCAATGTAGCAATGTGTAAATCTTGATTAATTATTTCTATGGTCTCATCTGCTTCGATATCCTTTGCCTTTACTTCGCCTTTGGTATCTCTTTTTATATATATGGTTTTGGGTATCTTTGAATGTGAATTTAAGACGAGACTCTTTATATTTAAAATTATCTCAGGAACATCTTCGAGTACGCCTGGTATGGTGGAAAATTCATGCGGCGTACCGTCAATTTTCACTGTAGTTACAGCACTACCTTCTATTGAAGAAAGTAAAACCCGCCTAAGAGAATTCCCTAATGTTACGCCATAACCCCGCTCAAAAGGAGCAGCAAAAAATTTACCATAAGCATTAGTGTAGCTTGATTCATCGCATTCAAGTCGTTTTGGCAATTGAAAATCTCTCCATTTTATTCCCATTCTTCCCTCGCTCCATTCGTTATGGTTAAATGGTAATTGGCGATAACCATTTAACTAATGTTATTTAGAATATAATTCTACAATTAACTGCTCTTGGATTAGTTGCTGAATATCTCCTTTTTCCGGTAATCTTGCGACTTTTGCCTTTAATTCTTGCGAATCAAGTTCTAACCAAGGAGGAATAGTTCTGTCTTTAGTGAGTTCCATAATTTCCTTAATCTTCTTTTGTGCATTCTCTTTTAACTTTATCTGAATAATATCGCCTGTATGAATTAAACACGAAGGGATATTAACACGTTTAGAATTTATATAAATAAAATTGTGGCGCACTATTTGCCTGGCCTGGGATCTTGAAACCGCAAAACCTAGCCTAAATACTACATTATCTAATCTTCTTTCTAACAGTTGTAATAATACTTTCCCTGTTACACCTTTTGATTTGGAAGCAATCTTAAAATATCTACGGAATTGTCTTTCCAAGACGCCATATATCCGCTTTACTTTCTGTTTTTCTCTTAATTGTAAGCCATAATTAGAAAGTTTTTGCCTGGTTGAGCGGTGTTGACCCGGGGGATAACTTCTTTTGGCAATAGGGCATTTCTCAGTAGAGCACTTCATGCCTTTTAAGAATAATTTTTCTCCTTCACGACGACATAATCTACAAACTGCATTTATGTATCTTGCCATCTCCACACCCCTTAAATAACGCGCTTGTTTTATGTTTAATGTACTATGTTTAATGCCGTTACATTAAACTTTAAACATTAAACAATTAATTACACTCTCCTCTTCTTCTTAGGCCGACAGCCATTATGCGGAATTGGAGTTACATCTTTTATAGAAGTTATGGTCAGTCCCGATGCCTGTAATGCCCTAATTGCTGACTCACGACCAAAGCCCGGACCTTTTACATATACCTCTACTTCTTTAATCCCGATTTCTTTTGCTTTTCTGGCTACATCTGTTGCTGCTACCTGAGCAGCAAAAGGCGTAGATTTCTTTGAGCCGCTATAACCAACTACGCCAGGCGCAGACCAAACCAAGGCATTGCCTTGTTTATCGGTTATAGTAATGATTGTATTATTAAAACTGGCCTGGATATGAGCTATCCCTTGAGTTATACCCTTGGCAATTTTTTTCTTTTTCGCCTTATCTTTGGTCGCCATCTCCTCACCCCTTAAATAACGCGCTTGTTTTATGTTTAATGTACTATGCCTGCCTGCCGGCAGGCAGGTTTAATGCCTTTACATTAAACATTAAACTTTAAACATTAAACAATTAATTATTTTGCAGGTTTCGCCGCTGCTGCTGGCGCTGTCTTCTTTGGTTCCTCCTTCTTTATCATAATCGCCATACCACCTTTACGCCGGCCTTTACGCGTTCTTGCGTTTGTGCGTGTACGCTGACCTCTAACGGGAAGACCCTTTTTGTGACGCAAGCCCCGCCAGGAACCAATATCTATCAATCTTTTAATGTTTTGAGAGATATCCCGACGCAAATCTCCCTCTACTCTGTAACCACCTTCTTGTATAGCGCCGGATATATGCGAAACTTCCTCTTCAGTCAAATCCTTGGCACGCTTATCGGGATTGACTCCTGCCTCTTTAAGAATTTTATTAGAAAGAGCTCTTCCTATTCCGTATAAATAGGTTAAAGCAATCTCAATTCTTTTTTCTTTAGGTATATCTACAGCTAATATCCTCGGCATCTCCTCACCCCTTAAATAACACGTTTGTTTTATGTTTAATGTACTATGCCTGCCTGCCGGCAGGCAGGTTTAATGTTTTTACATTAAACATTAAACTTTAAACATTAAACAATAGATCATCCTTGTCTCTGTTTATGCTTCGGGTTAACGCATATCACCCGGATAATCCTCTTTCTTTTAATAATCTTACAGCGATCGCAAATTTTTCTAACTGATGATTTTACTTTCATAGTTAATGAGCGTATAACTTACGGAAGCACTGAAAGTGCGACGTAAGTCGTGGCCTCACTTATTTTACCCTAAATGTGATTCTACCCCGACTTAAATCATAAGGAGATAGTTCCAGTTTTACTTTATCACCTGGTAGTATTCTTATAAAATTCATCCGCATCTTTCCAGAAACATGAGCCAATACAATATGTCCGTTCTCTAGTTCCACCCTAAACATCGCATTGGGTAATGCCTCAACTACCTTTCCTTCGGTTTCAATTAGTTCTTCTTTAGCCATAATTAATTAGTGAGAATCTCCGGGCCATTTTCTGTGACAGCTACCGTATGTTCAAAATGCGCAGAAGGCATTCCATCCTTGGTAACTGCAGTCCAGCCATTATCCAAAACCTCAGATTCCCAAGTTCCCATATTTACCATTGGCTCAATGGCTAAAACCATGCCTTTCTTCAATAGCGGACCTTGATGGGGTCTGCCAAAATTAGGTATCTCTGGCTCTTCATGTAAATTCTTACCTATGCCGTGACCAACAAACTGTCTGACTACTGTAAACCCATGTTTTTCTACATAATTTTGGATAGCATAAGATATATTGGATAGATGTTTATCTATCCGTACCTGTTTTATGCCTAAGGACAATGCTTTTTGGGTGACCTCGACTAATTTTTTTGTCCGAGAATCTACTTGTCCTACGGTTAACGTAACTGCTATGTCAGAAAAATAACCCTCGTAATTTACGCCTAAGTCCAGACTGATAATATCGCCTTCTTTAAGAATTCTTTGACTGGGTATGCCATGCACAATCTCTTCGTTAACCGAAGTACATATGGTCGCAGGAAAACCTTTATATCCTTTAAAGGCAGGCATAACATTTTCTCGATGCACCAATTTTTCTGCTAAACGTTCAATTTCGTCAGTTGAGATCCCCACACCTATAAATTTTTGTAAATCTTGCATTATCTTGGCCAAAATCTTGCCTGCCCTTCTCATCATTTCTAAATCTTTTTCAGACTTTAAGGGAATCATTATATACTTTGCGCAAGCTGAACAATTTTATTTAAAACTGGGTCTGCATCTTCGTCTGCGCTGATGCGACGAAGTTGATGACCTGCCTCATAATATTGAATTAAGGAAGAGGCCTCTTTTTTATAAACTTCCAAGCGCGTTTTAATTGTTTCCTCTTTATCATCGGTTCTTTGATAAAGTTCGCCGCCACATTTATCGCAAATCATATCAATTTTAGGCGGCATATTTTTGATATGAAAATTTGCGCCGCAGAATTTACAGACCAAACGGCCAGTTAGCCGCTGGATAATAACAGATTCAGAAGTGTCTAAGTAGACTACAAGGCCTATCTTTATATTTTTTTGCTTGAGTATTTTATCCAATGCCTTGGCCTGACTTATATTTCTCGGATAGCCATCTAAGATAAAACCTTTTTCAGTATCCGGCTGATTGATTTGTCTTTCAAGCATCTGAGTAACCAAATCGTCGGGTACCAGCGCTCCGCTATCCATATAACCCTTTGCTTGCTTACCCAAATCTGTCCCGTTGGAGACATTTTGTCTTAATATATCTCCGGTGGAGATATGGACCAACTTTAACCTCTGGGCTAAGTTAATTGCCTGCGTGCCTTTCCCTGCGCCAGGCGGACCTAATAATATAATTCTCAAGTAAAACCCCTTAGTTATTGTTTTAAGTTTAATGTTAAATGTTAAACATTAATATCATCTTCTTCCTCTAATACGACCCGCTTTAATAAATCCTTCGTAATGATGCATCAGAAGATGTGATTCGATTTGTTTTATAGTATCTAACATTACTCCTACCACAATCAATATTCCTGTGCCGCCAAAAAAAGATGCAACTAAATAGGGAATCTTAAGCCAGGCCATAATGAAATCAGGGAATATCGCAATAAAGGCAATAAATAGCGCACCGGCTAAAGTAATTCTGGTCATCACATATTCTAAAAATTCGGCAGTAGAAGTCCCTGGCCGAATACCGGGAATAAAACCGCCGTATTTTTTCATATTATCGGACAGTTCAACGGGATTAAAGACAATGGCAGTATAAAAATAACAAAAGAAGATTATCAGTAATGCATATATAACCGTGTAAAGTAAGTGCCCCCTGACTAGCCCTTGAGCCCAGCTTTGAAATGTAGGATTGGGAATGAATGACGCCAGTGTTGCCGGAAATAAAATTATTGATTGGGCAAAGATAATGGCAATAACTCCTGCGGTATCTACTTTTAAAGGTATATAGGTATTCTGCCCACCAAAAATTTTTCTTCCCACAATTCTACGCGCATATTGCACGGGAATTTTTCTTTGCCCCTGAGTTACGAGAATCACTGCAAAAACTACGCCCACTAGGAATGCTGCCATGATTAAGAGTGTAAATGGCTGGATTTGCCTGCGTGATGGTGAAAATGGTGAAAGCAAAGTAAATAATTGATGCATTGCGGTAGGGATTCTGGAAATAATTCCAGCGGTGATCACCAATGATATACCATTACCAATGCCTCTTTCCTGAATTTGTTCCCCTAACCACATAATAAATATTGTACCTGTGGTTAAAGTAAGTACCGTCAGTATCCTAAAGCCCCATCCGGGATACATTACTATCTTTAGTCCCTCAAAACGGGCGGGGTTTTCAAGCCATAAGGCAATAAAAAAGGATTGGATGATAGAAAGCAAAACCGTTGCATAGCGGGTGTATTGATTAATTTTTTCATACCCGCTCTTACCTTCTTTAGCTAATTTTTCTAAAGCAGGTATAACCGCAGTCAGAAGTTGTAGGATAATTGAGGCGGATATATAAGGCATAATGCCAAGCGCAAAAATGGTAAGCCGCTCCATTGCTCCACCCGAAAACATATTAATTATTCCAAAAAGTGTGCCACCTTGAGTTTTGGCAATCCGATTAAAAAATTCAGTTAAGGCCGCTCCATCAATACCCGGAGTAGGCACATAACAGCCAATACGATATATCGCCAAAAGCACTGCGGTTACAATAAGTCGCCTCTTTAAATCCGGAATCTTAAATGAATTAGCCAGCGCACTAAGCATTTATCCCGCACCTTTTTGTTCACCCGCACTAAGATTTCTGTGAAAAGCTGCGGGATTCACTACCTCAACCTTACCGCCTGCATTTTTAATTTTATCTGCAGCCTTCTTTGAAATTGCATGCGCCTGAATGGTAATTGGATTTTTCATCTCTCCATCACCTAAAATTTTGACTAATTTATGCTTATCTTTAATTAAGCCTTTTTCTTCTAATAATTCCAGAGTTATGCTTGACTCTTTTATTCTATTCAGGTCATCTAAATTTACAATCTGATATTCTTTCTTAAACCTACTGATAAAACCCCGCTTAGGAATTCTGCGAATCAAAGGCGTCTGTCCGCCTTCAAATCCTAAATAAAAATCTCTTCCTGAACGTGAAGTTTGACCTTTGCTACCGCGAGTAGAGGTCTTGCCATGGCCTGAACTCGGGCCTCTTCCTAACAGTTTTCTTCTTTTATGGCTACCTTGGGGTACCTTTAGATTATGCAGACCAACTTGAACAGTTTCCTCTGTCTTTTCTTTAATAGTTGCTGTAGATTTTCTGCGCACAGTCTTTTTAAGCGTTGGTTTTTTCTTGTCCTGAGCTATCTTGCGTTTCATTTTTTACTACCTTAAGGTTTTTTAATCCCTCCATAGTTGCCTTGATAACATTTATGGGATTATTAGATTTAAGGCACTTGGTTAAGATATCTTTTATACCCGCGGCTTCGCATATCGCCCTTACCGGACCAGCAGCAATTACACCTGTTCCTTCTGATGCGGGCTTTAAAAGAACCTTGGCTGCCCCAAATTTACCGATAATCTCATGGGGTATGGTTGAGCCCTCAAGGGCTACTGAAATGAGTTGCTTTTTTGCTTTAGTCAGGGCCTTACGGATGGCATCGGCTACCTCGTTTGCCTTACCTAAAGCAAAACCCACATTGCCCCTTGTATCTCCCACCACCACCAGCGCACTAAAGGAAAATTTCTTGCCACCCTTGGTTACTTTAGTTACGCGGTTAATGGTAATAATCTTTTCTATTAATTCTGGCTGGTTTTCAATATTTAATTCGCGCATCTAAAACTCAAAACCTCCCTTTCTTAAGGCCTCAGCAAATGCCTTTATCCTGCCGTGGTATAAATATCCCGCACGGTCAAAAACAATCTTGGTAATTCCTTTTTCTTTTGCACGAGCGGCAAAAACTTCACCAAAAAATTGCGCTGCCTTTATATTTCCCGCATAGGGAATTTTCTGTCTTATATCTTTATCCAGCGTAGATAGAGAAAAAAGTGCCTTATTCTTTGCATCATCTATAATTTGAGCATAGAGATTTTTTAAACTACGGTGCACAATCAAACGTGGCTTAAGCTCATCCCCGAGTACGCGTAAACGGATACGACGATGTCTTTTTAATCTAGAAAGGCCTTTTTTATTTTTCATTATTTTGTAGCGGTAGCTGCCTGGGATTTACCGATTTTTTTCTTTATATATTCGCCCGCATAACGAATACCTTTGCCTTTATAGGGTTCGGGTGGATATATGGCGCGTATTTCCGAGGCTACCTCGCCAACCTTTTCTTTATCAATACCCTTTACCACAATCTGCGTTGCCTTGGGTGTTTCTATCTTTATGCCTTCAGGGATAGGAAGGTTTACGGGATGAGAAAAACCCAACTGCATAGTTAAATTATTACCCTGAATCTGCGCCTTAAATCCTACGCCGATAATTTCCAATTCTCTGGTATAACCTTCGCTAACTCCCTTAATCATATTAGCTATCAAGGCGCGAGAAAGGCCGTGAAAGGCCCTATCTAATTTTGTATCAGCAATGCGTTTTAAGAAAAGCTGATTATCTTTTATTTCTAAACTTACCCGGTCAGATAAAGCTCTACTTAGCTTTCCTTTTGGCCCTTCCACAAAAATCTGGCCATCCTTGGTTTCTATTTTGACCTCTTTGGGTATAATTATAGCTTTTTTACCTATGCGTGACATAAGTTCGGTGTCCTCACTTACCAAACATAAGCGATAACTTCTCCACCCAAGCCTTGCTGCTTGGCCTCTTTATTGGTAACCAAACCTCTGGAAGTAGAAATAATCGCTAATCCCCGGCCTCTTAAAACAAGGGGAATTTTATCGCGTTTTACATATACACGTAATCCTGATTTGGATATGCGTTTTATATTACTTATTGCCGACTTTAACTCTATATACTTTAGGTAAATTCTTAATATCCCCTGTTTTTTATCTTCTATTAGTTTAAAATCATCAATATAATCTTCTCTTTTTAAAATTTCTAAAATAGACTTTATGGTATTTGAGGCAGGCACATCTACTGTTTCTTTTTTTGCCATTATGGCATTACGCATCATGGTTAATGCATCAGCGATTAAGTCTGTCCTAGACATTTATACTCCTCGTATTTTACCAACTAGCTTTTTTAACACCGGGAATCAAACCCTGACAGGCTAATTCCCTAAAACAGATACGGCAGAGTTGAAACCTTCTTAAATAACCACCCGATCTACCACAAATAGGACAACGGTTGTATTTACGGCTTGAATACTTAGGAGATCTCTTCCATCTTGCTATTTGTGAGTTTTTTGCCATGGTATATTATTCCTTAGCGGCAAACGGCATGCCAAATAATCTTAATAATTCTTTTGCCTGTTCGCAAGATTCTGCATTCTTAATTACAAAAGTAATATCCATCCCTTGGACGCGGGTAACTTTATCGTAATCTATCTCAGGAAATATAGCCTGGTCAGTGATACCCAGAGTATAATTTCCTGCTTTATCAAAAGATTCGGGAGAAACACCTCTAAAATCACGGATACGAGGGATGGCAATGTTTATTAACCTATCCATAAACTCATACATCATTGCTCGTCTTAAGGTAACTTTGCAGCCAATAGGGTTACCTTGTCTAATCTTAAAATTTGCAATTGCTTTCTTTGCTCTTCTTAAAATAGGCCTCTGGCCGGTAATTATGGCTAGTTCTTCCATTGACTTTTCTAAAATCTTAATATCTCCTAAAGCCTCGCCCACTCCCATGTTTAGCACTATCTTTTCCAAGCGCGGCACTGCAAGTTTATTTTTTAAAGAAAAAACTTGCATCATCTGCGGGATAATTTCATTTCTATATTTTTCTAATAATCTAAGGACCATACTAAATTAACTCATTACAGGCTTTGCAGAACCTTGATTTTGTCCCATCGTTTAAGACCTTAAATCCCACCCTCGTAGGATGGTTGCAATGTTTACATAAAAGCATAAGATTTGAAATACTTAAGGCCGCTTCAATTGATACTATTCCGCCGGGTTGATCTTGACGCACCTGGCGTCTATGCTTCTTAACTAAATTTATACCTTCTACTATTGCCCTGACTTGGCCGGGCAGTATTTTCAATACTTTACCTTTTTTTCCAATATCCTTACCTTTGATTACCTGTACTGTATCGCCTCGTTTTATTTTGAGCATTTAACAAGCATGCGACTTACGGAGCTATAGCGACGTAAGTCGTTCTCCGTAGAGTCGCTTCCTTTGTCTGTGCGAGTTAACCCCGCACTAATTTTTGAAAAAGCATTTAACTCAAATTAAAAGGTAAATCTTGCTACCACCCCACATCTATAAATCCAGTGTATCTACAAAAATTAGCGCGGGGTAAATTCAGCCATCGAACTTACGTTCGCTTACGCTTGCGTAAGTTCGGGCTTCATTTAAATCACCTCAGGCGCCAAAGATATAATCTTGGTAAAATTCTTATCTCTTAATTCTCTGGCTACTGGCCCAAAGACACGCGTGCCTCTCGGGTTTAATTGTGTATCTATAAATACAATGGCGTTACGGTCAAATCTTAAAATAGAACCATCTCGACGTCTTATGGCTGCCTTGGTCCTTACTACTACTGCCTTGGCAACTTCGCCCTTCTTAATAATTGCGCCCGGAGAAGACTCTTTTACATTAACGTTAATAATATCTCCTAATTCGGCGACTTTGCTGTTTTTTCTTCCAAAAACGGTGATAAATGACGCTTTTTTAGCACCGGTGTTATCCGCTACATCTAAGATACTACGTAACTGAATCATTTTATTATTCCTTAATCTCAATCTGCGACATCTTGGGACTTTTTTTAATGACTCCCAATATTCTAAAGCATTTTTCTTTAGAGAATGGCCTAGTTTCCTTTATCCTCACAATATCACCTATCTTGGTAGTATTTTCTTCATCATGAACCTTAAATTTATTATGTTTTTTAATAATACGACCGTATTTAGGGTGTTTTGCTAAACGCATTATCTTGACAATGCGCGTCTTTTGCATCTTATCGCTGATAACTGTACCAATAAATTCCTTGCGTTTGCCCATATTACTTCTCTTTCTTTTCGTTTAACATCGTCTCGATACGCGCAATATCTCTCTTGAGCATTGAAAACATATGCGGCTTTTCTACCCTGCCACCGTAACGCTGTTGATTGAGTTTGTATAATTCTTCTTTAAGCGTTTTTTCTTTTTGTAAAAGTTCTTCCTTTGAAAGGTTACGTAATTCCTCAGGGTTCATTTTATTTATGTGTTCGGCTGATAAATTTTGTTTTAATTGGTAATTTATAGGCGCATAGCCTAAAGCATCGACGGGCATATTCCTCTGGCACCCCACCTAATTCAAATAAAACTCGGCCTCTTTTTACCACGCAAACCCAGTGATCAAGTTCGCCCTTACCTTTACCCATGCGAACCTCAGCAGGTTTTTTGGTTATAGACTTATCCGTAAAGACCCTAATCCAAAGCTTCCCGCCCTTATGCAGTTGGCGAGCAATAATTACACGCACTGCCTCTATCTGGGTATTTTTAAGCCAACCATTCTCCAATGCCTTTAAACCGAATTCGCCAAAAGCCAAATTAAAACCAGTGGTTGCTATTCCCCTGCGGGTTCCTTTTTGCAATTTCCGATATTTTACTCTTTTGGGCATCATTACCATAGGTATAATCCTTACTTATTATTTAGGCTCTCTCCTCTCTTCTCCAGCCGCAGTTTGAGTAGTGGGTTTACCTAATATATCGCCCTTATAAATCCAAACTTTAACCCCAATAAGACCATATGTAGTCAGGGCCTCGGTAAAACCATAGTCTATATCCGCACGTAAGGTAGCCAGGGGAATCTTGCCTTGTTTATAAGTCTCAGTGCGTGACATTTCTGCGCCGCCCAGTCTACCGGCACAAATTATCTTTATACCCTTTGCCCCTGTCGTCATAGACTGTTCTATCGCACGTTTTACTGCCCTGCGAAAAGCAACCCTTTTCTCCAATTGCAAAGCCACGTTCTCTGAGACGAGTTGTGCATCCAGAGCGGCTTTTTTTATCTCCTCTATATCGATAGATGCTTCCTTTTTAATTATATTATTTAAATCTTCTCGTAAGCGTTCAATATCGGCACCGTGACGACCGATGATTATGCCGGGCCGAGCAGTTAATATTCTTATCTTAACCTGTTCAGTTAGCCTCTCGATGATGATCTTAGAGATAGCGGCTTGTTTAAATTTTGTCTTAATAAATTTTCTAATCTTATAATCTTCTTCAATAAACCGGGCATAATCTTTAGGTTTAGCAAACCAACGGCTATGCCAGGTTCTGATAATGCCGATTCTCTGTATAAACGGATGTACCTTGTGCCCCATAGACCTATCCTTTAATATCTAATTCTATTTTAATATGCGACGTTCGCTTCTTAATAGGCATTGCCCTGCCAAAAGCAGCTGCCTTATATCTTTTCCATGTCGGTCCGACATTACAGATTATCTTAGATATATATAGCTGCTGGGGGTTAAAGCCTTTTACTTTAGCATTACCAACCGCTTGTTTTAATATTTTTACTAAAAATTCCTTTGGCCGCTTATTTAAGTTAAATAGTATGCTTTGCGCCTCTAAAACGTCTTTCTGGCGGATTAAATCTATTACCTGCCTTACTTTTGTCGGCGAAATCCGTAAAAATTTAGCTTCTGCTTTTACGATCATTATGTTTTCTCGGGTGCTTTTTTGGCCTTTACCCCACTGTGTTTCCTAAATATACGCGTGGGGGCAAATTCCCCTAATTTATGGCCAACCATATTCTCTGTAATAAAAACTGGTACGTGCCTTCTGCCATCGTAAACTGCAAAGGCTAATCCCACAAAATCAGGTGTAATAGTTGACCGCCTGGACCAGGTTTTTATCGCCTGCCGAACACCCAAACGCCGCACCCTTTCCACCTTCTTTAATAATTTCTCATCAACAAAAGGACCCTTCTTTAATGACCGCGGCATACCTTCCTCTGTTTTATGTTTAATGTTTTTACATTAAACTTTAAACATTAAACCAATTCTGATAACAAATCACTTGCGTCTCTTTATTATAAGTCTATCTGAATATTTGCTCTTATTTCTGGTTTTAAATCCTTTGGTAGGTTTGCCCCAGGGTGTCACTGGATGAGGATTTCCTTGTCCAGATTTTCCTTCACCACCACCATGAGGATGATCTACCGGGTTCATCGCCAGACCTCTTACGGTTGGTCTTATCCCTAACCATCTACTCCTGCCTGCCTTACCTACGCTGATTGCTTCGTGCTCTATGTTTCCCAACTGTCCTATAGTAGCATGGCAGTCTAAACTTATTAGTCTTATTTCTCCGGAAGGTAGCTTGAGATGAGCAAATTCACCTTCCTTTGCCATGATCTGAGCTGAGGTACCCGCACCTCTTGCAATCTGACCACCCTTACCTTTGATTAATTCTATATTATGTATTAAGGTTCCTAAAGGGATGTATCTTAAAAGAAGACAATTGCCAGGCTTTATCTCTGCATCTTTCTGGTTGGATGAAGTAACTTCTGTTCCAACATTTAAGTCTAAAGGTGCTAAAATATATCTTTTTTCTTTATTAGGATATTCTACGAGAGCAATCCTTGCCGAACGATTTGGGTCGTATTCAATAGCAATTACCTTTGCCGGCATCTCAAATAAATTCCGCTTAAAATCAATGATACGTAGCATCCTTTTATGGCCGCCACCTTGGTGTCTGGTAGTTATACGGCCATAGACATTTCTACCACCGGTTTTCTTAATAGGAATAATCAAGGTTTTTTCCGGCTCATCTTTGGTAATCTCGGAAAAATCATGACCCGTCATCCAGCGCCTTGAATGTGTTGTAGGTTTATATGTCTTTATTGCCATTTTTAGCTCTTAGCTCTTAGCTCTTAGCTCTTAGCTCTTAGGTTACCCTATGAGCTAAGAGCTATAAGCTACGAGCTTAAATTTATGCTGTTTCTATTTTTTGTCCTTCCTTTAACGTAACTATTGCCTTTTTAATATCGGGTGTTCGCCCTAGTTGATACCTTACCTTTTTTAATTTACCCGCCGATATAAGCGTATTTACATCCTTGACCTTTACCTTATATATCTGCTCTACTGCACGTTTTATTTGAATCTTATTAGCAGATTTATCCACCAGAAATAAGTATTTTCCTTCTGGTTCATATGTTGTCGATTTTTCTGTCCTAATTAAAGCCTTAATTATCTCGTAAGGAGTAATCATTTCTTTAATCTACCTATCAATTCGTCCATGCCTTTTGTGGTAATAATTAATTTTTGATGCGCTAAAACCTCGTATGTATGGACATCGCCTGCTTTATTAATACTCAAGAAATCTATATTACGTAGGGCCCGTTTTAAATTGTCATCTATCCTGTCTAATAATAAAAGCACATGATGGGACTTTTTATTTTCTTTAGAGATTATCTTTAAATTAGAAAATATTTTCACCGCGGCTTTAGTTTTTGGTTCTTCTACGCTGAATTTATCTAATACCATAAGATTATTCTCTTTTACCTTAGCGTTGAGGCTTGATTTTAATGCCAACGTCCTTATCTTTTGCGGTACTGTATAAGAAAAATCGCGCGGATGCGGCCCGAATACTACGCCTCCATGACGCCACAATGGCGAACGTATAGAACCAACTCTGGCACGACCAGTCCCTTTTTGTCTCCAGGGTTTACGGCCACCACCTGAGACCTCACCCATAGTTTTAGTTGAAGCTAATCCTTTTCTCTGATTAGCCCGGTATGCAGTAATCGCCTGGTACATGGCAGCATTATTTACAGTGCCATCAAATACCTTTGTATCAAGCTTTAGCGTATCAATCTCTTTGCCTTCGGTATTATATATAGGTAAGGTTATCGCTTCCATATTTATTTCTTTTTCTTTGCTTTTTTAATAATCAAATAACTATTCTTATGACCTGGCACAGCGCCTTTTACTAATAAGAGGTTCTTTTGCGTATCTACCTTTACTATCTGTAAATTCTGCAACGTAACTCGACAGGCTCCCATATGACCAGGTAGGTGGTGACCTTTCCAAACTCTACCAGGAGTTGTGGATGAACCCATAGAGCCAACGCGACGGTGTGACGTTGAACCATGGCTTGCAGGCCCACCCTTCCAATGCCAACGCTTCATTCCACCTTGGAAGCCTTTACCTATAGATATACCAGTAACATCCACAAAATCCCCTGCCTTAAATAAATCTACATTTAACTCTTCACCAACTTTGTACTCTTTGCCAATCTCCCTTGAAACCTCTTTAATTAGTCTCAAGGGGCTGATATTTAGTTTTTTAAAATATCCTAAGATAGGTTTTTTTGTGTGATTCTCCTTTATCGGGCCAAATCCTATCTGGATGCTTCTTTCCTTTATGGCTAATATCGGACAGGGTCCTGCTTCGATAGCCGTAATGCCAACCAGCTTACCGTCTTCGCTAAAAACTTGTGTCATCCCTATCTTTTTGCCAAGTAATCCTATCATTCTTTCGTTTACTCGTTTACTCGTTATTTTATTTCCACATCTACTCCTGCCGGTAGATTTAGCTTCCTTAAGGCATCTATTGTCTTAGAGGTTGGCTCAAATATATCGATAAGTCGTTTATGCGTGGATAATTCAAATTGTTCGCGCGACTTCTTATCAATGACCGGAGAACGTAGTACAGTATAAATCTCTCTCTTCGTAGGAAGTGGTATGGGTCCTGAGATTTTTGCACCCGTGCGTCTCACCGTCTCCACGATCTCCAGGACCGCCTGGTCTAATAGACGATGGTCATAGGCTTTTAATTTTATACGTATCTTCTGCATTCGTCGCTTGCGCTCCTCATACGCAGATACACGCTAGAAAAGCACGCGGATTTACGCAGATTTTTATCTGCGATAATCTGCGTTAGATTCCTGCCTGCCGGTGAGGCAGGTGCGAAAATCTGCGTTTAAGCAATAATTTCAGTAACAACACCAGCGCCTACAGTATGTCCGCCTTCACGGATAGCAAAACGTGATTCCTTTTCCATGGCAATAGGCGTAATCAACTCTACTTCCAAGTTTACATTATCACCAGGCATAACCATCTCTGCGCCCTCGGGAAGTTTTACGGATCCTGTAACATCTGTGGTGCGGAAATAAAATTGCGGCCTATATCCAGCAAAGAATGGCGTATGTCTTCCGCCTTCTTCTTTAGATAGGATATAAACCTGGGTTTTAAACTTAGTATGCGGGGTGATAGATTTAGGCGCAGCGATAACCATGCCACGCTCTATATCATCTTTCTCCACGCCTCTCAAGAGCAAACCGACATTATCACCTGCTTGTCCTTCTTCGAGTATTTTTCTGAACATTTCAATACCTGTAACCACTGTTTTTCTTACTTCCGGCCTTAGGCCTACCAACTCTACCTCATCATTAAGTTTTACTCTTCCGCGCTCAATCCTGCCGGTGCCCACGGTTCCTCTACCCTCGATGCTGAAAACATCTTCTACTGCCATAAGTAAAGGTTTATCCAGATCTCTTACTGGTATAGGTATAAACTCATCCACAGCTTTCATTAAATCCAAGATGGGTTTAGCATCAGGACTATTAGGATCTCCGGCTGCTTCTATTGCCTTTAAGGCACTCCCTCTGATAACCGGGACCTTATCGCCTGGAAAGCCATATTTAGTAAGCAACTCTCTTACTTCCATTTCTACCAGGTCAATAAGTTCCTTATCAGCCACTACATCCACCTTGTTGATAAACACCACCATTGCCGGAACATTCACCTGTCTTGCCAAAAGGATATGCTCTCTGGTTTGCGGCATCGGACCATCTGCTGCGGAAACCACCAATATTGCACCGTCCATCTGTGCCGCACCAGTGATCATATTTTTGATGTAATCAGCATGTCCCGGGCAGTCAATGTGGGCATAGTGACGATTGTCAGTTTCATACTCTACGTGGGCTACGGAAATAGTCAATATTTTAGAAGCGTCCCTTACTGTTCCGCCCTTAGCTATATCTGCGTATTCCCTGGCTTGCGCTTTTCCTAACTTAGCCAATACGTAGGTAATCGCGGAAGTTAAAAGCGTCTTGCCATGGTCGATATGACCGATGGTTCCAATGTTTACGTGTGGCCTTGACCTGACAAATTTCTCTTTAGCCATTTTAATGCACCTCCTGTTTTTAATGAGCACACAACTTATGGAGCAATAATTTTAATACGCTTCGACATAAGTTATTTGTGCGAATTAAACCCTTGACATCTTTGATGTCAAGGGTAAGTTCGGACTGATAAGTTATGTCGGTTATATATTTAATATAATTCTCCATAACTTATGTCCTCACTTAAAATCTCGCTGCTGCAACACCTATAACAATCTTCTCTGCTATATGTGAAGGCACCTCAGCATAAAATGAGGGCTCCATTGTATAGGATGCACGGCCTTGAGTTAAAGAGCGTAGTGTCGTCGCATAGTTAAAAATTTCTGCTAAAGGTATGTACGCTCTAATGGTACGTATATTCGCCCGCGTGGCTAACGAAACTATCTTGGCTCGCCGAGCATTTAAATTTCCAATTACTTGGCCCATATACTCCTCTGGCACAATTACCTCTATATCCATAATCGGCTCTAATAAAATGGGATTTGCTTTTTTTAATCCATCATTAAAAGCAATGGCCGCCGCCATCTTAAAAGCCATTTCTGAGGAATCTACTTCATGATGAGAGCCATCAATAAGGGTAACCTTTACATCTGTAACCAGATAGCCGGCTAAACAGCCACTTCTTGTTGCACCCATTATGCCCTGTTTTACTGCTGAGATAAATTCACGCGGGATAGCGCCACTTCTTATTTTATCCTCAAAAGTAATGCCGCTACCTGGTACCTCCTGGGGCTCCATCTCTATTACTGTATGACCATATTGACCATGTCCGCCAGTTTGCTGGATAAATTTTCCTGTAGAAATAACCTTCTTAGTAATTGTCTCACGGTAAGCAACCTGTGGCGATCCTACTTGGGCATCCACATTGAATTCGCGTAACATTCGATCAATCAGTATCTCCAGATGCAACTGGCCCATACCAGAAATAATCGTCTGCCCCGTCTCTTGATTATAGGTTACACGAAATGAGGGATCCTCATCTTCTAATTTATGTAAAGCTAAACCTAATTTCTCCTGATCTAGTTTCGTCTTGGGTTCAATTGCTTGCTGAATTACCGGTTCAGGAAAACGCATTGCCTCAATTAAAATAGGGTTAGATTCATCACAAAGCGTATCTCCGGTTTTAGTTTCTTTTAAGCCCACCGCGGCAGCAATATCTCCCGTAGATACTTCCTCAATAATCTCCTGGTGATTAGCATGCATCTGAACCAGCTTGGTAACACGTTCTTCTTCCCTCTTGGTTGAATTATAGACGCACGCACCTGAATTTAATACGCCCGAATAGACCCTAAGATAATTAATTCTTCCTACATAGGGGTCAGTAGCAACCTTAAAACATAAGGCACAGAAAGGTGCCTCGTCCGAAGCGATTATCTCTTCATACTCATCTGTTTCAGGATTGATGCCTTTTATCGGCGGTAAATCAAGAGGTGAAGGTAGATAATCGCAAACTGCATCCAGAAGTAACTGTATACCTTTATTACGCAGAGCAGAACCACATAAAACCGGCACAAATTTATTATTCAGGGTTGCCTTTTTTATCGCTTCTTTTATTTCCAATATATTAATATCTTTGCCGTGCACAAATTTATCCATTATACCTTCATCTGCCTCAGCAAGTCTCTCTAGCAATATATTAAGATATTTATCAAACTCCTGCCTTAGCTCAGAAGACACCTCTCTAATCTCAAGTTCTTTACCCAAATCATCTTTATATATAATTAGCTTTTTCTCTATGAGATCAATAACGCCTTGGAAATTTTCTTCAAGACCGTAGGGTAACTGAATCGCTGCGGCATTTGCCCCCAATTTTTTACGGATCTGATTAACTACCTCAAAAAAATTACTGCCCACTCTATCCAGTTTATTTACAAAAGCAAGTCTGGGCACCTGATAACGATCCGCCTGACGCCATACTGTTTCTGACTGCGGTTCTACTGCACCCACGCCGCAAAAAATCACTACTGCACCATCTAAAACCTTTAATGACCTTTCTACCTCAACAGTGAAATCCACATGTCCAGGTGTATCAATGATATTAATACGGAAATCACGCCAGAAACACGTAGTGCAGGCAGCAGTGATAGTAATGCCTCTCTCTTGCTCCTGAACCATCCAGTCCATCGTCGCCGTGCCTTCGTCTACCTCACCGATTTTATAAGTCTTGCCTGTATAATAAAGTACGCGTTCGCTAGTAGTAGTCTTACCGGCATCGATGTGAGCGATGATGCCAATATTTCGTAATTTATCTAAGGGTATCTTCCTCATTTAATGAGCACATAACTTACGATCCGCCGTAGGCTAAAGACGTAAGTTATTGTGCGAATTAATCCCCACTGCTTCGCTTATGCGTTACAAAGCGGCGGGGATAAGTTCGGCCGGATAACTTATGTTCGCTTGCCGCACAAACGGCACACCGGCTGTTCCGATAAAGCCGGGTGCTCGCTCCATAAGTTATGGCCTCACTTACCACCTAAAATGCGCGAACGCCTTATTTGCCTCAGCCATCTTGTGCGTATCGTCTCTTTTCTTTATGGCAGAGCCCTCGCCCTTATATGCAGTCATAATTTCCTCAGCAAGCTTCTCTTGCATAGTTTTACCTTTTTTACTCTTGGCGAAATCTCTTATCCAGCGTAAGGCAATAGAAGTGCCGCGTTCCTGCCTGACTTCAATCGGCACCTGATACGTAGCTCCTCCCACGCGTCGTGGTTTTACTTCTAATCTAGGCCTGGTATTATCTATTGCCTTATGAAAAATCTTCAAGATATCCGGTTCATCCAACTGTTTTTTTACGATTTCGAATGCACCGTAGACAATCTTCTCGGCAACGGATTTTTTGCCTTTAAGCATGAGCATATTAATAAATTTTCCCACGACTTTACTATGAAATTTTGGGTCGGCTAAAACTTCTCTTTCTTGCGCTTTTCTTCTTCTCATGCGTCGCTTGCGCTCCTTATTGGTTAAATGGTAATTGGTGAATGGTTAAATCGTATCATCTATTTAACCATTTAACCAGCTTATTTTGGTCTCTTTGCTCCATACTTAGAACGTGACTTTCTACGTTGCTCAACCCCTACAGCATCCAGTGTCCCTCTTACAATATGATACCTTACGCCTGGTAAGTCCTTTACCCGGCCACCCCTTACCAGAACTATAGAATGCTCCTGAAGATTATGGCCTTCACCCGGTATATAGGCCGTAACTTCTATGCCTGTGGTTAATCTTACTCTGGCAATCTTTCTTAAAGCAGAGTTAGGTTTTTTCGGGGTCATCGTGCGTACCTGAATACACACACCCCTTCTTTGCGGACAGGCCTTTAAAGCCGGTGATTTGGTTTTTTTCTTTTTCGATATCCTACCGAATCTAATTAACTGGCTAATTGTCGGCATATTTAATTATTCTCTTGGCCTTTCTTTTCCTCTTTTTTACTCTCTGCCACTTTTACAACCTCAATTTCACGATGGGCACGAAAGCCGGTCCCTGCCGGGATTAAATGTCCCACGATAACATTCTCTTTTAAACCACATAATTCATCTTTTTTGCCCGAAGCTGCTGCCTCGGTAAGCACACGCGTGGTCTCCTGGAAACTTGCCGCAGAAATAAAGCTCTCGGTCGTTAAAGAGGCCTTGGTAATACCTAAAAGTAAAGGTGTAGCCTGGGCAGGCTTGCCGCCTTTTTTAATTACGCGGGTATTTTCTTTTTGGAATCTCCATTTATCTACTTGCTGCATGGCTAAAAATTCGGTATCTCCGGGGTCTTCGACTTTAACCTTTTTTAACATCTGGCGAATAATTACCTCAATATGTTTATCATTAATGCGCACGCCCTGGAGTCGATAAACTTCCTGGACTTCGTTAACTAAATATTCTTGTAACACCTTATCTCCACAAACTGTGAGTATATCTTGCAATACCACTGGTCCATCGGTTAATTGCTGACCCGCAACTACCCTATCACCCTTATAAACATTAGGGTGTTTTCCATGAGGAATAACATATTCTCTCTCCATACCCGTAGGAGACTTTATAATAATTACCCGCTGCCCCTTTTTGGTTTCACCAAATTCTACAAAACCGTCTATCTCGCTTATAATTGCCGGCTCTTTGGGTCGCCTTGCTTCAAACAACTCTGCCACGCGCGGCAGGCCTCCCGTAATATCTCTGGTTTTTACTACCAGCCGCGGTATCTTAGCCAAAAGGTCACCAGCGTCTACTCTTTGACCATCCTTTACTAATATATGTGCTCCCGCGGGAATAGGATATATACCTAAAACCTCTTCTTTTTCATCCAAAATTATTATTTGCGGATGATATTCCTGCTTATGTTCAACTACTACTCGCTCGGTTAATTTGGTAACGGGGTTCAGCTCTTCCCTGACCGTTATATTTTCTCGTAGGTCTTCATATTTTACTCGACCACTGACTTCCGTAAGAACAGGTAATGTATATGGATCCCATTGAACAAAGGCTACTCCCTTCGGCACCTCATCTCCATCTTTAATGTTAATCAAAGCACCCTGTGGCAGAGGATAACGTTCAAGTTCTCTGCCTTGCTTATCATTTATACTTATCGAACTATTCCTATTTAAGACAACGTATTCTTTATTTTTCTGCGCGATTCTTAAATTATGGTATTTGATTATTCCTTTATTCTTTGATTTGATAAATGATTGCGCCACTACCCGTGAAGCTGTTCCGCCAATATGAAATGTCCTCATGGTTAACTGCGTGCCAGGCTCACCAATACTCTGGGCAGCAATTACCCCCACTGCCTCACCTAACTCCACCAATCTTCCTGTAGCCAAATTCCTACCGTAACATTTGGTACAGGCTCCTATCACCGCTTCACAGGTGAGTACACTACGTATGCGTATCTTCTCTATGCCTAATTTCTCAATCATCTCCGCCTTTTCTTCGGCGATTTCTGTACCTTGCTCTACAATAACCTCATCAGTAATAATATCTACAATATTATCTAGCGCCACCCTTCCTACAATACGATCTTTTAGGCTTACCATTACCTCATCGCCTTCAATAATTGCCGCGACAGTAATACCGTTAAGCGTACCGCAATCTTCTTCTGTAACAATCACCTCCTGGGCAACATCCACTAATCTGCGTGTAAGATATCCGGCATCTGCAGTCTTCAACGCAGTATCAGCCAGGCCTTTACGCGCGCCATGGGTTGAGATAAAGTATTCCAAAACGGTTAATCCTTCGCGGAAATTTGCCGTGATGGGACTCTCAATAATTTCACCTGAAGGTTTAGCCATAAGACCGCGCATGCCCGCCAACTGTCTTATCTGCAGCCTCGAGCCTCTTGCTCCTGAATCAGCCATCATAAATATTGGGTTAAATGGCTCCATCTCCCTAAACAAGAAATCAGAAATTCTATCCGTAGCATGCGTCCAGATATCAATGACCCTACTTTTTCGCTCAGAATCAGTAATAATACCTTTATGGTATTGTTCTTCAACGCGCGCCACCTCAAGTCTTGCTTCCTTTAAAACCCCTTCCTTGGCTTTGGGAATCTGTAAATCATCTATGCCTATAGAAATACCTCCCAAGGTGGCTATTTCAAACCCTAATCTTTTAACATCATCGAGTAATTGAATAGTCATCTCATGGCCGAATCGTTTATAACATTCAATTACTACCTCGCCTACACTACTTTTATTTAAGTCTTTATTTACAAAACCAAATTCTTTGGGTAATAACTGATTAAATAACACCTTACCGACAGTAGTGGTGAGCATCTGTTTTTCTAAAATAAGTTTCTTCTCATCTAAATCAAAAAAACTATCTATCCTTAATTTTATTTTGGCATGTAAATCCACGGCTTTATCTTCATAGGCAACGATAACTTCATCAGGATTACTGAATGTGCTATTTTCTCCTTTAGCTTGTGGTTTTTCTTTGGAAAGATAAGATAGGCCTAAAACAATATCTTGCGTAGGGGTAACAATGGGCCTTCCATCCGCGGGAGAGAATATGTTATTTTTAGCAAGCATCAAGATTTTGGCTTCCAATTGTGATTCTAAAGAAAGAGGCACATGCACAGCCATCTGGTCACCATCAAAATCAGCGTTAAAGGCGGCGCAGACTAAAGGGTGAATTTTAATGGATTTACCTTCGATTAAAAGCGGTTGAAAAGCCTGAATGCCTAAGCGGTGTAGAGTGGGTGCCCGGTTCAAAAGCACCGGATGGTCTTTGATTACCTCATCTAAGATATCCCAGACCTCGATTTTTCCACGCTCTACCATCCTGCGCGCGCCTTTTATCGTATGCACAAAACCCTTTTCTCGCAGCTTTTTTATAATAAATGGTTCGAATAACTCTAGGGCCATCTGTTTAGGCAGTCCGCATTCGTGAAGTTTTAACTCCGGCCCAACTACAATTACTGAACGGCCGGAGTAATCCACGCGTTTACCCAAGAGATTCTGCCTGAATCGACCTTGCTTACCTTTGA
>Ga0315294_10000241_pt1 | contig 59590 bp, 64 predicted proteins | sample YL17G13_40_MG_FD_203626 | JGI IMG/M metagenome (GOLD analysis project Ga0315294, IMG submission 203626) | Sediment microbial communities from Yellowstone Lake, YNP, Wyoming, USA - YL17G13_40 | ecosystem: Environmental > Aquatic > Freshwater > Lake > Sediment | place: USA: Wyoming | collected... | reverse complement strand
TGAGAAAATTCCGAAAACCTTTCGGCCGTATTTTCGTCGGGCAGGCTCTGACATGGACAACCCTGGGCGCCTTCGGGAGGATGGGTACGGAACATATCGCCTGCCCGGCAGGTCTTTTCAAGCACGGATAAGCCATTAAAGGCGACTTCGGTGTCCCTGGGGTAATATTTTATAGCAAACTCTGCGAGCCAGTCGTACCCTTCAACCATCTGGGCTTCAAGAAGCTCACATTTGTATACGCCCGCACACTCAGAAAACCAGAGATACCAATACGGGTTGTCATCATTCATATAGCTGATATATTTTAGGCCAACTTGTTCTTTCAGAAAGGTCTCTGATAGAATCGTTAGCCAGCAATGGTTTATGAAACCTGCTGCTTCTTCTTTCTTATCCATCAATGATTGATCATCACTCATTTTTGTTGCATTTTCCGCATAATCCAAAATAATTAACAGAGTGATTAGCGATCCTAAAACCGTATTTTGCCGACAGGTGTTTCTCGGTCTTTCTGAGTAAATTCACCTCCTTATCAGAAAAATCTCCATAATCGATTATCTTACCGCAGGAGGTACAGATCAAATGGTGATGGTGCCTTCTCCCCCCCGGACTTTCTGCAAGCTCATATCGTGTCCTACCATCTTTGAAATCAAAATTATTGACTAAACCCATTCTTACAAGAATGTCTAACGTTCGATAGACCGACGCAAGGCCTAATTTAGAATGAACAGAGTGTGCCTTAAAATAAATATCCTCTGCACTTAAATGGCCCTCAGAATTTATCAGTATGTCCAGTATGGCCCTGCGGCCCTTCGTCATCTTATAACCAACAGATCTTAATCTTTCCTGCATCATCCGTTATCCTTTAACCTGCGGGACTTGTATGAGAACGATTCTCATTGGCAATTAGACACCAGTGCAAACTTATTGTCAAGAAGATAAATGCCTTTTCCCAGCTTTAGGATTCCGCTCAAAGATGACCAAAAGGCCCCTCTAATCGGGATTTTGATGGTTGACAGACGAAAAAGGTTCCCGGATATCAACCTTCCCGCCGCCTCGATGACCGTTTAAGGCTAATAGTGTCTTTATGCATGGATGAGAATAAATGACCCGGAGGGCTGCGTGAAATAATCCCTCGTCGATGCTTGCTGAGAAACAGTGAGTCCCTTTCTGCCGCTTATGCGGACGAAAAGGATTTCTAAGTGCCGGTCTTAATGCATTCTTAATGGTTTTAAGGTTCGATTAAGTATTTGAAATAATAAGAGAACAAAAGGATAAGTTTTTGAAAACCCAAAAAATAGGGGAAAGGGAAGCGGAAAATCCCTTAAAGTTTTCCTTTTGATGCCTTCTACAGCGTGCTGGATAACCTTTGCGCAAAACAAAAGGAGGAACAGGGATGAAAAAGATAGGGATTTGCAATAACAAAGGAGGGGTAGGGAAAACCACCTTCTGCTTCTGCCTGGGAGGGGCCTTGGCCGAGATGGGCAAGAAAGTATTGATGGTGGACATGGACCAACAGGGCTCGCTCAGCTCTTCCCTTCTCCCCAATATCAATGAGCTCCCCTCTGTAATCACCGATGTTCTCCTGGATGATCAAAGACCGATGAAAGAAGTGGTCCAGAAAACGAGATTCGAAAACATCGACCTGGTCCCGGCCAACCTGAGCCTCGGGAGAATAGAGAATGAGCTCATCTCGGAGCGGGACTCCCACTATTACCTTGCTGACAAGCTTGCCGGGATCGAAGGGGAATACGACGTGATTCTCCTGGATTCGCCACCGAACCTGGGCCTCGCTACCTGGTCCGTCCTCACCGCCTCGGAAGGGGTGATCATTCCCTTGGAGGCCCAGGATTTCAGCGTAAAAGGAACCGGTAACGTGCACTCGGTAATCCAGAAAGTGAGGAAAAGGACAAATCCCCGCCTCACGATTCTCGGGTACGTTATCAACCGGTATGACGGGAGAAGAAAGATCGAACAGGAGTTCAAATTGATGATTGAAAGGCATCTTGGGGAAAGGGTTTTCCGGGAAGTCTTGAAAGACTCGGTCTTGTATGTCGAGGCGGTTACCCTCGGGAAACCGATTACCCACCTTGCCCCAAAGAGTGAGCAAGCCGAAGCCTTCAGGAATATCGGAAGGGAGGTCCTAAATGTCCAAAACCTATAAGCTGGATTTAGAGCAACGCTCCGCGTTTCTCAGCCCTGTCGAACCACAGGGTGAAAAGGACAAGGAAGTTCAGAGGGATGATACCGGCCCTCTGCGAAGCGCCAGGCTTATCAACATCGAACGGATCAAACCGGACCCCAATCAGCCTAGAAAAACCTTTGAAAAGGGGAAATTGGAGTCGTTGGCTGAATCGATCAGGGAGATAGGCGGGATTATCGATCCTTTGACCGTTGCTCATGACGAAAAGGAGTCCGTCTTCAGGATCATAAGCGGTGAAAGGAGATACAGGGCCGCCAAAATGGCAGGGCTGGAAAAGCTGCCCTGCATCATAAAGGCGGATGACCAGAAAAAAAACCTTCTCCTTCAACTCATCGCCAACCTCCAAAGAGAGGATATAAATCCCCTTGAGGAATCCGCGGCGATCAAGAGCTTCGTGGAAAAATTCGGGTACTCTCAGGCAAATGTAGCCAGAATACTAAATAAATCAGTCAGTTACGTCAGCCAAATCCTCGGACTAGAGAAGCTGGCCCAACCTGCCAGGGAGATTCTTCAGACGTCTGAAGTTCCCAAGGAAGTCCAGATCCAAGCATCAAAGGAGAAAGACCCCGAAAAGCAATCAGAGATATTAAGGAAGGCATGTGAAGAAGGAAAAACGGTAAGGCAGATACGGCTGGATACGAAAATGGTCGCGTTGAAAGAGGCAGAAAACCCGCCCCTGGGAACCAGTGCAAAAGAAGGGGCCGATGAAGGCAACCTTAAGACCTTCCGGGAATGGACATGGAGACCCGCGGAGGGGAGATTCACGGTCACAATACAATTCAGCAAGGAGCAAAGCGAAGGGGGAAAAATCCAATTGGCGATTACCGCCCTGGAAGAAGCATTAAAACATTTGAAGGGGGCAACTCACGGGAATGGCCGGTAACCCTGGCGGCCTCCACTGGCCCTTTACCCCTTCCTCCTAAATGCCGGCCTTTGGTTTTGAGTCCAGAAAAATGCCGAGGAGAAAATCAAATGGAATTCGCCCTTAACAAGAATGACCGAAAGCTTCTTGTCTCGATCGCCGAACACAAAGTACTTACCGTGAAGCAAATTTCTGGCATCAGCCAGAGGAGCTGTCCGGTCGTAAGGAGGCGGATACGGGTTTTGGAAATGGAAGGCCTCATTATTCTAAAGATGCATGGATATGGACGTAGCAGGGGGCGCCCAGAGGACCTAATCTTTTTAACCGAGAAAGGCGCAGCGCTCTTGGAAGATGGGAGAATTCCGTCAGGCAATGCAGGTACCCAGGACAAGGCGGACGATCCTTTTTCCCTTGACCACCTTTTGCTTATTAACTGGTTCCGCATTCATCTGCTCCAGATCGAAAGACTCCTCCCCCAGGTATCCGTTCACTATCTTAGCCCCAACTCGAACCCCTTGGCGCTGAACACCGGTGATAATTTTTCATTCTCAGAACGCATTCCAGTAGGCAACAGGCCGGAAAAATTCATTCAATTTATCCCGGATGGAGTATTTTCAATAAAATCCAAAGGGCCAGAGGAGAAGACCCTTCTCTTTTTTCTGGAAGCGGACATGGGTACGGAGACCATCGCCGGAACGAACCAGAACCCTAAAGACATCCGCCAAAAGGTCCTGAATTATCAAGAGCTTTTCAGAAGTGGCAGCTACAAGAGATACGAGGGGGTATTTAACTCCAAACTTAACGGGTTCCGTTTGCTATTCTTGGTGAACAGCCCTGCCAGGTTAACCAGCCTCAGCAGGCTCGTCCGGGAAATGCCACCCTCTGACTTCATCTGGTTGACGGCCCAACAAAGGATGTTTTCCTCCGGCCTATCTGCCAAAATCTGGACCCGGGGCGGTAGGAATGACGAGCCACCTCAATCCATACTAGGGCCCAAGATAGCTTGCGATCTGCCTCTTTTTAATAGCAACGCATAGTCTTGGGGGCAAATAGCACCCCTCTTTTTTCTCACCCGTGTTGTTTCAAAGCCAGAGTATCAAAGCTATCCCATCATTCCTCATAAAGGTCAAAAAGGATTTGAAAAACGGATACTGCCGATTGAGCCTATCCAGTAGGTCTCGACCCCCTTTCGGTGCCGGGTGTAACACAAATGGTTGAAAAATGTAACATAATTTGGGAAAAGGGTCTTCTAAATCCCACAATTATGTTATACCCTGAAAAGGAGATTATCTTGTAAATTTCGTAAGTTCGAGCCTGTAACAAAAGCCAACTAAGTAGCAAAGAGAAAGAGCTATCTATTGATTTATGGAGCAAGATCAATTCTTCCGGGAGGGGTTTTGGGAACACGCAGACCCCTTATCGTAAATCTTTCGGTTCCTGCGGTAACCGAGAAGATTTATCGAGGGGTCCGCTTAACGTTCCCAAAACCCCGAAACCTTTTCTCCATCAAATCCAAAATTGAATTTGATGGAGGTGAAAGAAAATGAACACAGAAGAAGTCGAGATTTACAACGCAATCAGACAGGCACAAGCCGCTCCAACAACCATCAGGTACAATTGTCTAATCTGCAAAGAGTACCTGAGCGACTGGGAAACCCACAGAGGAGATGCGATCTGCTGGAGCTGCAAAAGCGTCTACTTCCCTGCCCCAAAGGTTGAGGAAAAGAGGGCAGGGCCCCCAAAGGCGACACTGGTTCAACTCAGGGATGGCAAATACGTCATCATCCTTTAATAATCAAGGGGCCTTCGGAGCCAAAGGACCCTATAGGCCCCCTCACCTCAGTCCTCTCCCCCTAAAGGGGGCGAGGAAGCCCTCGCTATTTTCTTTTTTGATTTTTAGCTGTGGCATGCCAATCATCATAACCTCCAAATCAATTTCATAGGCGCGATTGGGTCAGATGTATTCAGTATCGACTGGTGAAGCCCTGATGATATCGGGGGTGTCTCGCGGGGCATTTATCAAGATACGTGGCTGGCTTATGTTGGGACCAGTAGGGTTTGGCCATCAGGTTTTCGTAGCGACCGAGGGTGATCTGTTCCAATTCCTTCATGATATATTCCTGCCAGTTACCTGCGAACGTCCACGGATAAACCGGGATGACCGCTATGCCTGTTTTGGAGTACTGAGTTTCTTTTGTTTTGATCCCCTCGTCATAATTTTGGTGACCGACTAAGCCGAAATATTCGATGTACGCGCCGAACTCGGGAAGGTAGAAATCGGGGTACCAGATACGAAGTTTCTCGTAGGTGGAGTTGATAAGGAGGGCTGGTTCATAGTGGTATTTGATTGAGTTGCTTTCCAGGAAATCGGCAATGCGCCTTTCTCCCTCGGACTTTAACTTAGGATGTCCTTGATCCCTTAGCTTATGTTCCAGAGTTTGGTTCATGCTGACCGAGGTCTCGGGGGATAGTGGACAATATAAACTTGAGCCACTACGGCCGAGTGGTGAAAAAGGTGTTTATACCTTTGGAATTCATCAGAAAGCGGAATGTGCCATAAAGGATGATAGTCTTGACTCTGTTTCAGTGACGGGGAGAGTTTTTTTGACCAATCAGTTTTGGGCCTTTCCTATTCCAGAGCGCGAATCCAGCTTTGAGCCTTTTTTACCATCTTTAAAGGCCGAGATTAAAAGAAGCGCAACGGAAGCATATCACTCCTTTTTAGCCAAAATCAAAAGAAGTTGCCTGCTCCCAGGTCCCTTTTTCTTCAAAACGCTTCTTTTTCAAAAAGCGTTTTGAAGGTGATGTAAAATGAATGGAAATGGAGTTGGTGCCAGAACATTGGCGTATTTAAGGGGAGAAACTGATATGGTGCAGGAGCAAGAGCGCATCGCACAGGTAAAAAAACAGTTTCAGGGTTCAAGCTTGGCCTTCTGGCTTAGTGGTGCCCAGAAGCGTAGGATGGAACGATTTTGGAAAGTTGCCTCACTCCTGCAGGAAAACTCCAGAATGAGCCTCACAGAAATGTCAAGAAAGCTCAAGGTTTCAGTGAGCACGCTCTTCGACACCCTTAAAGACCTGGAAAAGTTTTTCCATTTCACAATCGTCTTAAAGGAAAACGAATGGGACGCCCCCACCAGAGACAGCATTCCCGTTGAGTTTGCCTACCAAGTAACAATAGATACCGGTCAAGAAGACGGGAAACAAACGACGTTCAATTCCAAATAAGAGCGGAATGAGAATTTTATCTTGGGTTTTCTTCACGCCTAAAGCTTTAAAAGGGGTTCGCTCATCGCGAGCCCCAATTTAAAGCTTTCCCCCTCCGGGGTCGGCTAAAAACCGTTTATTTTCCTCAAAACGGCTGGAGGCCTATAGCTCACTCTCTCGCCCAGGTGACGAGAGAGTGAGCAAAAGACCCACTCCCGGAGGAAAAGAGAATGAATCCAGCGCAAATCAGCGAAACAGTCAACAGATGGGTAGAGGAAGAATCCTTCCGGGGCTTCGTCCATCCAGCAACGGCCTTAAATGACCCTTGGTATGGCATGAACGAGGAAGAGGTGGACGACAGAAAAGAATTCATCAGATGCTACCTGCTGAAAGACTTCGAGCTCATTCTTCTTATACCAATCCAGCCCCAGGAAAATGACTTCTGGACCTCAACCCACCAGGACTTCCTGGAGAGCGCCTTCAACACCTGGGACTTCCAGAGAGACAGGAAACCCTTCAGCAAATACGCTTACTGCATCAGAAAAATCTTGGAACAAGTCAGGGACCTGGCAATCTACCACTCCAGCACCAGCCAACCAGAAGGAAAAGCAAACATCCAAAGGAGGTACGAAAACTTCGTGCAAAACGAGTTCAGGGACCGACTCCTCGCCCTCGTGGAAAGGCACCAAAGGGCGCGAGACGAAGAGCAAAGATACGAGATAAGGAAAAAGATAGCAGAATTGAACCGAAGGATAATCCAATGCCAAAAGATATGGAAGGATTACGCACACTGGGAGTAGTAAGCCCACCCCCAAAAGGGTGGCGAGGTATCTTCAAAACCTTTGATGGGGAGGTCACGATGGAGGGAGCGGAACCTCCTTCCCAGCAGAAATAAACCAATATTTTGAGGAGGACTTGGATAGCCAAGCCGAACGCGGATTTGCGCACACCCCGGCCTGGAATCCCCGGTCTCAAGGCCGTCTTGGGGGCACCCCCCATTGGAATGTTAATAAATCAAAGGACAAATCAGTATACGGAGGCGAAAATCAACAAGGACAGCCCTTTTCAAAAGGCCCAGAAACAAGTTCCCAATATTATTTGCTAAATTTTTGACCCAAAAATAGGCAATTTTCCAAAAACCCTTTATCTATACAGAAATAGGACGGCCAATAACAGACTTGCCCACAGCTTTTCCACAACTTAATGTAGAAACCTTTTCAGGGACTTTTGAAGCATGTGCCATGAAAGGCAACCCTCACCTCTCTTTAGGCATATTGGCAGACCTTCTTTTATTAGTCATCGATTGGAACAATATCCAAGATGCCCAAAACAATCCTAAAAAAAGAAGGAAAATTGTGGGAGCGGTACGCTCCCCGGGACGTGCGAGCCATTCAAGGTTGGAGCTCCGGTAGTCCCAAGGGAAAGAAAAGAATAGGAATATTTAAAGGTATCGGTTCCGCCAGCCCAAATTTTTTTCTCAGATGAGGTTTTCGGGGCACGCAAACCCCTTATCGTAAATCTTTCGGTTCCTGATGGAACCGAGAAGATTTATCGAGGGGTTCGCTAAGAGCCCCAAAAGAAGGGTGGTCCTCCATCAAATCCCAGAGTGAATTTGATGGAGGTGAACAAGGATGAGAACCTATTGCGCACTTGAAATCCAAGATGCCATCCGGGCTGCCCAGGTAGGCACGACTCGAAACATTCTGAAGCCCATTTGTATTTTGTGCAGACGATTCTTGGGCGGATGGGATGTTCGGACTGACCAGGCAGTGTGCTGGCGTTGCAGGAGATACCCCTGACAAACAACCTATGGGTGACCTCTTTCTTTGATTGAAAGAGGCCCCCCAAGCGAGGCGGCGAAGGTGAGAAAAATGGGAACAGATTGGTTTATCAAGGTGGAATGTCCGCATCCGAACAGAGAAATTAAGAGCCGGGAAGAACGCGTCAAGGCCTGCTTGGCCTGCCCATTTGTTATCTGGGAGGCGCCAGTAGGCGTTGCAGGATTTATGAAGTCGATGTGCGGGGTAAGGGTAGGAAGTATCTGCATGGCAGCAGCGCTGGACGATATCGGGGAAAGACTTACAGGGATACCCCGTTTCACCAAGAAAGAAGCCAGACCTTCAGAGAAATTGGCCATCCTGGAGAAGATTAAGAGCTGCACCAAACAAGACGGGTGGAGGCTCCAAGGATTCTCCCAGGAAGAAACTCTGGAACGCCTGGACAAACTCATCGAGTTCTGCAGAAGAGCTGAAGAGAAAGACCTCAACATAGTGGTTTGGGCGTAATCTCGGGGTGGTAAGAATCGGCCAGACAATCAAGACCCTCATCCTGGAATTCCTCACAAGCAACGGCGCAGGGCACCTTCAAGAAATCCACCTCAGAGTAACCGAGTTCCGGCCGGAAGTCCCCCAGCACACCGTCCGGGCAAGACTTTCAGAAATGGCCAGAAGCGACAACCTGGAAGAGAAACTGGCTGCCTTCGGAGACGGGTTCTACGGCTTATACGAGGAAAACAAGGAATTGTGCAGCGTAGTCTCCTATCCTAACCGGGGCCCATGGGGAAATGCCCAATACCGGGGAAACTGCAGCGGATGGCTCGCTAAGGACCTCATCCTCAGGTTCAAAGCCCAGAGTGTTTTCGATCCGGCAGAAGGAAGCGGGACATTGAGAGATGTGGTGTCCGGTCTCAACAACCATAAAGGGAAAAAAGTCCAATACGAAGACCAGGACCTACGCCAAGGATGAAACATACTGACGAGCCCTTTGCCGGCCAACCAATTCGACATGGTATGGTACCATCCACCCTACTGGGACATAATCCGGTACTCTAATGACGCCCTGGACCTGAGTAATTGTGCCAGCCTGGAATCGTTCGAGGAAAAGCTTGACAAATCCGTTGAGAGGCTTTTCAAGGTAGTTAGGCCAGGCGGAATCATGGCAATTCTCATTGGGGATAAGCGGAAAAATGGTATCTATTATGCCCTATTCAGAAGCCTTTTGATGAACCCGCGCATTGGGCAGCTACGGGCAATTATCATAAAAATCCAACACCATTGTCGGAGCGATAACAGAGAATACAGGGAAGGAAATCCCTTCCTGATACCAATCAAGCACGAGTACTGCCTGGTCTTCCAAAAACCATTCGGAGGGATTTGAAGCATACTCCTTCTCGTGAGGTTGATAACCCAAGCCCTCCTCCCCTGGAAGGGGTCGCAGGGGTTTTGGGAAGACACAGCCCCTTTTTCGTAAATCCTTCGCCACTACGGTACCGAGTAGATTTATCGAGGGGTCCGCTTAACATTCCCAAAACCCCGAAGCATCCTCTCCATCAAATCCAGAATCGAATTTGATGGAGGTGAACAAAAATGAATTCAGAAGCGAAGGAAAAGGGGAAAGAGCCCTCCCGTTGGGAAAAAGATATGAGCTCCATGTCTGGCAAAGACCATGTAATATTGGAACGAATTAAGGAGGCGCGGAGAAAATGTGGCGACGGCCCGAAAATGCTTCCCGTCGTGCGCTACGAGCGGAAGCTGTGTTTTTTTGACGAACGTCTGAAGCAGCTAAGGAATGTCAGGAATCCCCATGACTTCATCAACCTGAATGATTTCGAGGTCGAGTATTTCAGGAGGAAAGCACCCTGAATGTGCATAACAAGCGCCTACATCAGAACCCAGGAGGAATCCATGGTCTGGGACATCCTTTCCCATGGGTGCGCTGCAGAGACGGAAAGGTTGTTGGATGAGCGGGGAGCCCCTCCCCTCTTCGACATCCCTATGGAAAAGTATATTTTCTGTCCGGATTGCGTTGCCAGGATAAATGAGTTTTTTAATGAAAACAGTTTATTTTGCCAAACATTTTGCTTTATAATGAATTTCTTCGGAGAGATCATACAGCTTTCAGCAGGAGGGCCTCATCGAAATCAGGAAACACCTCATAGATCTCTTCAACCGAATTGGAAGGGGCGGGGCGCAAGAAGTTCGGCTGATTTTGAGGGTTCTAAGCTCCCTGAGATGAACTAGCTGAAGGCTCTTAGAAGCCAAGAAGTCAGGCGCCGCCCGATTTTGGTTTGGGCCATAGGGGGATAAGATGGCGGCATTATCTGATATACAAAAGCAGCAACGCCGCGATTACTTGAAAAAGCTCCGGGATGGGTCGCTCGATAACCCGAATCCGATTGATTATCTGGCGATGCTGGCCTGCCAAAATGGGGACCAGGCCGTTCAAAAAGCAGCAATTACTGGGCTATCAAAGTATGGAGACAATCCAAAGGCTATGCTGGGTTTAGCGAGCAGGCTTCTGGATTTATGGGGCATGAATACAATCAGCCACCTAATTCGGCTTCTGACCAAATTAGTAGAACACGGGGGAATTATTCTACTTAGTTCTACACTGTTCTATGATAATCGATTCATATTTGAGAAGGTGGAGGCAATCAAAGAAGTCTTAAGCAAGAGCGGTGATCAACAAAGTCTTCAGCAAATAGAAAAGCTTGAGCACTCAGAGGGCCTATTGGAAGATCCACAACTGGCAAACGAGTGGATGAAAATATTACGCCAGGTGAACAATCTTGACATTAGGGAAGGAGTCATTTGGGGATCTCAATATGAAGGTGTCGCCGGTCCGCAGGGAAGGGTTTTTGTAGAATGCCCCTACGCTGAAGTATCACGAGCCGGGAAATATGTTGAGTCTCGTATACCGGGATTGGATGAGTTATACAGCAAGAGATTGAGTCGTAAGATAGACATGAAATCTTCATAACAGGGATAAAGGCGTTTTGGAGTTATTTACAGAATAAACGCCCGCTTTGCAGTATAATCTGTCAAATATTTTCAAATGGAAGTGCCAGAAAAGATTTCCCGGAAGAAAACTTTCCTTCAGAATCTCTCCGCTCAATAAAAAATTGGGGGCCCGAGGCTCCCTGGGACTTGAGCCATTACTGGTCGGGCCTCTATTGTTCCAGGAAATGGAAAAGCGAGGGGGATTTAAAGATATCGGTCGCTTCGCCCCAAATTCTCTCTGGCAATGATGGTTTTGGGAACACGCAAACCCCCAATCATAAACCTTTTGGCTACTGATGCTACCGAGAAGATTTATCGAAGGGTTTGCTATACGTTCCCAAAACATTTACCTGCCCGCATCAAATCACAAATTGAATTTGAAGGAGATGGACAAGGATGAGAATAGATTACCAATGCGAGGCTGAATATATTATTTTGCAAGCGCAGGTAGGAATCACTTGAAACATTCTTAGGTCTGTTTGCATCGCGTGCAGTCGCTTTTAAACAGACGGGATGTTCGAAATAGGCAAGCAGTGTGCTGGTGCTGTAGGGGATACTTCCCTAGCCCTTCAGGGGAGGACAATGAGTGTCGCAGGACGGGCTTTCTGGGGGATGGCCGTGCCTATTTCTTCAGCACCCTAACCTCCGAAAGTGTTTCGCCGGCCAACCCCTTAGGGTCATCGGCCCCTAACTCCCGAATCATTTTTTTAATCGCCCTTTAAGTTCGAACCCTTTCGTACCTCAAGCAGGCTGAATCCTGCTATGCAGGCGAAAATCAGCAAGATGATCCGAGGTGCGGGCGGTAGATTCTTTGCCGGACCTTGTGGCAGATTTTCCCATCTTTTGGCTTAAAATATGTTGGTATTTTTGATCAAAATTCTCTGCATATATTTTCCTTGGTTTATATTTTTTAATACTCCGCTCCTTTTTTGTGGGAATTTCCATCCTCCTCGACTGCCCTGTCCTCTCTCTCAATACCCTCCCAATTTTCTCCTTAACCATCAAGCCCATCCTTACGTTCATAATGGCCGTCACTTACGGGTGGCCCCCCTTCCCTCTTTCTGTTTTATTATCCGCTCCGTGCTTCTTATGCTCTTAAGGATGTTCTTGCTGCCTGGTTGTCGACAAAAATATTCTGGATCAACCTCCCAAAAAGCGAAAACTTTATAAACCCCAACGAATTACCACCCACCAGTCGGAAAATCACGTTACCGCTGCCAGGGGACAACAGAAATGAAATCGTATATTGATGGGTACAACCTGAATGAATATTTTGACCTTAAATACAAAATATACGTTCCGATAGACCTCAACAGATACGGCATTCCAAGTCCGTATGGTCGCCACAAGAGGGCCTACCATGATAACAAACTGGTCGACCATATCTTCGAGACCATCTACCAAAACGATTCAAAAAAATCGATCTTAGGGGGAGATATTGACGACCTCTTCCAAGATCGCCTGGGCCTGATACGCTCCAAGATCGAGCTCATTCTCCTGCAGCTTGACCAGAGAAAGGAGATCAACCAGGAGAACTTAAACCGGATCGACCAGGACAGCTGCAGAGCCCAAAATCTTATCTTTGAAATGGGTTACCGGGTCTACCGAATGGACCGGGACCGGCTATCCCTTGAGAAAATGAAGTTCGACCTGGAAGCACAGAAACGAATGGAAGAAACAAGCTATTTCAGAGACACAGGACTCTTGAACCAGGACCTCAAAGACACCCTGATCCAGTACCTGGGAGAGGTCCAGAAGAGCGCATTCATAAACGAAGGGAGGGAAAGAATATGATTGGATACCGGGATGTCAAAAACCTTAAATACCACGCCAGGGAAATCGCCATGATGATGGACACCGAAGACATCGAAGCAGTCATCGCCGAGTTCGTTGCCGCCAAAAACCTTCGGGACAGCCACCGAAATCAAGACCCAAAATGACCAAATTCCTATCCCCCACCTCCATAAACACCTACCTCAGGTGCCCCCGAAAGTATTACCTCAAATACATCAAAGGCTTAAAAGAAAAGCCCAGCATCCACCTGATAAGGGGGAAAGCTGTCCATGACGCCATTGCCAAATTCCACAAAAGTGAGACCCAGGATTTGAAAGACTTCGAGAGGGTCAAAATCGACCTCCTTAGCCTGTTTAATCATTCATGGATAGCCCAGGATGGCCAGATCAGGGACTTAGGCCTACCGGAAGAAGCTCTGAATGATTATTACAACGAGAGCACGGAAATGCTTCTGGGATGGCTCAAAAGAAACCTTCCAAGCCTGCAAAACAGCACCCTGCGCCCCAAGGCCGAGGTCAAACTCTTCTCCCAAAACCATAGAGTCATGGGGGTCATAGACGCAATCCATTCCGTTAATGGAAAAGTATCCCTTACCGACTACAAGACCGGGAAAATAGACATTCTAAGCCAGGACATCAAGGTCCAGATGTCCATCTACGCCCTGCTATACCGGGAAAACTTTGGGGTGCTCCCGGACCAAATCATCCTCGACTTCTTAAAATTCCAGCAGTCAAAACCCTTCCCGGTGACAGACGATTTCGTCCAATACGCAGAAAGGATTTGCAGAAAAATCCATGAAAAAACAAGCTCCTTGGAGGAAAAGGATTACCCCTGCAAATGCCAAGGCTGGTGCGCAAAAGATTTTAAGTAAAATGCAAGACATAAAAGACACCCTGCGGAAACTGAAACCCTTTATTGGAAAGAAAGCAGACAAACTCTGGGTTAGATATATGACCGGCGACAGGATGGAAAAGGAAGAATGGACGCAGGTGATAAATCTTTTGGCAGAGAAATACAAGACCGACGCCATGGAAGAATCCGTTACCCTGCCACCCCCTGTTAAGGAGGAATGTACCGGAGATATCCCCATCGGAGACACCCGATACCTCAACCAACCCTCCCAAAAATTCAGCCTAAACCTTCCAGAGTTGACCCGCCACATGGGCATCTTCGGAAGCACCGGAACAGGAAAAACCACCCTGGCCAAGAACATCCTCAGAGAGCTCACCAAGCAAAGAATCCCCTTCATCGTATTTGACTGGGAGAAGAACTACCGGGACCTCATCAAGGAAAATAAAGAAGTCAAAATCTTCACCATCGGAACCGACATTTCCCCATTCTATTTCAACTATTTAAAGATGCCCGCGGGAATATCCTACAAGGAGTACGTCAAAAACGTGGTTGAAGTCTTCAACAAGGCCTACGTCGGAGGGGCCGGGTCAGACAGCGTATTGCTCAAGGTCTTTGACCAGGCCTACCAGGAAAACGACCTCCCTACCACAAAAGATGCCAAAAGCATTCTTGAAGGAGAGATGAAAGGAAAGCTTCGGGGCAGAGAGATGCTCTGGAAGCAGAGCAGCCTCAGAATGCTCCAATTCCTGTCCTACGGAGGGACCGGAGAGGTCTATAACACCGAGCAATCCTACCCCATAGAAGACCTATTAAAGGGGTTCATTGTGTTCGAGCTCGGAGGCCTGGCCAACAACAACGACAAGAGATTCTTCGTCGAAATGTTTACCCTCTGGTACTGGCTGTACAAGGAAACCCAGGGCATAGAAGATGAAAAACTAAAGCACGTCCTGGTATTCGAGGAGTTCCACAACATCGTGGAGAACAGCCAAAAGGATGACCTGGTCCAGAAAATCTTCAGACAGATCAGAAAATACGGGACCTCCCTCATCATAATAGACCAGACCCCCTGCCTCATCCCCACACCAGTATTCGAAAACCTATACACCAAGGTCACTTTCTCCCTGAACCACAAAAAGAACGTCATGGCCATCGCGGATGCCATGTACATGGAAATGGAGGAGAGGAAATACATCGGCATGCTAAAAATCGGCCAGGCCATCTGCCGGCTGATGGGAAGATACGACCGCCCCTTCATGCTCACCATCCCTTTTACCAAAACAACCCTGAACATCCCCGATCTAGAAATACAAGAGCATATGAAGGAGTTCTACAAAGACTACAAGCCAAATAACTCTCCATTCCCTGAAAACAGACCCCTACAAACCCCTACAGGAAAGTTTACTCCCTCCCCCCTGGAGCGGATCTTCATGGAAGACCTGCTCAAAAACCCCTTCAACGGATCTGACCAGCGAGGGAAAAGGCTTGGGTTGATCCCCCGGGACTCGGCAAAGATCCAGAACGACCTCATATCAAAGGGAGTCATCAGCCCGGTAATTGTTGATAAAAAGAAGCTCTTCGAACTGACCGAAAGAGGGAAGGAAAACCTCCAAAGATTGGGCTATAAAATTGATTCCAAGGACAAAAACCAGGGCCTGGAGCACCGATACTTCATAGAAAAAATCCGAGAAGTATTTATTCCAGGAGGCTGGTTCCCATTCAAAGAAAAATCGGACATCGACCTGGTCATTGAAAAAAGAGACAAGGTCATCGCCATCGAGATCGAGACCGGAAAGAACAAGACGGAACAAACCCGGAAGAACATCGAAAAACTCCTGAAGTTCAAGGCTGGGCAGAAATTTATCCTTCCTACCAACGAAACCGCCCTTGTCAAAACCAAAAACCTCTTTTCAGAAATCAACCTGCCAGGCCAGGAAGCCATCCAAATTATTCCTGTCAAAGACTTCCTCAAAATTCCACCAGCTTAATCAACCCAATCATGCTCACACCCGAAAGGTATCGGATTGTTGATGACTTAAAGCGAAAGGAACAACCGATCCTCATCATTGGCAGATTACCCCGGAAGTGACGTTGGAGCCACCCTGTAATGCCGCCTCGACGAGAGATGGTTTCCAAATAGTTAGACCCCTACCCTCATTTCTCTAAGAAAAACTGAATTCCCACCCCAGAAGAAAGACTAAACCTACAGAAAGAAAGGAGGTGATGATGCAATGTCCCGAGACCTGACCCAAGAAGTAATAGGTTTGTGGCGAGGCCTGCAAATGGCTTTTAGGAGAGTAACACCGATCGAAAAGGTGAGGGCAGCCATGCTCTTATCAATGATCCAGCTGTATGCCCTCACCGAACAATTCGAGAACTCCCAAGACTCAGAAAAAAGGAGGAAATTGATCCATGAATACGACCGACAAAGAGAAAGCATTCGGAAAGGAATCCAAATCCTCTCCGAAAAACACAAATCACCAGAAACCATCGCAATCACCTGCAGAACCCTGCCCTGAGTGCGGGCAAGCTACCTACCGATCCGGAGGGTGCCCCTTCTGCCCCTGCTGTGGGTGGTCCCGCTGCGGGTAACCAGCATAAAAAAACCCAAATAGTTCTCAACAAAGCCGACTCCCCATGGTCGGCTTTTTTATTTTTAATCCAAAGGAGGATACACCATGAAAGCAGTAGAACCTATCAAAATCGACATCGTTAAAATCCAGATGATTAAGGACGGAACCATCGAATACGGCAAAATGCCGATCAACACCCCTCAGGCGTTGGCGGAACTGGGCCTAAAGTTCCTGAAAAACGCCGACCGGGAGATGTTCATCCTGATCTGCCTGAACACCAAGAACTTCGTCAACTGCATCCACCTAGTAAGCATCGGGACTCTGGACAGGGCAATCGTAGCACCCAGAGAGATACTGAAAACCGCCTTGCTTTCCAATGCGGCCTCGATCGCGTTTGTGCACAATCATCCAAGCGGTGACGTAGCGCCGAGCCCGGAAGATATCCATCTCACCAAGACGCTATCCGCTTGCGGTGACCTCTTCGACATAAGGATTTTGGACCATGTGATCGTCGCTGACGACGGGAAGTACGAAAGCTTCATGGAAAAGCGAATCCTCCAACCGGCGACTGTTTCAGAGAGGGCAGTAATCAGAGAGTGCAAGAGGCAGAAGAAGAGGGGCAAATCAACTGCAAGCACTGCGGCAACACCTAGGACAGCTGGTTGATAACAGAGAGGGAGGACTTCAAAGACCTCGGCCAGAGGTATTGCCCCTTATGCGAGAGTTTCGCCTAAAGAGTCCACCCACCTCCCTTCCAAAACTAGATTCCCCGGGCGTCCCTTCAAGTCATGCCTGATTGAAGGGACTTCCCCCAAAAAGATGAAAACAAAAAAAGCAGAAAGGAGGAGGACAGGATGATCGCCGTGATTAGAAATTTCCAGGAGGTTATTGAAACCAGGGAAATCGGCAGGATGGCCAAGGAGCTTTACGAGTTCCTCATCCTGCACTGCGGGTTTATCGCCCACTACGACATCAACGGGTTCAAAGCAACCTACAGAAGCCCTCATGACTTTGCAGAGGTCTTTATCCGGCATTTTGACCGGGAACACCCTTACTACAACGGGGTCTACGCCTGCCATGAAACCCCATACAAGAACACCGGAATGACCAAGGCGGAAATCAAGAGGGAGTTTGAGAAGATCGTGAACCTGCACAAAGAACCTATCATCCTCTGGGCCAAGGAAGAGGCAAGAAAGGAAAGGTACGCTGTCTATCTTAAGCTCAAAAAGGAATTTGAAGGAGGTGAAAGCGTTGAGTGTCGGGTTTAGCACGCACGGCTGTTGGGGTTCGCTCGCAGAAATCAAAGCCCTGGAAGTGGAAGACAGAGGAAACGTCTGGTTTGATGATGAGGGCATGGACCTGGATATCTGGGAAGGAATCTGGGTTGCCCTAGACCCGAAAAAGGCTCTCTGGTACCTGTTCTCGGCGGCAGACTTTGAGTCGGAAGAGTACCAAAAAGCCATGGAAGACCCCCAAGCCCATCTTTTTCGGGTGGACTTAACAGAAGCGATTGAGGTTTTGAAAGATGGCGATGGCGGGTTTTTGTATATCAGAGAAAAACGATCAGGAGAAAAACAAATCTGAGAGGAGGTGAGACCATGTGGAACGAGCCAACCAAGGAACAGCTGGCAGGAATACCGAGGCTTTATGAGACGGAGGACATCTCGCCCGAGAAAAAGATGGTCTACCTGCACTTCTTCCTGGGAGGAAGTAACTGGTACATCGCGGAATATGATGGCGAAGACACCTTCTTCGGTTACGCCATCCTGAACGGGGACACAGAAATGGCGGAATGGGGGTATGTCTCCTTCCGGGAACTCAAGGAATTAAAGATCCCCCCAGGGTTTGAAGTGGATTGCGACCTGTTTTGGGAAGTCAAAAAGGCCAGCCAAGTGGACAAAATCAAGGTAGCCAACGGCTGGTAGAAGGCCGGGGCTCTCAGGGAGGTATGCAGATGAACCCGCAATTGCGACAGCTAAGAAAGGAGGGAGAAATGACGTACGTGTTAGTCACGGTAAGCAGAGGCATTATTGACCAAGCTACCTTCTTTGACAGTGCCTCAGTGGCAGTTAGGGACCTGGCTGATTTCGTCAAAGGGATGAATGCCCAGGATGACGATGCAGCGGTCTTCGGCTCAGAAGGCTTGGTCGCCAATGCCAAAAACTTCCTGGATGAAAACGAGCAGTTTATCCAAAACGACCAAGTGCTGAAAGAAGTAACCGAGGATGAAGAAAAGCCGATCTACATCATCGGCAATCCAAATCACTATTTAGGTTTCATGGTGGCATCCCCGGACGACCCCTTGGGGTTTGAAGACCCGGCCGAGGCTGTATCCGAGCTGGGTCAGATGAGAAAAAGCAGCGGCAACCACCTGAAGCTTTACCGGGTCATCCTGGTGAAAGGTCCGGTAGTCACCCGGACTGATCTGGAGCGCTGCAATGAAGAAGCTGGGGTCGAAGATTTCGATTTCACGATGATTAAAGAATACGTAACGGAGTAACCAAAGAAGACCGGCTGTAATCACGGCCCGAAACAGCTCTGGCCGCCTTTTATCTAAAGCCGCTTAGGCAAACTGAGCGGCTTTTTTATCGCCCTAAAAAGGGCAGAAAAGGAGACTGAAAATGGACATCACAAATTACCTAAAAGCCGGCTACCCATTGATTTACGTCTGCACCCAAGAGGCAGACAGAGCCACCCGCTCAATCAAAGCCGAAGGATGGAAAACCTATTCCTGGGACTGCCTCCGGGGTATTACAGACCCGGAAACCGGGCGCACCCTCGAAGACGTGAATGACCCTCTCGGCGCCCTCAAATGGCTAAACACCAAGGGAGACACCATCCTCATTGTCCAGAACTTTCACCACTTCATGAGTTCGGTGGAGGTCATCCAGGAGATCCAAAACAGCCTGCCGGTATGGAAAGGACAGGGATCCTGCCTTCTTATGGCCGGGCCAAGGTTTAACCTGCCACTGGAGCTGGAGAAATACTTCACCATGCTGGACTTCGCCCTGCCAACGCCCACTGACCTGTTCGCAATCCAACAGGAACTGGGCGCGGGCGTAAAAGTTTTGCCTAACCCCGAGTCCGTAGAAGCAGCCCGGGGACTGACCGAATTCGAGGCAGAAACCGCCTTTGCCCTCAGCCTGGTCATGAAAAAACAGTTTTTCCCAGAAGTCATCACCCAACAGAAGAAGCAGATGATCAGACGGACAGGGTTGATGGAGTTCTGGCCGCCAGTACCAGTTGACCAGGTCGGAGGCCTGGAGCTTTTCAAACAATACCTCGGCAACCGGATGAAAGCCTTCGAGCCAGGAAATGACCACCTCCCCAAGCCAAAAGCATTGCTCCTGGTGGGAATACCCGGGACCGGCAAAAGCCTATCCTGCAAAGCAGCAGCCTCCATCCTCACCTGGCCGCTCATCCGCCTCGATATCTCGGCCCTCAAAGGCTCCCTGGTGGGAGAAAGTGAGCGAAAGATCAGGCAGGCCACCGCAACGGTTGATGCCTTTGGCAAGGCAGTGGTCTGGCTGGATGAGATCGATAAGGTCTTTTCAGGTATAAAGTCGTCCGGGCACACAGATGGGGGGACCACTTCCGGCATGTTTGGGCATTTTTTGACCTGGATGCAGGAAACCAGGAGCCCGATTTTAGTCATGGCCACTGCCAACAACATCTCAGAACTCCCACCGGAATTCTTGAGGGCCGGCCGGTTTGACGCCATGTTCTTCGTGGACCTCCCCACACTCACAGAAAGGACCCAGATCATCAGGATCATGAACGAACGGTACGGTTCAAAGATCCCCCTGGAATATACGGAGAAGCTCCAGGGCTGGAGCGGTGCCGAGATCGAACAGCTGGCAAAAGACAGCCTGTTTGACGGCCTGGAGGCTGCCCTCGAAAACATCGTGCCCCTCTCCAAGACCATGAAAGAGGAAATCACAGCCCTCAGGGAATGGGCCAAAACAAGAGCCAGAAGGGCCAACTCACCCGAAGAGGAGAGCCTGAACAAAAACCTAAGGAGGATAAAAGAATGAGCCACATCAGCAAAATCGAACTGGAAGTCAAAGACTTAGGGACCCTGGCAAGGGCATGCACCCGCCTGGGCCTGAAGCTGATCAAAGGCCAAAAAACCTTCAAATGGTACGGCCAGGAGGACGGCAAGTGCGACCACGCCATCAAAGTGCCCGGAGCAAACTACGAAATCGGGGTCACCAAGGCGGGCAATTCCTTAGCGCTGCAGTGCGACTATTACGATGGCGCCATTGGGAAGGCAATCGGCCAGAAGGGAGGGATCCTGAAGCAAGCCTATGCCGTGGAGCGTACCAAGGCCGAGGCCAGGCGCAAAGGGTACACCGTCATTGAAAAAACCACCGACTCAGGCATCCGCCTCCACGTGCGGATGAACTGACCCAAAAAGGAGGGAAAGCATGAAAGAAATAGTCTTGGACATATCAAACGAAGGAGCAATCAAAATCGAGACAAGGGGTTTCAAAGGCAAAACCTGCCTCAAAGAAAGCCAGTTCCTGAAGGACCTCTTGGGCAAAGAAACCGAAAAAGCCTTGACCCCCGCCTACTGGGAAGAGGAAGAAACAACCATCAAGAAGTACCTTCCACTGTGCGGCTAAAACCCAAAATAACATGAAAGGAGTTTCGAAAATGGAAAACATCTTTGAGAAAGGATGCCTGGTGCAGTTGTCCGTCAGCAAATGGGGCGGGGTCAAAAAGATTGACGACGGCAAGCTCGCCAAGATGGTAGAGGCCCACGAATGGCTGACCGCCACCAAAAAGCTGGTAGACCCTGAATCTTTGAAACCCATCTGCAAAGTAGGCAACGCAGCCCGGTCCTACCTGGTCGGCGTTAGCTTGCCATTTCCTATCCAGGGAATGGTTTTTTCCCCGAAAGAGATGATCTCCAAGGTTGACAAGCGGTTGGAAGAGTTCAAGGCCGAATTCAACGAAGCCGTCAATCTCTTCACCCGGGATTATCCCCGGCTCCGGGAGACCGCCATGGTCTACCTCGGCGATTTGTTCAACGAAGTGGATTACCCAGTACAGGTGGAACAGAGATTTGCCTTCACTTGGCGATTCATCATCTTGGATGTGCCCAACGGCAAAGCGGGGGTTCTATCACCCGAGATCTACGAACGGGAAAAAGAGAAATTCATCCAGACTATGGAAGAGGCGAGAACCCTAGCCATTGAATCCCTCCGGGAGGAATTCGCCTCGATGGTGAACCGCATCACCGAGCGGTTCAGCGAGACGGCAGATGGAAAGCCCAAGATCTTCAAGAATGCCACGGTGGAGAGCTTCTACGAGTTCTTCGAGACCTTCAAGGAAAGAAACATCTTCCGGGACGAACAACTGGCCCAGCTGGTCGAGAAGGCCCAAGCAGCTCTGGGAGGCGCCTCTGCCGAGAGCCTCCGCACAAATGAGGGTCTTCGGGCAAATATCCGTGCCGGGATGACTGAAATCGAAACTGCCATGGCCGAAGGCTTGATAAGGCCCAGGAGGAAAATCGTGATGAATTAAGCCAGCCGGCCGAAGAAAGCCAGGCAAAGGGCGGCTCACCCTTAAAAAGGGGGCCGCCTTTTTTGTTCCGGAAAGGAGCCAAACCAGATGAACCCTCTAAGCAGATGCTCAAAGGGCTACAAGAAATGCATTAAGAACTGCCATGACCGCAAGAAGTGCCCTTACTGCCCCTACCTCAAAGAATGCTGCCACCGCCATTGTCTCACCTTGCCGCCGGGAAGCCACAAAGCCATGGACGGAGAAACAGGAAGTGGTAAAGAAGACCCCCTTGTGAACGGCATTGAATTCATCCTGGGAAGACACCTTTAGCGGCCCGGGAAAGAGACTCTCACTCGTTTACGTACAGCAGGACCTCGACAACTGGGGAACGTACTTTGTCGAAGAGGCAACGGAAAGGGCCAACCAGATAGAAGCAAACCGCTTTTTACGCCCGCTGGCCCTGGGATTATAAAGGACATCCCAACCAACGCACCAAAACCAGGATTCTAAATTGCTGGAAATTTAGATTGGAAAGGATAGAGGAGGTGAAACCGTGAGAAGAATGAAGAAAATCCACTGCCCTGGAAACTTCTGCATTAAGCCATGGGATAGCAGGTTTTATGCGCTATTCCAAGGGGAAGAGTTGATTTGCGTGGCAACCTACAAAACCGGGGCGGTTAGCTTGATGAACCGCCTGTACGATCTAAGTAGCGCAGGCCAGGAGCTTGATAAACTGGTGTCCGACCTCTGGTGGTTTATTGAGAACGTGAACGAGGACGCCCCCCGGCGCTCAGAGAACTTCTTCGCTCTCCGGGAGAGAGTGCGAACTCACGACGCCAGAATAGAGGTGAAATCCTGTATGACGGCTTAAAAAGGAGGGACGGAACCGAAAATAATTTGGAATGCCAGGATATCAGGGAAGATAAGGATAAAAAATAACCAGGAAAAAATATCTTACCAGGAAGGGCGACTTACCTAATGGGTGGTCGCCCTTCCTTTTTTGGAAAGGAGCGAAGAAATGGCAAGACTGGAGGCCATGGCCAAAATGGGATACTACCCCACCCCGGAAGAATTAACCCCAACCATCGCAAAGTATCTGAAACCGAAAGTGCCAGGAATCATTAGAATCCAGGACCCCTGCGCAGGAGAAGGAACAGCGCTAAAAACCATAGGCGACCATCTCGGCGCCAAAACTTACGGAATTGAGATTGACCGAAAAAGAGGAAAGCTGGCCCAGCAAAAGCTTACCAAATGCCTGATAACCGACTACAACTCCACCCAAATCACCCCCAAATTTGCCAGCCTCCTCTGGCTCAACCCACCATACGACTGGGCGGCCAAGGGAAAAGAGATAGAAAGATCGGAGAGGTCTGAACGGTCATTTTTAAGGGATACGGTCAAATACCTGGTCCCCGGAGGGATTTTGATTTACCTCATCCCCATAGGGAGATTGGAAGGGACCATCGCCAGGATGCTTGCCTATCGATTCGAGCAAATCAGACTCTACAAATTCCCCGAAAACCTCTTTTCCCAGTTCAATCAAATCGTTGTCTTCGGTTTCTGCAAAAAAACACCATCCATGGAGGAAAGCATTGCCGAGAGTCTCAAAGCCATAGGAACTGGAAAGGTCACCGTCCCCTTCCTGCCAGAAAGCCCGGATTTCATTTACGAGGTTCCCTGTTCGCCGAATTTGAAGAATTTCGTCTTCAGGACTTCCGAGATCAATCCCGAGGAGCTTGAAGAAGAAATTAAGAACCATGGCCTGAACCCAGAAATCCAAGAAATGACCAACGCCCAAACCCAGGCAGGGAAATTGGTCTCTCTAATGCCGCTCAGGCTCGGACATTTAGCCCAGGTCATTGCCTGCGGATCGCTAAAGGGAGTGGCCTTTGACCAAAACCACCGAAATCCCATGATTGTAAAAGGGAATACCCAAAAGGTTGTGGATTGCAAGGTCGAAAAAGAGGGAAACATTGAAAGGGAGATCCAAACCGACCGCATCGTAATTACCCTAAATGCCTTTAACCAAGCCGGAAAACTCATCATCATCCAATAGGAGGTTACGATATGCTGCACAGAATCAGAGTAGAGGGGATCGAAGCCCAGTGCTTTGACCTGATCGTTGAAAGGGAACCCGGCCAATATGCCTACTTCCTTTCTCTGGCAGGCTACCAGCCAGCGGTCAAGGGGGTTCTGGCTAACTTCCTGAAAGGGGAAAGCCTCGCCGTCACTATCGGAAAAAAGACTCACTGGTTTGAGAGGTTGCCAGGCGGTTACCTAATGAAAATCAAAAAAATGCCCTCCCAATACTGCCACGGGATCGCAGTAGCAAAAATGATTGGTCCCCAAAATGGGGAAGAACAATCCAAAGAATTCCTCATAATCACCAAGGACCTGGATAAAGTGAGGGATCAGTTTTACAGGTGCCTAGATGCCGAGACCGAGTTCCCGCTTGACCCAAGCTGGGCAGATTGGCTCTGGAGATTGTTTGAGGAAAAAGAATGGTTAACCAGCCTTAAAACCTTGGCAGGACAAAATCAAGGATACCTTGTCCGCGTCCAACCTCAAGAGCTCATCGCCGAAATCTCGCAGGCGATCCAGTTAAAGGTACCTGAGCTTGTTGCCTGCATGAGACCATCCATAAAGAAAAAAACCATAGGAGGAGGGAATGGAGACCTTAAGCCTAAAGACGTTTCTTGAAGACTACGGAGAATGCCTTGCAGAAAAAGTAACCAAAGAACTAGAGGTCATTCACGACCCTGCAAGGGATAAGGAAGAAAAGCTTGACCGCCTCATGGACAAGCTCGGCAAAAACCCTTTTCCCTCACAGCGGGAGATAGTCAAGGCGGTCATCAAATCTTTCCAAACAGGCAATAGGGCGGTTTATATGACCTGCGAAATGGGAACAGGGAAAACGGTCATGGCGATTGCCACGGCTTCGCTGTTGAGAAAGAATCCCAGGGTCATTGTCCTCTGCCCACCCCACCTGGTAAGAAAATGGATCCAGGAAATCAAGGACGCTATGCCCTCGGCCAAAGCCATAAACCTGAACGGGGGGCATTGCTACGAAACACTGGAAAAACTGAAGATGGCCTCGGCAAATCAGGCTCCGGAGTTCTACGTCATCGGAAAGGAAAGGGCTAAGACCACCTACCAGTGGAGGCCCGCGGTGGTCAAGAGGAATTTGGGTAATTTCTGCCCAAAGTGTGGCCAACTCCTATTGGATGAAAACGGGGTTCCACTTCCTGTATTCGAGACGAACAGCCAGGGAAAAATCATAAGGAAATATTCCTGCCAAAACAAACTGGAGCAATGGCGGTGGTCAAAAGAACACCAGGAAAAGAGGAGAAAAATCGTTCTCTGCAGCGAACAGCTCTGGCAGCCGGACCTGTCCAAAAGAAAGTACCTCAAGGTCATGCCGGCCCAGTTCATCAAAGACAAGCTGAAAGGATTTTTTTACCTACTCATCGCGGATGAAAGCCACCAATTCAAGAACCAGACCGGCCAGGGATGGGCCTTCGCTGCCTTATCAAAGGCTTGTAGGCACACTCTTTGCCTGACAGGTACCTTTGCCGGGGGATACGCATCGGACCTCTTCTACCTGCTCTTCAGGACCCATCCGAAGCTCATGGTAGAAGACGGCAACCAATGGGAAAACCCCACAAAATTCATCGAAAAATACGGGATTCTGGAAAGGATCACGACCGTTTCCGAAGAGGACGGCCTGACGACCAAGGCGAAAAAGAGAACAGTCATCAGGGAAAAACCTGGTATAAGCCCCTTGCTCCTGAATAAAATGCTGCTACGGAATTCTGTTTTCTTGAGGCTGGGGGATTGCGTAGAAAATCTTGTGCCCTACGAAGAGGACGTCTATGAAATCCAGATGAGCCCGGAGCAGGCAGAATGCTACCAGGAATTTGAAGAGCAGATGAGGAAGGCCTTGGTGGATGCCCTGGCCAGGGGTGACAACTCGCTCCTGGGAGGATACCTAAACTCCCTACTCAGCTACCCGGAAAGAATTTACAAGGGCATAGAGGTATTTCACCCCCACACCAAAGAGCTAGTGGCATCCGGGCCTGCTGTGCCTGGTATTATGCCAAAAGAACAAGAACTACTGGACATCATCGACAAAGAACTCAGCCAAAACCGGAAAGTCCTGGTTTACATCCAAAACTCCAACACCACCGACATCAGCCCAAGGCTCGTGGAACTGATCCAAGAAAAGGGATACCGGGTAAAGGTGCTCCGAGCGGGGGACAGTGAGGGAAGGTCAGAGAAGATTCAGAAATGGGTCGATGAAGGCCTCGATGTCCTTATCTGTAACCCCAAGCTCGTAGAGGTAGGCTTGGACCTCCTCTTTGCCGTCACCGTCGTTTTCTACCAGTGTGGGTACAGCATCTACACCTTGAGACAGGCATCAAGGAGGTCATGGAGGATTCCCCAGACAAAGCCAGTAAAGGTTTTCTACCTCACCTATGCTAACACCATGCAGACCCGGGCCATGAAGCTCATCGCTGACAAGCTGACCTGTTCCCTGGCCATCGAAGGAGAGCTAACGGAAAAGGGGCTTGCGGCCATGTCCGAGACCTCAGATTCCATAACCAAAGAGTTGGCCAAGATGCTGGTGAAAAAATCCGAGGATAGCCGCAACCTGAAAGACCTCTGGGCAGCCTACAGGAGGAAAGAGGTTCAGGCAGAGACACGGATCACCGATCCCAGGCCAATCCAAACCCCATCACCCGGTGAAGGAAGGCCGAAAATAGAAGGGATTCAAAGAGTTACCATGGAAGCGGAACAGATCGGGGACAAATTGCTCAAGATCCAGTTCATCGAATACGTTGGTAAGCGCAGGAAAAAAGTGACTCATATTGAAGTGACCCAGGCGGAAGTGGATCAGTTAATCAAGAATGTTGATCCAAAAGTCTCTGTCCAATTTTCGATGTTTTAACCGACAGGGAAGTCTCGGAAGGGGCTTCCCTGTCCGTCAAATTGAAGACTATTCCCAAAGCCAGGAATGTCCAACCCCTAACTTTTTTCCTCTTTGGATTCCTTCTTGAGGGTTTTGTACTCCAATTTCGTGAGTTTCAAGAGCTGATCCTCGAGACCTTTCATCTCCTGGGAAATGCGCAGAGCTTCTTCTTCCGATTTCAAGGCCCGTGAGAGCCACCCTCTTGCCTGGGAGGGTTGGCTTGATCTTAGGCTGGCGACCGCCATATTTAAAGAATAGCGAAAATCCTTATCGTACTGTTCCAAAGCTGATTCCAATTTCCGGAGCGTTTCTTCGGATAATATCTTGCGCTTTTCTAATAGGATTTCCTCTTTTGCAATATCCCGCTCCTTTTCGGGAACCTTATCCCATCTGGCCTTGAAGTCCCTAAAGGATTTCAAATCGAAGTTCTCGATTTTCTCACTCAACTCCTTGAGAAAGGCAAGCTGTCTAAGTATTTGATTTTCCTTGGGGGCAATATCCTTGATTTTTTCAGCAATCAGATGCTTTCCTTTATCCGTATCACCGTATTCCTCGACGATCCTGATCATTTCTTTTAAATCTTCAACGATTTCCTTTGCATCCTTTATTCCCTTCTTGGTGACTCTTTCCAAGCTTCTCTTGATTAAAGATTTTTCGTCTTTCTGCATAGTCATATTTGGCTTGAGGTCCAGGGCCGGATCATGGGAATTTTCCAATGATCGCCCCCAGGATTCCATTCTGCCCCTCGATAAAAACGCGGAAGTCACTTTCCAAAAGGAAATTATCAGGGCGATCACGAGGCCTAAATGAACGAATCCCGTCCATTGGTTTTCCTCGATCCATAAAAAGAAATTGGGAGCCGTGGCTCGGATCAAGAAATAGGTGATAATGAAAGCTAAGGACCCAGCAGGGCCAAACCCGGCCCCAACACTTCTGATGAGGTAGAAAATCACGAGCCCCATCAGAAAGATAACTATGGCGGCAGCAATTGGTCCAAACGAGCCAATGCTAAAGCCCATTTTCATTTCCGCAAGAGAAAGGGACAAGGCCAGAACCAGGCCGACGACAGCAGACAATATTCTTCCTTCCCTTCCCTGAAATCTTCTGCCGATAGTAAGCTTTGCTACGGACACGAAGAGGCAGAGGAAGATGAAGAAATCGATCCAGGAATGGTTCAGGGAATAAAAATTGGCGATATCAAGATTTTGAAGAGGACTGAACAGGGTGTCCAATGGATTGCTGGAGGCCAACACAGGTTTGGCGAAGGCCATAAGAATGATGGGCAAGAAAAGTACCGAAAAAGAGACTTTATTCCATTTCATCCTCCAATCATGGAGAGGCCCAGTTTAAATATCTTTCGCTTCTCCAATATATCCAATTCTGGTGAAGATGTGTGGGCCTTTGACGACATCCTCGATGAACTGGATTTTTTTGGGGGAGGCATTTCCGGTCAGAGATGCAGAAGATGGTGCTTGAGACCGGCGGGCGTTGATGGAGAAGATGAGCAAGGCGGGGATCCCCGCGCTGATGGGAATCGATATCTCTGTCTCCCTCAAGACCGGGATACCGGGCCTTGGCTTCGGAACCCCAGCGGACACGGTTTATGGGGTCTACGGGGCTGGGCAGAAAGGCCCTGAATGCTATGAATGCTGCCCAGAGGGATGATTACCTCCGGGCCCTGGAATTCACATCCCCCTCCTTCCCGGAATCCATCTTGAAGGCCTACCGGATAGCTGAGCAGGGCGCCACTACGCCGACCGGGAAGGTCCTCACCGACGAACAAGGAAAGCCGATCCGTCTTTCCGGAGGAGAGGAGGCTGCCCAGGCCATGGGGTTCCGCCCGGAGAGGATGGCTCAGATCTCCGGCGAGCATTGACCATGGAGAATGTGAAGAAACATTTCGCGGAGAAAAGGAATGACCTCTACGCCCTGGTCCGCCTGGCCAAGACCGAGGAGGAAAGGCAGAAGGTCATCCGGGATATGCAACGGTTCAACATGGAGGCGCGGAAATATCCGCGAGTGATCCCACCCATCGCCGCAAGTTCATTGCGGCAGGTAGCTTCGCAAAGACCGGAGAGGCCGTTTATGGAGTTCGGGAAGATGATAGAAGCAAGCCCCTGAGCAAAAACCCGGGGGTGAATTGTTCACCTACAATTCAAGGGGCAGAACCGGGGTGAAGAGCCGAAAAATACGTATTGAAACCGATAACGCTCGGGTTCAGTGGCGGGCGCGTAGCGGACCGTCCCCCGCAACCGGTTGTTAGCCTTCTCAGTGGATGCAGCCAAGGTAGCACTGACCAAACCTCTCCAGGGCGGCAGCGCGTAGCGCATCGTCGCATGACGGAGCTACATGCAGTCCGTAGTTCTCTACGTCAAACATAAGGTCCCCAAGCAGATTCTCCGGGGCAGGTATTGGTTGGGATGCTTTGAAGAAAGCGTAGCGAAGTGAGGCCCAGAGCTCGAAGCCAAGCTCGATGTCTAGATCCGGGTCATATCCTAATTTTTCTCCAGCTTTAACCGTTTTCTTGAGGTGTCCCAAGTGTTCAAGAATCATCACACCAATCGAGTGGGCTGCCAGATCCGCAAGCTGAATCCCACCGACCAACTTCGAGTCCTGGCCCAAGAGTATCTCGCACGGTACACCAATTTGAGCGCAGAACTTTTCAACGAGGCTTGACCCTACGGTGATACCTTCGTCGAAGTAGATGCGGTGGGCTGAAGTAGTGAGTTGATTCGCCCGAATGATCTTATCGAGGCCCGCGATTGCTTCGGCTCCAAGGTCACCACGCCGACCAGCGGGGATCAAAACGATTCCGATACGGAGACCCTGGAGGAGGCCCCGCAGTTCTTCTCTGGCGATTGCGTTTTCCGGACAACCCTGCATTCTGGCGCCGCTCTTGAATTCATCCAGTCCGGGCTGCATACCTGCTGCCGCGATGGTTTGAAATACATGAGGCGTAAGGTCTGTTTCGGAGTAGACGAAAACCCCGACAATGAATCCGGCACGCTGTTGGATCGACTCGTCGAAATAGAAGTATCCCATTTGCACCCCAGAGGAGGCTAACGTCGGCGGTGAACCTGCAGCGGGTTCACCGTACGAGTCAGCTGCCTTGTTCGCCTTTGCTCTGTTTCGTGTAGTGTTTGTCAAATTCTGCGATGATATTCGGGTTATAGAATCGCTGTTTCGAGGTTTTAGGATTTCTTGGGTCCAAGGCTCGAATAATGCAAAACTTCTTCTCCTGTTCGATCTTCTTGCGTAGTCGGTGATATTTCTCCCCTTCGCGAAAATCAGTGTACCGCCGCCGCAACTGGGCAGTGAGGGCGCGGTACGTCAGTGGGTAATTGCGAAGCACATCTTCTTCGGACAGTTGCACGGTAGGTGCATTCGGATCGTCTGTCCATCGGAACGGAACGGCCGAGGCATCCTTGGAGCGCACGAACTTTGTTTCAAGTCTCAGAGCCACGTGCTTCGGGGAGTCATGTTCAGGTTGTGCGATCAGGGAGTCGAGATAGGCAAATAACCGCCGGACCTGTTCCGGGTGTTTGGTCACTGACGCCGCCGTTATTGCCTCAAATCCGTGATAGAAGGAAAGGGGCATCAGGAAGAAATTGTATCTAGAGAGGTCAATCTGGAACCAATCCTGAACCAATATAAGGTAGTTGCGGAGAGACGCGGTGGCTACTTCGAGTACACGTCGGCCGAGTTGAAGGTCTTTGTGAATAAAATGTGCCGATGTATCACGAATTTCGATCATCGCGATGACATTGTCATGCGCGGGCCTGTCGAATCCAGACGTCTTGTCTTCAAGGAGCTTTGCGGCGAGATAGCCCAGTCCGTGGGTGCAAGGATTGCCAGACCGAGACTGGCGCGTCCGGCCGTCGGATTCCTTTTCGTGAAGTGAACTTTCGTCGTCTTTGTGGTCTGCCAGCCATTTTGCCTTGAGGAGCAGTTCCCATGCGCTGGTCATGAGCAAGCTGAAGGCTTCCTCCCGAAAATGGAAATCCGGCTTGTTGTAGATCTCGATCGCACCAACAGCCGCATGGACCGATTTATCAGCTATCGCTTTGCTGAGGCTCATTATTCCCCAAAGGAAAATCGATGACGTGCGCTTGAAATCTTACATCCTAGGGAAAATGCCAAAAACAACAGTTCAGTACTCATCAGACCAATTGCGAGGCTGCGTTCAGTCAGCCCTGTGCTTCAGCGGATAGGAATGAATTCAGGGCAGCCCTTGCTGCTCCTCCGAATGGAGCCTATCGGCGACCTTCTGGGCGATCAGGGGTGCGTTGCCGCCGGCGCGGTTGTTGATAATGAGGTTCACCTGGATCTTGTCCTTTGTCGCCTCGTTCACAATCCCGGCGGTGTCCTCGATCATCTCCGGGTCCAGCATGCCGCTGACCATTTTGTCAAACGGGAAGGCTTTGGCATAGGATTCCTCATAGCTCATCCTAAGGGGAGTGATAAGCCGGATGACTACCTGCTTTCCCGAGTTGAAGAACTCCGCTCTGACCTTGGCAAACTGCTTCCGCAGCGGCGGCAGCCAGGTCCAGTGGGAAAAGACCAATCCTACCCCATGTTTCTTCAGGACCTCAAAGACCGGATCCGTCAAGTATGCCTCGGTGCGAAGTTCGATGTGATACCTCTTGTCCCTGGAAATCTTGGTGAAAAACTCATCCAGGTCCTGGGCCAGTTTAGAGGTCGGGACCCGGTCATTCTTGACATGGTATTCCTGCTCGAAAATGAACCCATTCAGGCAGGACCCGAGGATCTCCACGGCGGGCTTGTAGAACTGCTTGGTGAAAACATCTGCGTTCAGGTAGTTTTCATTTCCAACAAACCCGGCACCCCTCCTCAGTTTCCTGGCGATGACGATTTGCGGGACCTTGAGAAGAACCAGATCCTGGTCCTTCATATGCTGGCGATAGCTTCTAAGGACATGAAAATTCTGGGTGGGGGAGCTGTTTGGCTCTAGGAGGAGGCGGTAAAAGGTGTAATCGATTTCAAGGAGGGGAAAGTGCTCAAAATATTCGGTCACACTTTCAACCGGGAGGACTTCTTCATTGAAGGTCTTTTCCCCGACTTTATGGCTCCTCCGGGTAATCCCTTTCTCGTATCGTCCCTCAGAATAAATCTGCCCGATCCACCCGGCATACCGGTCACTGGCCGCGCCGATCAGGAAACCTCTCGGATGCTCGCGAAATAGGAAACCCTTTGCCATCGTTGCAGGAGATGTAAGCATGGTCACGCTTTTTTATCGAAACGGCAAGACTGAAGGGATGCCCCCAAATTCACTTAGAGCCCTTGATTATCTCCGTATGAAGGCGCCATTATCAGAAGACTGGAATCGGTTTGGGAAAAAGTTTGTCGCCAATTGGGCAAAGATACGACACGCTGACGCCATTTCTTTTCAATGAATAACAGAAACAATGGGATAGACAATCGAACGAAATAAATATGTCGCCTTCTTATACGGACGGCGACAGAATTTGATAGGCTCTTTGATCGATATCAGATAAACCTGAAAGTAACATGTTGTAGGCCATCCTATCGCATACTTTGATGCCGGTGCGCTGAAGTCAAAGAGATGCTGCAACAATTTCGCCTACCACTAAATGCTTTGCCATTAGGCGCTGCAGGTTCCGGTGGATGTTCTGGTCAACTTCCTCAGGCGGCAGTGACCAGATTTGGCTCAATTCGCCGATCGCATTTTCGACGTGCCACGGCATGACGGCTTCTCCGTTCAATTGAGCGAAAGGCCCATCTGACTCTGTCAACACGCGCTCGCGTGGCATGCGAGCAGCGAGCGCTCGGCCCTTCTTACTCGCGAGCATCGCCGGACCAATGCTGAACCAGCATCCAAGATTGATCGCCCGTTCGAGATCGCGAAAGCTCCCGGAAAACCAATGCAGAACGGGCGTGCCTGCCTCGGAAAAGTTTCCCAGATAGCCCAGGACAGCACCGCTTGCACGCCGGCTATGGAGAGACATGATCCGCCCGCCGGCCGCGCGGCATTTTGCCAGAACGTGCTCAAACACCACAATTTGGCTCTGCCAGTGGCTGCGGAACTCGGGGCCGCCATCAAGGCCGATCTCGCCGATGTAGCGCGTCTCGGGCAGAAAGCTGTCGAAAAGTGCCAGTTCATTCTGCCGCTCGTGAGCCAGTTGCGGATGCAGACCGAGCCCGGTCCGGATGCGTTGAGTGTGTGCCGCCAATACGGACGTTCCCTCCCAGGCTGAAGGCGTAGTCGTGACCGACAGCACGGACAATCCTCGCCTGACGCATTCGTCTCGCACTGCCAGCGGAGTTGGGTAGAGATCGAGATGGCAGTGGAAATCGATCACTTAACACCGTAGAATTTGAATAAGGACGTGAGTTCGTTCAGCCCGCGACCTACCATCGCCTGCAGCGGACCAACATCACCCAGCAGCGTCGTGCTCAGGGCCGTTCCAATCCACGTCTCCAAGCCGTCCGATTTTACTTCCGCAAGCGCCATAGCGACAGACCGGACATCGTCAAAGCCGGCATGGTCCTTGTCGTCGCGCCCAAGATCCACGTAGACGTATTTCGTTTCGTCTGTCATGCCCGAGGCCCGGAACGCGGCGCGGCGGACAAGGCATGGCACACACCGGCCGCAATGGGTGTAACCGAACTGCTTGAACCGACCGCAGCTCGTCGTCTTCGAAGCATGCGCGAGCAGTAGAGCCTTGTTCGTGCATTCGTGCAACATCTCACCCTTTGTCTTAAGCTGATACGGATTCTCCACGCGAACGCGCAGACCGGCGGCATCGATCAACTGCTGAAGCAGCCCGAAGACGACGGGATGTGTCGTCCGGGTGCTGAGGCTTCCGAGGCGCGCGCCCGTGAGTGGCGGGTTGATCGAGATGAAGCCGTTCTCACACACATAAAGCGTTACGATCCCACCGGCGTGATATCGTTCCAATGTCGTCGCCGCCAAAACCCCGTATGCAATAATGATCAGCGATCGCGCACGCTGTGATGGCGGATTCTCGGGGTTAGGCACCTGGACATTGTGATTGACCTGCAGATGTTTCAGACCGCCGCCGATGGCCCGAGCAAAGGACCGTTGGTTGTCTGCATCGCCCCGCACGGTCTGGCTGACCGCAAACGGGCGCCTGCCACTCGTCACCAAATCAACGCTCCCGATAAAGCTATCCAGGCCTCCTGAGAGCAGCGTGACACAATCTTCGCCCGGCCGGACAAGTTCACCGTCCGGTACAGGGGAAATTCCCGCTCCAATAAAGCGGATCTGCCACCTATCAGTGGTCAGAAAGCCGAGCAGGTTTTTGACAAGCTCCAAGTGCGCGTTCCAGAAGGCCGGATCGGCCACTGAGATCTCAAGCTCGAACTCGCGTGTCCAACCATCCGAACTCGTGTTTCGATGCCCCGCCAGGTCAGCGGCTGTCACGGATAACGCCAATGAGAGGAAATCCCATGCCTTTGTGGCTGCGTGCAGCTTCTCTCGGACAATCTTATCCTTCACGGCGGCGCCGGCGGCACCCAGAGTCGGCCTGTCCGCGTGACCGTAAAGGATGACTTCCAGGGCATCTCCCGCTCCAGCGAAGGCGTAATCCTTGGGCGCACAGACGAGCTTCATCGAGCGTAGCCCTCGAACACCTGGAAAGTCTCGCTGAGCGCGGCTCGAACGAATTCGTTGACGCGCCCCGTTGTCACTCGGCTGCCTGCAGCCCGAAGCCTGCGAAAGGCCGCAGCGACCGTTTCCTTGATATAGTTCTTGACCTCCTTCAACCGCGCCAGGCCGACGGTTGCCGTCGGCGCCTTGTCCTGGATGGTTTTCCCGAGATCAAGTTGAAAGCGCCGGTAGACGTCAATCGCCACGAAACGCTCTATGGCGAAACCGCGCTGATCCTCGTTGAGATTAAGAAGATCGGCTTGTGGGAACATGGTTAGAAGCTCTGAAAGAGCATCCTTGATAGCGGCGCGCCCGGCCTCCGCATCCTGCGTCCCATCTGCGGGTCGCGCGGCCTCGACGACTGCGTCCATAATCTCCCGCGCTGATCGCCCCGCCAGCAAAACGGGGTCCAGGGGGCTGCCCGCCGAAGGAGCCTGCCCGCCCGCGACACTCGATAAAGCTCCGTAAAGCGCCCCAGCGGTCGAGGCGGTTCCGCCAAACCGCCTTACCGCGGTTCCCCCACCCCCATATCCGCTCCGCACGTAGTGCCGAAGACCGCGCTGCATGTCGCGTAAATCGCCACTACTCGCGAACCTCCCAAGACTGAGTCGGGCTCCGCCAAAACGCGCGGCCGGCGCAATCGGAGAGGGGCGTTGTGCTGCTGGCGCCGTTGGCGCAGTTTGGGGAGCAGGCTGATTTTGCCCAGGAGTTTGTTGACCATCCTGGCCACCGCCATCTGCTGGACCAGCACCATCCCTATCCGGGGGCGGTTCGGGTGTCGGCACGGGATCTGGCACCCATGGCGGGACCATGGGAACACCCCCGAGTGGTCCCTTGCTAGATGCGGACGTTCCCATCTTCTTTCCGCCGTTTTATTGCTGCTTTGACTGGATTCGATACGCCGCCCGACTTATCCCAGGTGTCCATAACACCCTTGGCCCAGGGCTGATCGGCGATCTTGGGGACAATATTCGGCTTGATTTGTGCGGGCGGGCGCCCTGCGAGAAAAGCAGCCAAGCGCGATCCCTGCGGCGGATCAGCTTCCGCTGCAACGAGACACGCTTCGAGAATGGGAGGCACACCCCACTCTTGTTCCTGCCGCGCGCGGTCGAGGAGGCGATCCATTATGACGGTGATCTCTGCCTTGGGCACTTTCGAAAGGCGGTCCTTCACACTCGCCGCCATGTCCGGATGTTCGAGCAAGGCACTCAGCAGCTCGGCGGCTTCCGAAGAAAGCCGGTCCTGCGGTGTGATTAACGGGGCATGTTCACGGCTGACGTAGAGCACGCCGCGCAAGTCGCGATCGGCGATTTTGGGTGGTAGGGTGAGCCATTCCCGCACAAACGGATCGTCCCAAGGGGCCTGCAATTCCAGTTCTTGTCCCGCGTTAGCCTTCTCTTCCCACTCGGACAGGAAAACAGGCTTGCCATAGCTATTTTCAGTGACGGCTTTCGTGAGCGCCGCATAGGCCTTCGGATTCCCGAGGCGTTCGAACAGCAGCATCTTCGCCAGAACGGCTTCGTCCACCCCGACTCCATGGGTTTTGGAAATGGCCATGCGAATGGCAAGCGCATTCAGGAAGCGCTTGATCAGCCGCGGATTCCCGACGATGCCGGAAGCGGTCGTCATGAGCGGCGCGAGGCGGTCGGCCGTATCGAACTGCCCGATCAGTTCGTCCGCGAATTTGTGGTGCAGCAACTGCAGGAATGCACGGTCAACGCGCTTACCCTGCCAGGTCTGCCCGAGCTGGGCGCAGACCTTCGCCCGAATCTTTTCCTTCACCTCCGGATCGAGATCGCTGTTTTCAACAAAGAGCAGCATCATGTAGGCGCGCACTTCCTGCGTTCCCAGCGGCGGCACCCGGATCGGCAACTGGATGAGCTTATCGAAATAGTTGGTGACGAGCTCGTCGTCAACGCCTTGGAAGTGCCGCCGGACGGCGTGCTTGATCATCGCATCATCGGCGGCGATAACGAAGGCGGTGTCCTTTAGAAAAAGGAACAGCCGGATTGCTTCCAGAGTCGAGATAGTGGTTTCCGGCAGGCAGCGATCAAGATCGTCGATTAAAACAACGAGTGTCACGCCCATAGCGGCCAGAGCTTCTTCAAAGCTCTCTCGAAGCGCATGTATTTCCTTGGGAGGAGACGTTTTCTTCTTTGCTGCGATTAATCCCGATGCTGCTCCCGCCACTTCGCCTGCGGCCTTTTGCGCCTCGCCTAATGTCTCCCCCGTCACGTCTGCGCCGAAGAACTTTTTCCCCAATCCCCACAAATCGCCTAGCAGCCCAACGGGTGGTATTCCCACGGACAACGCAACGGCCGAACCGGCAGCCAGCTTGGCAAGCCGGAACCAGTTAATCCGGTCCAGGAATTCCGCTGCCTTTTCAATTCCCTTCTTGCGCTTCTGGGCTTCCTCCGCGAGCGTGGTGGCGATAACTTCCATGAGCGCAGCCCGCGCATCGTCATATCCCTGGTAGAGCCATGCGTTGAACTCGACGAAAATAAAGTCCCGCTCGCCCTTTTCCGCTCGCTGTTTCAGCGAACACCGGATGAGCTTGATCATGGAGGATTTTCCGACACCCCAGGCGCCGGATACACCGATGGAAATCGGCCGTCCCTGAGCCTGGACAACGATCTCCGCGACGGTTTCCGCGACACCGGTAAAGTTGAGGAAATCCCGGTCTGTCTCATTATCTGGCCACATCTACGCCTCTTGGTTTTTGTGAATCATTCAGCGTGCTCTGAAAAGCGCCAGGCCATCCGCCGTGTTTTTCGATGACCTCGTCGATCTCCTTCATCAGACGGAGGGTTTCGCTCAAAAGGAAAATGTCGCCTTTTTACACAAAAAGCGACAATGATTTGGCAATTTGAATGGGCGCTGAGAAAAAATATCCTCAGCCCTTTGATATTGGCAACTTCCGGAAACTCCTTTTCATCCTCTACTCCAGAAGACCAGGGGATTGGCTGTGAGTTAATCAGGAAAAGATGGGATTAACTGACCAAAAAATACTCTCCTGTTTTACCTCAGTCAAGATAAAATTTACCGGGGGGATTCTGCTTGACAACTCATCATATGATGAGTATTCTGAAGTTTGAAGGGAATTTCGAGGGCGTACCCCGGTTTGGGTCCCCCTAGCTGCCTGGGAGGGAAAAATGGGCCGGACAGTTATGCCTTACAGTCAAGTTATGGAATCCGAACGGGAAAGATTGAGACCTTTTCGGCGGGCCCTGAGCAAAGAAGACCAGCAGGCGTTCGATCGCCTCTTTGACCGGGCCAAAATGCACACCAGCGCCGGAGTCTGCATGGCCCATTCCTGGCCAATGGAAACCATCCTCCTGTCCATCTGCCTGGAACACGGGAAGATGATCGAGGAGATCCTGGGCGGGCTCAAAGAAAAGAAGGCATAGAGATTGTCCTTCTCCCCCCGCGCGATTGATCAAAACTGTTTCCTCCACACCATCCCATCCCTTTTTTCCCGGGTTTTCTCCTAATTTTGGATTCAGCGCCAAAAAAATGGCAATTTTGGCTAAACGAAGAGTATTTGGGACCATAGGCTTGATCTCTGCCACAAAAAATAGGGGGTCTGGCCCAAAGTGGGATGGGTTTCTCCCTTTTCCGCGGTAGTAGGCCCGCAATTAGTGCAGCTTTGGTAAAAAAAGATGTAGATACTCTGGGTCTGTGCTCGGGAGAATTAAAAACCCCCCTGAGGGGCAGGCCGAAGCTATCTTACGGATGAGGTCCAGCTCCAGCCTGCCGGAGGCCCCCATTCTTTCTTGCAAGGAGGAATTTCCGGCCGAAATCTCTCGTACAGGGCGTAGGCCTTTTCAGCCAGATGGGAAGGTGGCAAAGACTTCGCGAGCTCCCGCATGGCACTGGAAACGTCTTCAAGGGCGTCATATGGAGCTGGCACCTCCCTAAAATTGCTTTGAATCGGACGATTCCTTCGGGTATTTCCATTGCCTGCTCAGGATGATTTCAGGTCCCCAAATGTCGTTCTAAGGCCCCAAAGCCACCTTATCGAAGGCCAGTCACATGCTATATCTAAAAGTTACCTTGGCTCGGCCCGAAAAATTGCATGTCCGACTTCGAAATATTACACCTTCACCCTGATTTTGGCTCTGTGCCGACGAGGTGAAAGCTTGTATTTTCGCCGATAATGAGCATTAATCCGGGCAAGGATTCAATCTGCATGTGTCCGACAAGCCACATGTATGCAGTATAGTCATCCTTACTCGGCAAGGTGGAGATACTATTAGGATGTGAATGCCATTCCCCAACATAGCCTAATTGCCCCAACGTGAGTGTCCCGACTTTCCGCACTTGCTCTGGGAGGCCTTGGCAACCTCGAATATAGGAAGTCGGCCATTCTTTACTGTCCGCGGGCGATGGCAGTGCATCGACAAGCATACAGGTCCGACGCTGAGTATCGAAGGATCCAAGTAGCACACCGCCGGTTTCATGTGGTAAACGCTTTTGTCGAAACCTTGCCAGTTTCGCAAGCAGCCACCGATCCAATGTGATCGTCCATTCATGAAACGTAAGCCTAAGCGGCACAGTCACCTGAGGTCTGAACACCTCCACCGCACCATCGGACTTGCTCATGCATACGCGGAGGGCTGCGTGATCATCCTTTTGAAGTTCCTTAATGGCTTTGCTGGCCACTCCCGACCATATTGCCGTATCATCCTGAGCGAGCTGAGAACTGACATCCCTGCAGGAGTTGCCATACCGAAACCGCGCTTCATGTGATTGAAGGCTCATACGAAGAGCCTTCCTACTCAGGATGGCCCTATAGTGAACCATCTCCAGCCAGTCGAGGCGAACTCGTCTTTCCCGGTCCTCTGCTGCGACTATCAGGCCGTCCCCCTTTGGCGTCAAAAAGGCACAGATCGATCTACTTGTAATGGCGCGCGAGGCCAGCTCTCGCGCAACGGCAATTGAGGCTGAGAGGTCTAGAACCAACTGCGCCTCCCCTAATGCCTTGTCGACCGCCTCGGCATGCTTTCCGGGCCTCAGCATATTGGCGGGAATGGCAACCGCTATCGGCTCTCCATCAAGAATTGCGTTGCCCATTTGAGCCATAGCCTCAGCCTTGTTTGCGCCGACGGCCCAATCCCCAAGAAGGTGGCGCGCACAGTTGTGCGGCAGCAGAAGATCATCATCCATGAGTGTCCATTGGCCGAACCCAGCGCGGACAAGGTGATTGAAGACTTGGGAACCGAGGGCTCCCATCCCAATGGCAACCGTTTTGACGCCATTCTTTTGGCAACCATTAAACGCTGCGGTTGCATCAGCGCTGAGGGCATTTACCACCTGCAATAGGCTAACCGAGACATTCTCGATGACTTCTATCGGAGGCTTCTTCACCCCTATGATGTAACCAGCCTTGCCTTCAAATTTCTGAATTGTCCCCAATTTGATACCAATTTCCTCCACCGTCTTCCCAGTGAGAAACGCCCGTGTTTCCACCGTCTCGATCCGACCTCCGGTGGTTCTTGATTTCGGTAGAGCAATGATAATGAAAAGTTTCGCTTCGAGAATCTTGGGTGCGGGTTTTTCAGCATGCCATTTTTGGATGGTTTGGGTCAGTTCTGCGAGAAGGTCGAAATCAGCCTCCAGACAGAGCTTGTGCAGTTCCCATAAATTGATGGGCTGCCGTCGGATAACACCGTGGGTCTGAGGGGAACAACTGAACGCGGCGGCAATGTGATCCGCTTGTCGTCCCGGGTGTGGGTTCTGCCACACCGCCCTGAATGTGGGCATCTCGTCGTTCTTGCCGCATATAAACACGTCCAGGAGCCGAGGGCTTCGACGAATGTCGGACGCAGTGAAATCAGCAGGAACTACAAGGTAGGCTCCGGATCCGCTGATATATGGCTCCAGAGGTTGGTCTTCCCCATGGAGAGTCCCAACGGCTGTCCTCGCCAGCCAAAAGCGGACCCGATCGAGGAAGCTCGCTGGAGTCCACGTCATCCGAACCTGCTCATAGGGTTGATCGTAAAGGCAAAGGCTACGAGGAATTTCCTTCTCGCGGAGGTTCAGATGGGGCGTTTTCGGAAAGTCCTTTCGGAGACTGAGAACTTCCGGGAACCGGTTGTCGGCCGTCCAAAAGATGGCGGCTAATCGCTCTTTTCGCCGGATGTCATAGGTGAGCTCCTGAGGCCGTTCAACCTCTACCGAGAAGAGGACAATCTCTCCGTCCTGCGTGTCAGTTCTCCGGGTATCGAGCAACTTCGCGAATACCTCTGGCCCTGCAAAAGTCAGATAACGACCGAACTCCCTCGCCTTTGGCACTGAGAGCTCATCAGGTGGGATAGCATCTCCAGGCAGCTCTATGAAGTCTTGGCTCATCCTACGCGCGGTGAATGCGTTGAGGTCACGGCGATCGCAGCAGTCAAACCGGACTTCTTGAGTTTTGCCCTGTCCTTACCGATCTCGATAATTGTTCGAGACGGCGCCTTTTTGCTAGGGTTTCCCATTGTTACGACGAGGTCAGCATCCAATTTTTGCGAAGTGTCCTCATAGGTGCGATATGCTTCAACGTGGGGCGGTTGGTCTGTGCTTACGTCTGGGACTACGTCACTGGAACTGACCATCACAGACCGTTCGGCGCCCTGATCCAGAAGCCAGGCAATTTCGGAGGTGGGTATTGTTTTTTCCTTTCCCTTCTCTTCTGCGAGGGACTTATACGAACAGTGATGAGGAATCTTGTAGATGTCCCAAGCGAGTCGATGATCGTTCTTATGGCCCCGGGTGATCCCGACAATCCGACTCAACTCCTCATGAGTGATATCGCTTGTGAGAAGGAATCGGGTGTCTTCACTCTGTATCCGGAGAATGGCCTGCATGAATAGAGAGTTGCCATTGCGATCAAGAATCGCATCTCCCTCTCGCTCCGCGAATGGGGAATGGACGAAAAACTCGATCCCATGGTTGTCCGGGGTCCACCCCGGAACGGTTTGACCCGCATCAGTGATGAGGTGCAGATAGTCCTCCAGTTTTTTCCCCTTCTTTTTCAGCCAGTCCCTCAGGTGCTCTGGTCTGGAGAACACCCGGATTCCCTTCTTGTTGAGAAAACGATGGCGGGCTTCCTGCCTGACGATCTTCGTATCGTCTTCGGAGCCTTCTTCGACAATAAGAGCAGCCGGAACCTACATTTCCTTGATTTTGACCCGGTCGTCCCCCTGATACTTCGCACCCGATTCCAGCCAGAAGACTTCGGGGATACCCTTTACATGATCGATGTCCCCGTGGGTGATGGCAAGAACATCGATCTCCTTTCTCTTCGGCCAGCCAATGTCCTCTTTGAAATTCTCGGCCAGAGGCATCCGTTTGTCGTTCTTGTCATTGGGATCACGAAGGTCCGCAAAGTCGAAAGCGATCCGCTTTCCCTTTTCCAACCGGATGAGACAAGTGTCTCCATTTCCAATAGGGTAGAAAATTACTTCGTGCATGGCTTCCTCCTATCCCTACATTATAAATTTTCGAGATATTGACCCCTTCTGGCCCTACACGAGGGCACTGACATTGTCTAAAACGTCCAGTCAGGATCGATCTTTTTCAATATCTCATTCGCGGCCGATAGGTCTCCTGCTGTCTTACCCTTCATGCGAATTTTCACCATGAACTCCGGTGCCGCGCCAGCCAGCAACTTCGTCAGCCTTGGGGCGCTATCCTCCACGAAATCCTGAAGCTGCGCCAAACCCATGGCCGCCTCGTTTGATTCACGAACGCCATGTGCTTTGGGAGGGATCGGGGTCGGGGTCGGCGTGCCTGGCGCGGGCAAACGCAACTCGCGGTCCGCATCTGTGGTCGCCGACCCAAAATCCGGACCGGCCGCGCTACGAACCAGCATCCCCTGGTTTACGGCCTCGTTCAGAACCTCAATGAACTGCCGGGTCGGCCACGGCCGACCCTTCTGCCGCTTGACCTCTCCATAGAGTTTGCCCACCGTGGTTTTGGGCGGTGTCCCGCCCCAGGCTCCCGCCAGCGCACCTGGAAGCAGGTCCATCGTCCTCAGTCGGGCAGGCGGTCGAAACAGGTTCGCGTCTGGATCAAGCTGAAGGTCCGTCGGCTTTTCGTTTAAGACGCTGTCATTCCCAAAGACTAACCAGATCTCTCCCCGCGCTACCGCTTGGGCCACTGCTTGATGCACCAACTTGTACTCGGCTTTGGGAATCGGCCTTTTCTCCGGCGGATAACCCGGCTGAGCGATCTCGTCGAACGCTTTCGTGCCGTCAAACCACGCGCACATGGCAGAGAGCTTCACTGGCGTGCCATCATCAGGCCACAACCCGGCCAGCGCCGTCGGCACAACCGCCGCTGAATGCACCTTGTTCAACGACGCCTTTGCGGGTAACCAGACGTCAGCGAAGTCAGCCCAGTCAACCACCCCCTCAATCGGGGAGTGCCAGAACCACTCTTCGCCTCCTGCCGGCGGCGCGTACCGGAGCGCAACCAACCCCTGCCGTACACCATCTTCTATCGTATTGATCACTACCTGCCGGTTCACCAGTTTCGGCATGTCCGGGTATCGCCCGAAAGACCCATATATGTCTTTGACCTTGACACTCGGCTCGCTCGATGGCCATTTGCTGAACGGCCCCCCCGGTAGCAGCGTTTCGGCGTTGATCCTCTCCCGGAAAATGCGCAGGTCCTTCTCGCGTGCCAACGTTGGAAACAGCGCTTCCGTGCCCATCGTGAACTTTTTCTGCTGGGCATTGCCGGCTTTATCCACATAGATTACCAATTCGAAAGCGTTCTTCACAAAGGTCAGCGCTTCCTTCTGCGACTCCCTCTCGCGCCGCTTGACATTTTCCTTCTGCTCGTCCTCAAGATCTTTGAAGGCATCCGAACTCTTGATATCACCCCACGCCATCCAAGACGCAATGGTCTGCTCTGCCTGGATTAGTCCCGCTGCGCTGGGCGTCACGACAACCACGATATTCTGGTGCTCACGCTTGTCGGTCATCGAGGCATGAGTCCTGATGAACTCAACCGCCTCCTGCTTCAAAGCACCCCCAGGCATGCCTGCATAATCTGCCCCGAGGATGACAAGCCGGAATGTTGCATCGTCTTGCAGATTCTCAGGACCAGCCGGCAAAAGGTGGACATCGACCCCCTCATCCCTTCCATCCAGAAGTGGCCGACATTGCTTCACCAGGTTGTTGAACTTGGAGCGCGCATTTTTTAGCGCATTCCGCTTGTAGGAATCGTGCATCTGGTTCAGGTTCGGTTTTGGCCCCATCCGCCAGTAGCGGGGAAGCCCGCTCGCGGGGTCTGTGCTCTCACATTCGGAGAGATACCAAGAGGTTTTGGACCACTCAAGGAGCCCCGCGTTGAGCATAGCGGGGACGTCACAGGTGGCACCAATCAGCCACCGCAGATCGCCCAATTCCGCCTGATCGCCGATCGGCTGCGAGAAAATGAACACTCCGGCGCACGCGGCCTCGATCTCCCGGCCGATCAGCGTTGTCGTCTTTTCCGCGGTTAGCGCCCGGGGCAGCTCGGTGCGTAGGTTGCCCGGCCAGTTCGGCTTGTTGGTTTCCTCCACTGAATTCATGGCGTCATCGGCCAGTTTTGCCAGCGCTGAGCCCAACGGATCGCTAGCCCCGCGGCTAGCCAGGAAAATCTGGGTGCTGATCAATGGGGACTCATCCCAGGCTTCGGCTTCGCGCAACGCCATGGAAAATGTTTGCAGAATACCGCGAGTCCGCTGGAACTGGCGCAATCCCGCCCATTTCCCAAATAGTCGGTTTAAGAGGTCCGGATGGAACGGATAAGCGTCCATCATCTCCTTTTTGCTGTCTGGGCTCTTAGCTCGTGCCGGCTCCACGGCCTGCATCCTGTGCCAAAACGCGGTTACGTGCTTGTCGCATTGGGGCGCACCCTTCGGGAATACTTCGAACATTCGGCGACGCAGCAACTCTGCAAAGTCGCCCTTATCCACCGGGGTTTGGACGTCGGCTTGCCGGTTCAACCCAGCGTTGCACCGAGCCAGGATTTCTGCCCCCACTTCATCCCGCTTGGCCGGGTCCGTGGCCAGTAGGGACACCACCAGACAGGACTTTCTCGTTGCCCCGGTTGCCTGTGAAAGGGTTTGGAAGAAGTTTCTGAGCCGGTCATACCACACCGGTCCCTTGTCCTGCCGGACCAGGTCTGGGTCGGGCGAGGCGGCCCCATGTGCCCACATCAGGAACTCATCAAGCAGAATCAGCGCCCCTGTGCCATCCTTCTCGACTTCTTCAAGCAATTCCATCCAGAGTGACTGCGCCGGTGGCTCATAGTAATCTGGTTCATCCTCGTCCCGTTTCAGTATGTCGATCCCTTTTTTCCCGAGGAGTTGCCAGGCGATTAAATTCCACGGCATTCGGAAATGAGCCGATTCCCCTGTAGGTGACTTAACGAGTCCACCGCCTTTCCAGTCCACCCGGTCGAAGGAAACAGCCGCGATCCGCGCTGCCGGGGCCTCCGACATCTGAGCAGCGGCCAGAATTTCCGCCACGGCCGGATGATGTTTGGACAGCTTCGCGCCCAATGTGCAAAGGTAATAGGCTGTGCCCAGGGCGTGGGTCTTCCCGCCGCCAAAGGTCTGAGCCACGTTGAGCACGCTTATCCCGTCGTTCCGTCCGGACAGCCGCGCCAGGATGCCGACACAAAACTTCCGCAGGTTCTCCGTGGCGTAGGTGGTGGCAAAGAACTGCTCCGGGTCGCAGTAGAACGGTCCGCCGCCACTTGGTCGATTCACGATCTGGTAGAGATCCACTGCGAAATCTTCGAGCTTGAGTTCCCGCTCACGGATCTCCTTCCGTAGATGGCACACCTTCTTCCAGGGTTGGATGGGAGTTGCCTTGCTCATTTTGTCACCCCTTTGTCGCCTGCAGCATAATCGAAAAGCGGAGTTTCTTTCACGACGTTCTCTTCGACCACGACACGACGGTTCATCTTAAGTTGACTCGCCAGTGACTCCACGAGCCGTCGTTCTTCCGCCTGGTGGTCCTCCAGCGCCAACTCACGTACAGCCTGGAGCAGACGCGGGAAGGCCGGATCACCAGCCAGCCCCCAGGAATCGTACAAGGCCTGAACATCCCCCGCGCGGTTCTGCCGAAGCAGGAGCATCAGTCGATGCAGCCGATCAATCAGCGGCGCTGGATGATTCGGTCGGTTTTCGCCAAGGTTATCGTCCTTCACCCGCTCCTCCCATCGCAACAACCGGTACTTGTCAGCCTTGGCGTTTGAATTGAGCATCTCCCCGCTCTCCTCGTCATCGTCCTCATCTTCTCCCCGAGTCTCCGGGTCTCCGGTCCTCCGCGCCTTCTTCTTACCGCCTTGCTCCAGGATGTTCCACACCATCTGCAACTCGCGGTCGGTCTTCCCGCACGCGTTCGCGTAAAGGATGCACACCCCGGACAGAACGTGGTCAAAGCTGAACGCTTTGCGGTGGAGCAGATAATACTGCGTAACGGGATCGAGAACCATGGTCGCCTCGCCCGTCTGCGTTTGAAGATCGTCGAAGCCCTTTATCGATCCCAGGGCAAACTGTAAGACCAGTTTACGTACCTCGTCGAGGAACTCCTTGACTTCCAGGTTGCCTCCCGCCGTCTTCTTGACGTACGGGTGTGCGCTGTAGGCTGTCAATGCCGGCCCCAGCGCGGCCCATTGGAAGTCAGCGCCCCGGACGTTTACGTCGAAGAAATATCGCAGGACATTTTTGGCTCCCAGTTCCTCACGTGGGTCGAGCAGGGTCGACCGCATCTTTGCCAGCACTGGATCTTCCCATCCGGGCACCGCATCCGGCTCGCGCTTGCGGCACACAATCCACACCGAAGTCGATAGATTCGCCCGTTTCTGTGTCACCTTGTTGACCATCTCCGTCTGGATAGGCCAACTGGCCGTAACGACAGCGCCAGAACGAATCAGCGCCGCGATCAGGCTCTGCCAGGCATCAACTTCCTTGTTTGCGAAAACCACCACCATCCGCCCATCATCTCTTAGCGCGTCCAGACTGCGCCGAAACGCTTTGGTCATGCCGTCCTCGTAAGTCTTACGGGACGCCTCCGCGTCCCCGCCATGCCGGGAGTCGTCGTCGATCAGTTCGCCGTCACCCTTGCTCGCGTCCCAGGTAGGCGAAGGCCGCTCGAAGACCTCCCTGAACTCCGGGCTAAAGTCGCCGATGATCCGCTTCTGCCAGATGCGGAAAAAATTCATCAGGTCGGAATACGGGATCGCATCATAGTAAGGCGGATCGGTAAAGCACAAATCCTGCTCGCTAAGTTCCGCCGCGAGACTGCTGACACACCGTACCGTGGCCATTTCCGGTGCTTTGGCGCAGGCCCGCATGAAGGCTCCGACGGCGTCGCTCACGGCCCGAATTCCACCCGCGTAGTAACGATCACGCTCCGACAGCGGATTCGCTTCCGCGAAATCCCAAACCATGGGGAGTTTGTAGCCACTCATGGTGCTCTTAACTTCGCCGTCGTTCGGTTCCCATCGACACTGTTGACTGCAGTAGTCAAGGAACCGCCCGAACACGGCCGTCAGATACACGGCCAATGCTTCCGAATTCTCTTGATCCGTCTCCCGTATCCGAGCTATGGCCTGCCGAGTATGCTTCAGGAAGATCCCGGCGGCCAGGATTTGGCGGGAGGTGAACAACTGCTGCCAGTTCAAAATCCCGTATAGCTGCACTCTGAAACCCAGAGACCCCTGAGGTGGAAGAGATTCGTCAATAATCCCATATGGGGTCCCGAGAAAGGCATTCTCAATGTCTTCAATTTGTACGTCGGCCACACGGAGTTCATGGCCTGTCGGAACCCGGTAAGCCTTCTCGGGCTTCTTTTTCCCTGGTGGCGTAGCCTCTACGCATACCGCAGTCATTTGAATACCCATCAATCCGCGCCGCCCTTGCTCCCGGATCTCAGGCATGGTCACTGCCAGCAGATCCGGCCGCCCCTTTTCGAACGGACTCCATACGCCCGCATCGCTCTTGGTACCCTTCTTGAGGAAGTCCTCCAGCGTGTCTTCCGTGATACCCCAGCTGGTAAGGAATGGATGGTCCGCGATTACCCGCGTGCGCCGTTCTACGGTCGAGATATGCTCCTCTGTCAACAACTTGAAGGTCACGGCTTTCTTAGCCGATTCCGGGATCGGCAGGAGCGCGATCCGCTTGCCCTTCTTGCGGCAGAGCATGAAGGTCTTGAGAATGGGTATGCGTCCTTCGGTCTGGATATCCCGCACCGTTCGCGCCCAGAGATAGGCGACTGTCGGTTCGCCATTTACGACCGGGTAGTACTTGGCCAATTCCTGTTGGGTGCGTTCAAGCACCCAACGGCCCCAAGCCCGGATGTGCCAGGGAAGATCCGCTTGTAGCCCCAAGGAGGAAGAATTGGTTGTGGTGCGGGACTTGGCCTCATGGAGATGCATTTGACGGGGCTCGGAGAAATGGTAACGCGCTCTTCCTCGCCGGCGCTTTGTCCCGCCATGTTGAAGATCGGCGATAAACTCCGGCCACTCGTTTACGAATTCAGGAAGCCGCCACTTTCTCCCAGCGTATTTCTGCGGATACTCCAGCGTGCCCTTGAGCAACAGCCACGCCACCGGATTGATATCCGAGGCTGAAGCATGGCATCCCAACCACATTGCTTCCAGGGGGATAGCTCCGCCACCGGAGAATGGGTCGAACACTCGAGGTACTTTATCCCCGTTTGCTCTGCGGATTGCCTGCCGCAGACTCTCCATGTATTCGCTGTCTTCCGCGTTCCAAATCAGTACGCCATCCTTGACGGTTGGCCTTTCCTCGACCACGAGGTTCCCATCCTCGTCCTTGGATTCCTTTCGCTCTACTCTTACCTCACCACCGATGGCTCTTAGCAACTCCGCTCGTTTTACCGGATCACCCGGATCCGGTAGGAGCGTGGCCAAGAGGGCAGCACGGCAAGCTGCCAGCGGTCGACGCGCTGGCCAGACGTGGAAGGTTGAGATATACCCGCCGGAACGTACGTTTTTCTCGCGAGGCGACAGGATGGACGCCTGCTCAAGGGGCATCAGGATTTCGATGAGGCGGGGACGGTCAATCATGTCTGGGCCTCATAAATGCGGGTCAATGGCCTGTAGCCCGGTCTCAAAGGCACAGTCCCTCTGGAGATCCACATGTGGGTTGCCCGTGGATAGTATGTGCTAAACACTTGGCAGTGCCTTTCCTTAAATGCATTCACAACCGCACGCCTTGGGTGTTTTCTATTCCCTGCTGCCGAAACGTACGCAAGGCTTGGGGAAAAGTAATTGATCAGCCCTTGCGTGATGTTACGCCGACTGCCGTGGTGCGGTACCTGCATCCAATAACACCCACCGATCCTGTAGTCAGTCCTCGCCCGCTCCAAAGCAGGTACCCCGGCATCAGAGGTGAAGACAAAAGTCTCATCGCTGCACTTGGCCCACATAATGGTCGAACTGTTATTCTCACACTCTGTGTGGGGTTCTTCCAGAAGGCCGCTTTCTGGCTCGGACCTTCCTGCCTCCGCAAATACGTCCTCGATGAAATCCTGTCGTGCTTCCTTCTCAAGGTCGCTTTCGAACGCCAGCAGCTTTTCCATATCGGTAAACTCCATGAGGAGCGCCTTGTAAAAACCTCTGGAAGGGCCGCATACGAAAAGCGGGCCGATTCGCTCGCCTGTAAACGGCTCCTTGTCCATGGGAATGCCTCTCTCAGCTGCCACTTTGGCCAGTTTTACCTGATTCTCCAAAGAGGCTATCAGTATCTTGACTACACGCTGTGCCTGACCATGCCTCCATGCACGCATGGTTACTGATGTGTCCACGTGGTTCCACGGCAGATGCATCCACAACCGTCCGAATTTAAATCGTCGGTCGTTCACCAACTGCAATAGTCCGGCGGCATGGTCGTCGTGCGGATGCGAACAAATAACGTGGTCGAGGTAGGTGATTCCGCGCCCAAGCAGGAAACTGCGTACCGTGTTCACAGCATCCACGTTGCCCCCGTCTATAAGTACTCTGGTCGCAATGCCGGCGGTCCACTGCGTTGCCACAATCGCGTCTCCGTCGCCGACGCTCAGCATATCAACCTCAAAGCCGTCATAGCTCATGCCGCACCTGCCGAATCACCGGCGGCGGGAATCCGCAGGAACTGCACGAACAGCTCGCGAGCGTAATGCACGCCGAACCTCCGCATGCGCGTGACGGCCAGGAGAGCGCACGCAAGGAGAATGAGAACTGTAGCCCACTCGAACGTCAACGTTGCCACGACTATCACATCGCTGAGCAGAAAGGCCGCAACCAGCCCGCGGAAGAGGCCATAGTTCCCGTTGAAAGTATCCACGCGAGTGGACCTTCCGGCATTTGCTACCATGGCATAGACCGACCTGGTCATGGTGTACCACTCGCCGGCGGTCAGGTCGGCAAGCGGCTTGCCCATCTGGTCCCTAAGACGCTGTTCGACGGTCGCAGCCTGCGAATCTGTCAGAAGCTTATGCTTCCGAGTTCGCACCCAGTCGGTCGGGATACCGCCGAAAATCCGCCAGATCCCGTTCTCCAGCAGGTTGCCGAAGGCTTGGACAAGATGCCCGGCAACATAGGACAGTACCACAAACAGTCCAAGAGCGCCTACCGTCACAGATTGATCCTGAAGGATCGGGGCGAACTCCGGCACGATAAGGACCATCGAGAACAGCACCACCACGCCGGGACAAAGCACACCGGTGAACTCATAGAAATCGAAGGTCTTCATCCTCTCCACCTCCAGTCGCCCAAAGGATCAGTCGTGCTCCGCCTCTCGGAGGATGTCCCCGAAGTTGATCGTGAAACTCTGCCGGCTTTTCACGGCCAATTTGAACGCCGGGTCCTGCACCCGGTAGAGCACCGGGTTTGTAGCACAGTCCGCCACCACATAGAGCCAGTATCGGTCCCGCACATTGACTGCTGTCGGCCACTCGTTCTCCGTTAATTGCACCGGGCCGCGGCCGGCCCGACCTTTGACCTCGATCGCAACGATATCGCCGTTTGCGCGGTGGCTTTCAAGATCGTACCCCTTAGCCAGATTCGGCGTGGACACATCCACCACACGGGCGCTGTACCGATCTGCTTCGAAGTTCCGGGCCACGCGAACGGCGATGGCCTCGATGTTCTTATCATAGGCATCTTTGGCTTCGGCACTGTCATCGGGTATTACGAGCCCAACCGCAACGCGCTCAAAGGAAACGATATCCAGGAGTTCCGCTCGACGCTGTTCGTGCAGGAGAATTCCAGCTCGTTCTTCCTGCAACTCTGATTGCTGGGACTTGACTTCGGTCAGCCGCGCCTGTGCCGCAGAGTCGCCAGCTCGGACCTTACGTGAGTGATGCGCACGCTGCTCGGCGAGTTCGGCCGCCCGCAGGTCGAACCCGCGGGCCAGATATTCCAACTGCATATCAGCCTCTGCCCTAACTTCCTTCCGGACCTGTTGCAGGAAACTGGATTCAGCTAGGGCGCGAGCATAACGGTCGCACCTCTGAACTTGCTCGTCGGGAGTACGTAGCAGACGATTCGCTTTCCACAGACTTGCCTTCGGTGCGGCCTGAAGCGCCAGAATGTGATTGGGTGCGCAGACAGTGAACTCGCCATCTTCATTCCACCGGACCGCCAAAAGACGTCTATCCAAGAGGTTTTGGATTTGATTGCTGCCATCCACGCCCTTCAGGTTCCCAAGTTCTCCGATCTGGCATACGTAAAAGGCAACCCCGTAAGGGGTATCCGCCGTAGGATCACGGTACACCGCCCCCCGCTTCGTGTCAGCTCGAAATCTTTCAATGATTTCATCGCACATGCCCTCGAAGAACGGTTCACCCGGTCGAAGGAAATGGACCCTGGCTCCGGAAAGCTCCCCGGGTGGAGGCTCGCGCCGAACCGACAGGTACTCCGGAAGCCCGTCCACAAGACGGGAAGCAACGCGCTGCACCCAGGATGCCTGTTCCTTTTCAAAGCTAATACGAGCGGCTTGGCTTAAGTCTCCAGTCAAGGAAAATTCCAGCGGAGAGGCGCTTTTCTCGACGAAGTTCTGCACGTAGGCCGGCAGCAGGTGCGAAAAGTTTTCCACATCCATTTCAGATTGCAGTTGTCCGATCCGCCTCCCCACGTCGCCGAAGCGCGACGCCTGACGCCGCAACTTCTCCATGGCCTCCCGCTGTTTCTGAGTGGCAAGCCATGCATCCATCTGACGCCTCCACTGGTCAGATTGCGGATGCATCAATCTGTCCAGAAGGAGATCCCGTATGGATGTCTCCGGCAGCAGCTGGCCTACAACGTCAAACACCTTATCGGTACTCAGCGCCCTGCGAGCCTCGTCGAGCTTATCCAGGAGCACTGTTAGAACGTCTCCTTCACGGGTCTTCTCCGCCACCAGATTGAAAATGCGGACTTCGGGGTGCTGCTGACCGAACCGGTGTAGTCGACCCATACGCTGTTCAAGCCGGGCAGGGTTCCACGGAATGTCATAGTTGACCATAATCCATGCAAATTGGAGGTTAATGCCCTCGCCAGCCGCATCGGTAGCCACCAAAAGGCTCGCGCTGTTCGACGGGGGATTCAATCGGGCAAGGTCCTCGGGTCGCATTAACTGACTCCGTAGGTCTAACGGCATGAAGAATGCCCTTTGCCGCTCGCGCTCTGCCGCATCCATGCCGCCATGAATGACCGCCACACGGTCCGTATACCCAATCGCCTCGAACTGGTTGTGGAGATAGACAAGGGTGTCTCGATGTTCCGTAAACACAAGGACCTTGTCCTGGTGATACTCAGGCGAGTCGATCAATCCCCGGAGCTTAGTGAACTTAGCGTCTTCCTTGACTTGGCGGCCAAGATCCAAAATTCCATCGATCAGCATCAATTCCTGTTCTCTCTGGCTTGGTGCTTTTGGACGCACGAGACCAAGGACCTGTTCCTCAAGTTGCTCGCCACTTTCCACACCTTCGTCCGTCGGCTCGCTGTCATCCGCTGTTGATGCATCTATCTGGGCGATCATCCGGTCCAGGTCAGCGGGAGCATATTGCGCAACAGCTTCATGTTGTGCGAGGCGTTTCTCCTTGATTCGCCGCAGGGATTCCATGAGGGCAAACGTTGAACTTGCCAATCGCCTCTGGAGGACCGCCACGACCATTGCCGCTGCATTTCTGTTAAGGGCGTGGTTATTTTCATAGCTCCACTTCAAATATGCCGTCGCCGCGTCATAGAACTGTCTTTCTTCCGTCGTAAGCGTCACGGGGATGGTCTGGGTCAGCCTCGGTTTGTAGATCGGCTGACCGTCATAGGTAACCATTTCTTCTTTTAGCCGCCTGATGAAATGCCGGTTGCGCTTCTCCTCCGGGAGCGTGCGGACAGCCTCCTGGGTTGAGAATACAGCAGGGTCAAGCAGTCGCCAGAGGGCAAAATAGGGAAAATCCTTGCCCATATGCGGAGTGGCCGTTAGCAGCAACAGGTTCCGAACGTGCTGGGACACCGCCTCTGCGAGTTGATAACGGAGTGTCTTGCTGTCGTTTCGATTCGGATCGCTCCAAGAGAGCTTGTGTGCTTCGTCGAACACGACCAGGTCGAATGCCGCACCGGTGCGGTTGAGCAGGCGATCGCGCACCGCCGGGGTGGCCGCTGTGTCCACACTCATGATAAGGAGGGCCGGGTCCATATCGGTCAATCGTTCACGATCCCGGAAATCGGTGCCGCGCAGGATCGTGAAGTTGAGCTCGAAGAAGAACCGAAGCTCCCTTTGCCAGTTATAGACCAATCCGGCAGGGCAACAGATGAGCACTCGTTTGATCCGTCCCCGGTTGAGCATCTCCAGGATATAAAGTCCAGCCATGATCGTTTTGCCAGCCCCAGCGTCATCGGCCAGAAGGTACCGGAGGGGGGAGAGGGGGAGGAGATTTTCGTAAACAGCGATCCGCTGATGCGGCAAAGGGACAACCCGGGAAAGTTCCAGACCGTACGCCTTGTTGAAGAGATGCCCATTCCGTAGCCGGAACGCATCCACAACCAACTTGACGGCATCCGGGTCACCCTCGAAATCCAGTTGCAGCGGTCGCTCCTGGACGGTGTCCGGAAAATCACCAGCCTCGACACTTGCCAGATACTGCGCTTGAAGCTCTCGAATCCGGGTAAGCCTGTCTGGCTGCGGTTCATTTCGGCCTTTCTCCCAGCGGTTTACAGCGGAAAATGACACCCCGAGCTTCGCCGCAAACTGGTGCTGCGTCAACCTCATCGCTTTCCGTAACTCTTTGATTTTCTCACCGTTCATTGAATTATTATAGCATATCCAAGACCCTTTGCAAGAAAAAGATAGCATTTGCTATATCGCACCCATGAAATATTTTTGAATAAATGCCAAACCAATCTGGGGATACTTTTATGGGCAGATCTGATATTGCATCTGCTACCCTCTCTCTCAATCTTTAGCCCAAGAAAAAGAACAAAAGATAAATACTCAGACATCTTTCCGTATCCAAACGAGGTGGTCTGAATGCCAAAACCCGAAAAGAAATTTCAAGCCGGAGGAATCGAGGCCTCCATTTTCGAAAACGAGGCCCACCAGAACGGGAAGTCGATCAAAATAAAGAAAGTTGCATTCCAAAAACGTTACAAGAGCTCCGATGGTTCCTGGAAAAGCACTGGCAGCCTGGACATAAACGATTTGCCCAAAGCGATTCTTGTCCTGTCGAAAGCCTATGAATACCTTGCCCTTAGTCCAGAATCTCCTGATAAGATTGATTTCGGCAACGAAGAACCAACGGGGTAAGAAAGTTCATTGCCAGAAGCCAAGTAAAGCCAGGAAGAATTCGAAATAAAAATTATTGAAAATCCTATAGGTACCTAAACAGATCCCGGTCCTTGCGCTCTTGCAGGGCGTCCTTCCTCTCTCTAAACCCTTGCGTAATCTCGGATAATCGTGCAAGGGAACGGGGGAAACGGCTGGAGAATACCCATCCTTCCCGATAGCCATGGGCTTTATTGAACCGGGAAACGTGATCTATGACTCCCATCCTCCTCATCTTGGATCGGACCGTTTCGAGCATTCGAGGGCTGAATTCGTACTTCTCACAGAGAGCGCGCAGAGAAGGGACATACTGGCCTTTGGAATATTTGAGTTCAATGAAGATAGCCAGGAAAATTTTCTGTTGCCCCCTGCTTCCGGGAAACAGCAAGGCAGCAAGCTCATCCAGGCCCTGTATGCGGGCAATCTTGTTGCAGTTGAACTCGATCTTTGTCCCTGGCATTCTCTTTTACCCTACTTATTTTGGCCGAAACAGGGCATCCGAAGGGGGGTACCAATTTTTTTGGGGATGTTAAAATTTTTTGGTGATTGATGAGGCCGTGGAGGGAAAATTGCTGGTTGCGCAAAAACCTGCGAATCCGGCCGGCCCCTGCGCCAGGAAGACGGTTATACGCCAAACCCCCATTGGCCCAAAGGGGTTATTCACCCCTTTACCGCCTTTTGGCGACCTTTTTTTAGGAGGGTAAAAACCTTTACAATCCAACCCCTGGGTTCTGAGCGTCATTTCTTTCATTTTCTCGACGAGAGGCATCGAAAAACTCAACTTTTTGGGCTTTTTCCCTGAGCTCCACCCGCTCCTTGGCGATCTCCATGGCCATCTGGCGCAGCTCAGTTCCGAAATTGGTCTCCACGAAAAAAATAACCTGATAGGCCTCAATATAGACCTCGTTAAACAAACGGTAGAACCGCCAGCGGACCCCCTGCCTGCTCATTTTGAAAATCTTTTCCACCTTGTCCCCATAATTTTGCCTTAGCACAAGTCTCTTATAGCCATCCTCCTTGAAGTCTATGGAGAGCTCTTTCGCCTCCAATAGGGATTTCAGCCGCTCTAGGAAGTCCTTATCCTTACAGGTAAGCTTCATTTATGGCCCTCCCCACCAGAATATCTCTTCCGTACTGGGTCAGCTCGACCTCCCGGTCCTGGGCCATGAAAATGAGCGTTACGAACCGCCAGATCTTGTCGCGGCGACAATCATCCAGTAAGGGCGCAATATCAGAAAACAGCCTGGACCCCACCCCCAAAATAGAGAGAATGTGAGCCCGGTAATCACCCATACGAAACCCTGACTTAGGTGCAAAGGCGCAGCCACCGGTCACTTCTGTCCCTATAAAGTCATTGAGGGCCTCGGCAAGCCCGGGAATGGACTCAAGGGAGGGCTCATCCATGAATAATAGCGCGCCTGACCTCGACCCGGCCAAAAGGCGTTTAACCTCCTCCCTCTTCCTTTTGGCCCGTGCCCTCGACTCCCGCATCATCTCCCGAAAATAGACCGGATCGAAAACTCGCTCATCGAAAAGGAACCGGGATGTAACGGTTTGGTGGCAGCGGGAACAGGCATAGTGAAAAGTCTTCCGAACGAGGTTGGCACCACAGCAATGGCTCTGCTGGAAAGCAACGGTCGGGTCGAATACATTCCCGCAATTGCAGGCACATTTGCTCGGGCCAATCATAGCCAGACCACCACCACATTTGGGGCACTCATGTTTGCCAAGGAGGAGCCGGAAATAGTAATCTTTAACCTGTTCCTTAAAACGGGCTATCCGCACCTGGACCCCCTTGAGGCCCCCCAGTAAAGGGTTATTGACAAAAAAGATCTCATGGGAAAGCAATAAATCTTCTTTCGTCATCCAGCTGATCGATAAGAAAAGGAAGTATTTAAAGGTATCGGGACCCAACCCCGGCGCCAGGCGAAAAATATTTAAGCAAGACCATGCCCCAAGCTATCAAGGTGATGACCGATGGAAAATAAATTCAAATGCCCTTACTGCCGAAGCATACAAACCACTTGGAAAGGGTACCGAACACTGGCAAAGGGAAAAGTGAGGCTGAGGAGGTGCAAGAATTGCGGGAGAAAGTCCACCTTCAGGGGGAGGGGGAAAAATGAGTGATGGCGATTACAGATTTGATTATATGGTTGCCTCCCGAGACCCAGGACTAGCTTTAAGCATCATGCAACTGGTAAAAGATCTTAAGACATTTGCAAGAGCGGTTCAAACCAAATTGGAGGAATTAGAAAGAGACCCCTCTCCTAATCAAGAACTCATCCTGCAGGAAAAGACCATCTTGGAAACCACCCAGAAAGAGATCAAGCGACTGGAAAGAAAGGCATTTTATTTGGAATTGGAAAGATAGATCGCGCCGCCTATCAATATTTTAAGTTCCTCTTGCTCTAGCATAAAAAGGAAATCAAGGCTGGGGTTGGTTCTGAGGGCCTTTCTGAGTACGTCTGTAAGGTCTTCCTTTGTCATATTTTTCATCGATTCAGGGTTCTTCGCAAGACGCCGCTAGGCTTGAAGCTCACGACTTGCCGCGCGGAAATTTCCACCCTGTCGCCGGTTTTGGGGTTCCTCCCTAGCCTCGCCTTCTTTCCCCGCACGATGAAAACGCCGAACCCCGGGATTTTTACCTTCTCCCCTCTTTCCAGGGCTTCTTTTATTATTTCAAAAACCTGGTCTACGAATTCGGCAACTTTGCTTCCTTCGAAACCGGCTTTTTCGATAAGAACTGCCGCAAGTTCCTTCCTGGTCATTTTGCCTTCCTTGACTTCCTCTGTCTTGCGGTCGGCTTTGCTTTCCGGGGCAAAATTTTCTTAGGACGAGGCTTCTTTGCGGGTTTCTTTCCAGCCTTGCTTTTTTCCGATTCCTCAGCCTTCTGGGCGAGCAGCTTCTTCACTTCGCGCTTCTTCAGCTTCCTGACCGCCACCAGGGCAGCCTTCTTTTCTCCCATGGGCCGGAATTTCCCTTTTTCCCACGACAAGACAGCCCCGATGCTGGCTCCAATAAGGATGCCTAACTCTCTTTGAGATATGCCAAGCTTCTTGCGTAAGCCTTGGATGCGTTCCGGCGTAAGGCGGGAAGCCTTCACTTCCTCAGGGGTGGCCATTATTTTCGGCTTAGCCTCCTCCAGATGTAACTCCTTTGTCACCCGGTTAAGAAAAGTAATACCCCTGGAGAGCGTCGAAAGCTTAGTGCTCATCTGCCATACTTCGCGTTTAAGGGGCCGGAATACTGCTCGAACTTCCCTCTTTGCCAGCCTCATGATTTCCGATTTGATAACACCCTCGATTTTTGCCATAACTTTTCCTCCTCCCAGATGCCTGTGGACCGGCAGAATATGAAACCTATCACCTTATTATCCCAAATCAGTTCAGGAGTCAATAAGACCTTTGACATTTTGGAAATCCTCCTCCCCTCAATCTAAACTCCACCGATTTTGAGAATCACCCCTTTTTTTACCCCCTTTCCAAATCATTCCTTGGAGAATTTATTGGACTCATCATTCAGAGGGTTTTGTTCCTCAAGGTTTTCTGCACAACCTCGTCGGTTAAAGAACTCGAGATCTCCCTTGTGTTCCCATATCTCCCCTTGGAAATTATGCGGGCGTTGATAAGTCCATATAGGTCCAAAAACCCTATGATATCGGAAAATCGCCTCTGGGTCAGAGGGCGTAACTGCTCACCTTCAGAAATCTTTCTATATTCCTCATAAGCCTGGCCAGTCGAAACCCTCTTTTGCCCCCTTGCGAGGACAGCATAGCAGGCCTGCAGCGAAAGTCGCTGCTGGGTAGCCAACGCCCGAATAAGAGCCACGGTCTTGTCCACCTCCAACTGCGACTCGGCAAAATCCACTTCCCTCTCAGTCAACCTGCCGGAAGTCTCCTCAGCAACACTGACAGCCTTGGCCATAAGCTCAACAGCCTTCCTGGCATCCCCAGTCTCCCTGGAAGCCAAAGCAGCCACCTTTTTCAGAGCAGAGATATCCACCTTAGCCTTGTCGAGGGCCTTCTCCACCCGAAGCTTAAGAATCTCCAGCAGGTCTAAAGCATCGTAAGGCTCAAACAGAATGTCTGTCTTCTTGAGAAAGCTCAAAATCCTGGGGTCAAGCGTCTTCTCCCAATCCAACCGGTTGGTTAAGAGGATGAGAATCAGCCGACAAGAAACCTTTCGAGGAAGGGTTTTCCCAAGGAATGTTAAGAAGGAGTCGGCATTGGGCCGCAGGTTGTCAGCCTCATCGATCAAAAGGCAGAGAAACCCATCATATGAGCCGATGGCCTCAATAATCATGGACTGCATGTGGTCTATGGGGATCCCCTTTCGGTACTTCCTATTGGAGCTATCCAGGGCTACAGCCACTTCGTTTAAGGCCCCGAAAAAGGTCTTGGGGGAAGAGAGGTCAACGTAATGATACCGAAACCCTATATCCCTCTTCTCGGCTACCCTTTTGAAGGTGGAAAGCACGTGGATCAACGTAACGGTTTTCCCTGAACCCGTAGGGCCGAAAATCATTGCAGGAGGAGGGTGAACCCCATCCAGAAGGGGGGCCAGGTGGGAGATGATCCGGCCGATCTGCTTCTCCCGAATCTTTCGGTTAAATATCTCTCTGAGGACGGCTGCTCTCTCTTCTTCCGGAAGCTTTTCATCATCAAGATAGTCGGGGTTAATAACCAGGGAGCGCTTTTGGCGGGCAGCGTGGAGGGATTCGATCAGTGACTCGGTCGCATCCTTCGTCGAGGGCGGTTTATTGGACATCTTCTTCAGAGGAAATCTTCCGGGACTGGCTGCAGAAGAAACAAAAGGCAGGAGCTGTTATTTAAAGTTTGTTTACCACTGGAAAGGAGGGAACACGAAGTGGAGGAGTAAATTTCCTGTGGAAACCCAAAAACCTTTTCAGGGGTGTCTTTTCCTCTTTTCTTTTCTTATTTCTTTTCTATATTGAAAATAATAATAAAGGGAACCCGGAAGGAAAAACAACGATACCAATTTCTCAAAAACCATTTTCCACAGGAAATCTTCTCACCTACTTGGCCAAAAACCGCCAAAGTAAGCCAAATTGGGCTTCGTTGATTGAATTTACGGCATCCAATGTGCTATAAGAGACCTAAGACAAGGAAAAATTTGCGCCAGAAATGAGTAACCTCCTGGGAAAAGAATCCAAAGGCTAAAAGATTTCCTCGAAGCCAAAGCCAGAGTTATGGGTTTCAGACCAAAAGGAGAAGGAAATTGAAGTTTTATGCAATCGGATATGGTGGTAGAAAGCCAAAAGAATTCCTGGAAATCCTCAAGCGAAAAGGTATTAGAGACTGTTCCGAAAAAAAATGAAAATGGCCCTTAAAGATCGAAAGAAAGCTGGGTGTAAGCCTCTTTCATTACCCTTTTGGCTTTTGCCTTTG
>Ga0315294_10000237_pt1 | contig 59896 bp, 52 predicted proteins | sample YL17G13_40_MG_FD_203626 | JGI IMG/M metagenome (GOLD analysis project Ga0315294, IMG submission 203626) | Sediment microbial communities from Yellowstone Lake, YNP, Wyoming, USA - YL17G13_40 | ecosystem: Environmental > Aquatic > Freshwater > Lake > Sediment | place: USA: Wyoming | collected... | reverse complement strand
GTAGGATGAGATATATGGGACAAGAGACGAAAAAAGAAAATAAACTAATGTTCTGGATCGGAATAGTAATTGTAGCAATAGCAGTGATATTTTTCTTAACAGAGAAAGAAGAATTTGAGAATAAGATGTGGATTGTTCCTATTTGGATAATGGGGATAGGATTAATAGCGGGTTCACGATATAGATTTCTGAAGTAATAAGTTTTCTTTAAGAATATTCACCAAACAGGTTCTAACATCGTCCGTCCCCCGGAGCACCTACTTTTTCACTTTAATTATTAAGGCGATTTTGTTTTCATGATATAATAATCAATGATGGTTTTACTTAAGAATAAAATTTTATTACTGGGATTTGGGGTAGTCATTATCGTATTGGCCGGAGGAGGTTATATTTTGTGGCAGAAGAATATAAAGGCTGAGCAAGCCTTAACTGAAACTACGCAACAACAGCAGGAAGCACAACAGAAAGCCGAACAAATAAATAATTCACAATCTGTTTTTGCTGTGCCCGATACGAGCGCATGTGCAATTACCTCACCGCCACCCAGTATGGTAGGTATCAATACTCATCCGGAAGTATACGGGCAGGATGCTGACCCTAATATGATTACGCTTGGCCCCAAACTTGGTATTAATCCAGAAAAGCCGGGCTACGCCACTAAGCATAGCATGGCTTGGGAACTCAAAATTCATGGAACACCCGTACTTGCGCCTATTGATATAGTACTAGTGGGCTTTCAAAATAATAGTGTTACACATGGAATTGGAAATGACGGACAAAGATATACCCCATTCAATGATTTGGTGTTATTTTTCGAGTCTGCCAGTCCTGATTGGCCGGGTATGATTATTTATGTTTATCATTTATACAGTTCGCCACTGTTGCTTGGGCAAAATATAAATCAAGATTGTGGTGATGTCGAAGTGGGTACCGGTATCATCCAAGCCCAGGGGCACCTTTACATGGGTAATATGGATTATGTGACCGACAAGGGTAACGCGGGTGCATGCGAGGCTCTAATCGGATACACGGTAAAACGCGGGGAACTAATTGGATTCGCCGGTAGTGTTGGTACTCACTCTTTTGTTGACATTGGCTTCAAAGTATCAGATACATCAGAAAATCCGCTCTTTGGTTTAAATTCAAAAGGAATAGATCCATCGATTGCGCAAACGGGGAACCGCTATCTTCATTGGGTTCAACCCGGCTTGTTCTTTTATTGGAAATGTTATAGTTCTGATGCAAATTTTCCCAGTGGGGTACTTGCTTATCCCTTCGAATGTGACGGGTATCAACTTCCTGCTGAACAACATGATGTAAATTTCAAGTATAAATAATTTCAACTTTTACTTAAACAGATTCTAATGCCGTCCAGTTCCCGGAGATAACTTAAAAAGCCTCTATTAATGAGGCTTTTTTAATTAGGGTTAAATAATAATTTAATTACCAGTCAAAAATATAAATTAAATACTGGTCTATGTCTCGTTGGTCCAAATCGTAAAAATATTTATTTTCGTCATGAAGCTTGGTGGCTAATTTAATTCCCACAAAGCGCCAATGCCACGGTTCAAAAACATAATATTTATTATTTTCTGGATAAGAGAGAATAAAACCATATTTATAAGCGTTATCTAAAAGCCACTGATAGGCTTTTGTTTTATAGAATGAAGATGAATTGCCGTTAAATTCACTCGTATTAAAATCAATTGTTGTTCCTAATTGATGTTCAGAATAGCCTTGATCGGCAGTAAATTTATTGGCTCCGGAACCATAAATCATGACATCATCAGTTTTTAATTTGTATTGTTCTAAAAAGGAACGAAGACCCCAGCGAACTTTTAAATCAATGCCATTCTTTTTTGCATCTTCTAAAAGAGCATATAAGAATGGTAACACATTAGCATGGATATATTGTTCTTTAGAATTGGTAACATATTGGGGATCAATTTGTAGTACAGTTTTAGGAACATAATTTTCATTCAAAAAATAAACTTTGGAATACTTTTTCAGCAGTTCTTCATCTAGATTTCTTAATTTAACAATGGTATTCACATTTTCTGTTAAAGAACTTAATTGTACGCGGAAATTACCCACTTCGGCTTCTTGTTGGGCTAATTGTTGTTGTAAAAATAAATTTTCTTGAATTTTATTTTCTAAATTTAACTGATAATTTTTGGTTATATTTTGATAAAAAGCCAAACTTTTTTTCATGATTTTAAAATCAGTAATTAAAAAATAGCATACCGAAGATGCCATTCCTAAAACTTCCAAACCAATAATGACAATGCCAAGAATAATGAGTGGCTTAAAAAATTGTTTTTTCATCATAATTTAATCGGTATTAAGATTATACCTATTTATGCTAATTAAATCAAAAGTATGTCACACCTTTAATATTGACTAATAAATCATATTGTTATATAGTAAAAATACCCTTAAATAGGGTATTTTTTGTTCTTTGAAAACAAAGGAGGTGTAGAATGAAACACGTCATAGTTAGTATAGTTGTAATGATTGGATTCCTTCTTGCTATTACGACCATCCATGAATTCGGACACTACCTCATGTTACGGATCTTTCGTGTTCCTGTAAAAGAGTTTAGTATCGGTATAGGCCCCCTGCTATATCAACGGAAAAGGACAAGTGCTTGGTCTCTGCGAGCAATCCCATTTATGGCTTATGTCGACTTCGATTTGAAAAATCCTTACACACAGCTCACTCTTTGGAAAAAGTTAGTTATTCTCTCGGCTGGAATAATTGGCAATCTTATTCTCGCCCTAGTTTGTATTATTCCTACTTGGTTAAACCCCTCAACACTTGATGCATTATTTTTAGCCTGTGATACTCATCTTGGTATTGGACCTATCAGCTTTCTCATACTAATCATGCGTATTACCTATTATGGTTTTGCTGCTACCATACTTTTCTTAGGGATTTTTTCTCTATTTGCAGGGATAGTAAGTATTCTTCCCATTCCTGGTTTTGATGGTGGATGGATACTAACTACTATCTTTCGAATACCAGAGAAAAAATGTGAACCGATAGCAATCGCCTCAATTAAAGTTTTCAAAATCATTGCGATTTTATTCTGCTTCGCCGATATAATATTGTTAATATTTTAAAGGCTCTGAATTATTCAGAGCCTTTTTTATTTACTTTAAACAAGTTCTAATGGCGTTCAGTACACGGAGCCACTATTGACTATAAAATACTATTGTTATATAATAAAAATACCCTAAAATAGGGTTTTAAAGTTCTTTGAAAACTTATTAGTACTTTCTATATAGATACGCTTTAGATAAGAAAGGAGATGCGAAATGAAAAAACTTGTAAGCAAGTTGAAAGAATGGATGAAGGTATGTCTGTTTAAGATTGGTATCAGCTCTAAAAATGATTTACTCTTTGGTGCTTTTATCTGGCTAACTGGTCCCGTATTGTTGCTTTTAGCTTTTGGTCAATTAGTTAGACAAACACAGAAACCCCTATTAGATTTGACATTTCTAACTTACACCATAGGAATAACAGCCACTATAATCTGTACAATTTCTACAGTTTATGGAGTTTGGGGATTATTTTTTAAGGGGCAATCATTCAAGGGGCATACTTTTAATGGTAAATTCTCAATTATAATTGGAGCTAGAAACGAACAACAGGTAATAGGTAATATCATCAGAGACATTTTGGAGCAAACCTATCAGAATTTTGAGCTGATTGTTGTTTGCCATAATTGCGATGATGATACTTATGAAGTAGTCAACCAAATTGAAGATGGAAGAATTAAACCATTAGAGCTTAAAAATGCTCCTTTTGGAAAAAGTGTGGCTCTAAATTATGGTGCCAAACAAGCTACTGGAGAAGTAATTGTAGTATTTGATGCAGATAACAGTGTCCCTAAAGATTTTCTTGAAAAATTAGCTTCTTATTTTCCTTATTATGATGGAGTGCAAACAAAAATAGAAACTCTAAATCCCAATTTTAATTTCTTAACAAAATTGCAGGATTTAGAATTCTTTGTCTTTACTGATATTTATCAAAAAACAAGACAAAGAATGGGGTTGAATGCTTTGTTTGGTGGAACCGGTGAAGCGGTAAAAAGAGACGTTCTTGCCAAAGTCGGTTATTATGACGAATGGGCTTTTAGCGAAGACTTTGCTCTTTGTACTAAGTTAACAGTTAATAAATACAAACTTGGCTGGTGTACTGAAACATATGTACTGGATGAGAAAACTCCTTGGTGGTCTGATTTTTTTAAACAAAGAGCGCGTTGGACCAAAGGACATTTTCAAGTAATTGTTCGTTATGCAAAAAACTATTGGAATCGTCCTTTGGATCTTCATTATCTGATAGCTCCGATGATTGTTTTAGCACCTTTTTTAACCATGCTTCTCTGGTTAGCTTTCTTTTTGCGATTACCAGTTTCAGCTTCTTTTGTTCCTATTTGGGTTTGGGCAACTCCCTGGATAATCTGGAATATATCTATTGCCGCAAGAATTTATAAAGAGAGAGGATGGAGGGGATTAATATTCTTTCCTTTACTCTTTTTGTACTACTATCATTGGCTAGCAGTGTTAGGATATATTTGGAAAATAAAAGCTTGGCCAAAAACAACTCATGGTTTTGAAAAGATAAAGGGGTGAGCATATGAAATTGATCAGAATTATTTTAATCACTATTTTGATAGCTATTTTTGTTTTTTTATTAATAGCTAGCAAGAAAGTCAGTGAAAGCCAAGATACTATAAATTTGCCCAACAGATTGTTTAATGATATTCGTTATTATAATGATGAACTTTCTGATTCTAACGGTAAGAGAGCGTTTCCTTGGGGAATAGAAGTTTGGGCTGATGCCAAAGGAGAAGGATATGAGTTACCAGACTCATATTTTGACAAGGGACAAGTACAATTAACTGGACATGGTACTGGTTATATTTCTGTTTTGGCCATTCCTGATGTTGCTGATAAACCATTGGTGACTGCAGGTATAAGCTATACTCAATCTTTTGAAATAAAATTGGATAATGTTCAGGGTAAAGGGGTTAGAGTAATTCATCAGTGGTTTGATTCTACTAATCCAGACTCTTCAAAACACAAAATAATTCGAACCGATTACGGAAAATTTGAAACAGGTACTTCTGATTGGCATACTGTCTCTTTAACTAGAACTGCTTCCTCTGGTGCGGTAAAAGGCGATATAATAATTGAATTATGGGGAACAGGAACTGTTTACATCAGAAACCCTAGATATCATATAACTACGATATTGGATGTGATTCATCAAATTAAAGCCCATGATGTGATTGTATGGTTGATCGCGATCTGTGTGACCATAATACTGCTGTTAGGGTTTATATCATTAACATCGTTTATAGCTGAATCGCGGCGAGGAGGCAAAACATGAAAAAATTCTGGCCATTAATATTCTTCATAATTTTAGGAATATTAATCTTGCCTCTTAAAACTTCAAAAGTAGAACCCATAGATGAAACGTATGAATCAAATGAAGCAAATACTGGGATAGGATTATTAGAATTTAGAGGAGTGGATTTTTATTCTAGCCCCAATAGTTATGATACAAAATTTGCTTTTGAGGCTTTAGAAAATCTTCTCAAAATTCCAGAATTCAATTATATCCAGATACGTTTTTTTCTCATTCAGGATTCTTTAAAGTCAAGTGAGGTGAAACCTTATGGTAACCAAGATCATATTTTATCTTTCTTGATCCAAAGGATTCATCAATCTGGCAAAAAAGTATCTTTGATGCCTCAGCTGTTAGTAACCGATAAAGAATACGAGGCTAATTTGAAACCCCAAAATAAAGCGTTATGGTTCGCATCTTATTCCGAAGCACTTTTATATTTTGCTCAGTTGGCGGAAACAAATAAAGTGGAGCTTTTCTCAATTGGCAATGAATTTACTTCCATGTTTTTAGATGGAGCAAATGATACTGAATGGAATAAAATGATAGATTCTGTAAAAGAGATATACCATGGGAGAGTAACTGTTAAATTGAATTGTTGGTATAAGCAAACCCAATTTGATAATTTGCTTAAACTCTCCTGGTTTCAAAAACTTGATTATCTTGGTGTTGCCGCTTATTTCGATTTAACTGACAAAATGGATCCGACAGAAGAAGATCTAAAGAAAGCCTGGTTTAATAGCCGTCAAGGAATTAATTTTGTAAAAGAGCTAGCAACTCTTTTTGAAAGTTACCAAAAACCAATAATTTTTTCGGAAATTGGTTACAGAAATGTTGATGGCTGTAATATTGAACCTTGGAATGCAGATTCAAAAGTTCCGAGATTTCCTTCTGGTTTAGGAACTGGTAAAAAAGATGATGCCGAATCAGTTTTATGTGCCAAGGTTCTTTTTGAAACTTTTAAAACACAAAATTGGTGGCAAGGAATCTTTTGGTTTTGTTGGCCCACGGGGATTCTTTCAGAAAATGATACTGGCTACGGTATCCGAGACAAGCCAATATTAAAGGAAATATTAAAAAATTATAGTACGGAGAGGAATTAAACCCTCTCCTTTTTTTATTCCAAACAGGTTCTAATGACCCTCTTCAGTTGACTAATTTGTTTTTATATGCTAACATTATCTACATAAGTAGTTGTCTTGCGAAATATAGTCGAGTTTCCCGGAAAACTAAACTTTAGGGTAAAACCTTAAAACATTTATTAACCTACACTTAATCATATTATGGAAGGAACAATAAAAAAACTTACAGATAAAGGATTCGGATTTATTACCATTGATGGTGAAGAAAAAGATTTGTTTTTTCACGGTAATGAACTTAAGAACGTAAAGTTTGAAGAGCTAAAAGAGGGCGACAGAGTATCTTTTGATAAAACTGATTCTCCAAAAGGCCCCAACGCAACAAACGTAAACAAGATCTAAGAACTGATTCTGTAAAGTTTACTAAAAAAACCAAGCCTGGAAACAGGCTTGGTTTTTTAAAGCAGCTAATAACAGATATTGACTAATTTATAATTTAGTGCTATTATAGGGATACTCAATGAGGGTATTTTTAGTTCTTTGAAAAAAGAAAAAAGAAAATTTATTTTATATTTTTATATAGACAAAATCAAGAAAGGAAGGTGAAAAAGATGAAAAAACGGATTGCGCCAGTAATTTTTGGATTAGGTGGTACTGTATTAGTAATTGCGTTTATCGTATTGCCCCCTTATCCCACAATTGCCCTAACGCTTGGAATACTAGCTGCGTTAGGATTTGTTTTAGACTATATTTTGATGACACAAAAAGGAAAAGGAGGTGATAATAATGAAATTGGGGGGCGGACCTAAAATCAGCGATGCTGATCAAGCTATAGGATTGGTTATTCTCGGGGGTATTGGTCTTGTTGGATCGTGTTTTATTCCGTCACAATCCTATCTTTATCTTAATCGAGTTATAAGAGGACTTGGTTTAGTTTTATTGACATTCGGAATTATTATTTATTTGCGCGACTTACGGGATGCATATAGGGAGGTTAAAGATGCTGAAAAGAAAACTGTGGAAGACAAAGACAAACTGGTTTTATAGATTAATTCATATACTTCATATAAGGAGGTGGAAATGAAGGCAAAATATAGGAAATGTATTTTTAGAAAATTTCCCATTATTTTTTCAAGAATAATGGGAAAAAGAAAAGATAGTAACTCGAAGAATGAAAATAAAGGAGGTAATCAGTATGGCACAAGGAAAAATAATAATTTTTACGGCAAAGAGAAACGGTTATGAGAGAAAAATAGAAGTGGCAGTAGTTCCTGAGTACTTGTCTTTTTATGAATCCAAAATTCAAATCAAACTCACTAAAATTTTTAATCATGACCCACAATTGGGAAATGGTTATACAGTATCTAATAGACGTACACGTAGATTTGTATATATCGAGGAAGCTTATAAAATATACAATAAGGAATAGAAATAATCCGGGGGCTTTTTGCCCCCCTTTTTTATTTTGTATTAATCTTGACAGGTGATTTTGTGGTCCTCCTTCGCCCTTGTAGGCTACGGACGGACAAGGTATAATAACCTTAGGGTCGAAAATAAAATTTAAGATTTTTTAATTTAATTTCTATGGCTAACCAAGTGATTAAAAAAGACGGCAGTAAAGAACCATTTGATGTTGAAAAGATTAAAAAAAGTATTAGATTAGCTAGTCAACAAGCTGGCTTAGATGAAGCTAAACAAAATGAGATTATGGAAAAAGTGACAGCTAAGGTGGTAGAGACGTTCCAGGGTCAAGAAGAAGTCAGGACTATCGAAATCGGGGATAAGATTTTAGGTGAATTAGATCTTTATGCTCCGACTGTTTCAGCTGCTTGGCGTGATTATGAAATGAGCAAAAAGAAGTAAGAACCTGCCTCGCTTTGCTCGGCAGAACCTTTTTTCTCGCTTCGCTCGAAATAAAACAAGCAGGAATTTGCTTAATTTTAAAAAAAGCGTATAATAAATATTGTGAGAAGTCGCATCTTAAGAAAATTTCTTAGGTGCGCGGTCGACCACAACAAATTAAATGTTTCAAATGTGCGTTTAAGTTAAGCTTAGTCGCGCACCTTATTTATGGATTCTAAGAAACTTTTCGTAGGAAATTTATCTTTCACTGTAGATGATAATCAATTGAAGGGTTTATTCGAACAAGCTGGAACTGTGGAGTCAGCTACTGTCATTACTGATAAGTATTCTGGCAGAAGCAAGGGCTTTGGCTTTGTGGAAATGTCCACCCTGGAAGAAGCCCAAAAAGCCATCGATACCCTTAATGGTTATGAATTAGACAGTAGAAAATTAAATGTTAGCGAAGCTCGTCCTCTAGGTGAAAGAAAACCAAGAGAAGACAGAGGTGGTTACAGAAGAAGAGATTTCGATCGCTAGTAATTTAGTAAGTTCAACCTACACAAAAAGCTCCGATTTTTCGGAGCTTTTTGATTTATCAAGCAGAAGTTTGGTATAATAAAAAATATGAAACGAAAAGTTTTTTTTATCGGCATTGGCGGAGCTGGCATGAGCAGTCTAGCTTTTTTGGCTAAAGATTTAGGATATCAGGTTTCTGGTTCGGATATTAAAGATAGTGATAACATTAGAAAACTTCACGACAAAGGAATCAAAGTTTTTCTTGGTCATTCAGAGAAAAATATTGCTTCCATTAAACTAGATATCGCTGTTTATTCTTCGGCTATTAAAAAAGATAATCCAGAACTAGTCTGGGCAAAGAAAAGCAAAATTATTATCAAACATCGGTTTGCCTTTTTAGCTCAATTAATTTCTCCCTTTAAAACGATTGCCGTTTCTGGCACTCATGGCAAAACTACTGCTACTTCCATGGTTGGTTTTCTTTTGCAAGAAGCAAAAAAACCTGTTTACATTTATTTAGGCGGAGAAAATATTTGCCTGAAAGAAAAAAAGATTACTCCTCAAAGCTGGGTGGTTTTAGAAACTGATGAAAGCGATAAATCATTTCTTTTATTTGATCCAGATATTAGTATTGTCACTAATATTGATCAAGACCATCTATCCAATTATCATTATAGTTTTAAAGAGCTAAAACAATCATTCAAGAAGTTTATAAAAGGTAAGGGTAAGAGAAAAGTAGATATTCTTTGCCTTGATGATGAGAATTTACAATCAGTAGCCAGAAGAATAAAAGCTAGAAAAACTTTGACTTATGGCTTGAAGAAACAAGCTGATTTAAGGGCTCAAAACCTCTCTTTTTCCGCTTCAGGTATAAAATCTAATCTTACCTTTAAAGGTAGATTTATGGGCCAGTTTCAAGCGCCCTTTTTGAGCGAGAAAAATTTATTAAATGCCTTGGGAGCCATGCTGGCGGTTAAACAAGTTGGGGTGAGTTTCCAGCAAAGTATGAAAATTTTAAAAAGATTTCAATTACCAAAGAGAAGAAGCGAAATCATTGGCGAAAAAAAGAAAATTTTAGTCATTGATGATCATGCTGATCATCCCACAGAAGTGAAAACTACTTTAGCCAGTTTAAAAGTTTTAGAGAGAAGAATTATTGCTATTTATGAACCCCATCGTTATACTAGAATGAAAATGTTAGGGGATAAAGTTGGTCAAGCGTTTGATGATGCTGATGTTATTATTTCTTTGGATATTTGTCCGGCGTTTGAAAAACCCATCAAAGGTATGACTGGAAAAAAAGTTAATGAATGGATTAAAAAATATAATCCTCAGAAAAAAGTATTTTATGTCAAAAAATTAGAAGATGTTCCTAAGTTTCTCAAAAAAATAATTCAGCCAAAAGATTTAATAATTACTTTAGGTCCTGGTACTATCAAAGGTTTAGCTCAAAAGATTCTTGCAGAAATTTGACCTTGCTTGACTTTTTATAGTTGGGTTATTATTATAGAGGTAGAGTAAAATTAAAATTATAAAAAAATATGAAAAAAACTTTTTTTATCCCTATTTTGTTAGTCGTGCTTTTGGCTTTTTCCTTTACTGTTCTCGCTGCTAAGCCAAAAACAATTGAGCTTCCGGAACAAGCTGGTTTATATGATGTGCCTGGACATCCTGAATTGAAATTACGAGTGTTTGTGTATCATGAAAAGCCGGATAAGCCTGGCAAGCCGACACCACCTCCACCAACACCGAGTTGCGGATTACCAGATCCTGATTCAAGTTCACTTGTAGATTCTGCTGGTTGGCACGTTTCTGGTACTTGGAAATATAAATTAAATACTTCAAGTGTTCCTGCAACAGTTGGTTCCAATAATTTAATTACAATTACTAGTAATGCTTATAAACAATGGACTGATGCTATCAATAATAAAATAACAATTACTAAAGATTCTAATACAACAGTTGATAGAGCAGTTTTAGATGGTCAAAACATTATTGCTTGGGGAAATGCTCCAGGTAGTGCTTTGGCTGTATCATACATTTGGTATAATCGCACGACCAAAGTGGCCACAGAAGTAGATACTATCATGAATACAAAATTTACTTGGTATTGGTCTCAAAAACAAAATTGCGCTTATCAAGGTGTTTATGATGCTCAAGATATTCTTACTCATGAACTCGGTCATACTTTTGGGTTGGACGATATGTATGAGGGCGTCTACGCTAATCATACAATGTATGGTTATGGTTCCAAAGGAGAAGTGAAGAAAGATACTTTGACTCAAGGTGATATTATTAGCGTTCAAAGTATTTATTAATAAAACATAGTAAAATAATAATAAAAAATATGAGAAAAATATTAGGTATTATCCTTGGTTCAGCGGTTGTTTTGAGCGTTTTAACTGCTCCAATCCTGACTCAAGCGGTTTCCAGCACCTCAACAATAGAGGAACTCATTGCCTCTTTTCAGGAACAAATTAATAAATTAAGAACCCAGATTACAGAGTTAAATACCCAATTAGAGGCATTAAGACAGGCACAGAGCGAAGTAAAAGAAACAGTAAAAGAAGCCAAGGGAACGCTCCAAATAATAAAGCAATTAAGCATTGGCATGACTGGTGAAGAAGTTAAGCAATTACAGGAGATATTAGCCACTGATCCAGACGTTTATCCCGAAGGACTTATTACTGGCTATTTTGGTAGACTAACCGAGAAAGCAGTGAAAAAGTTCCAAAAGAAAGTTTGTTTGGAAGAAGTTGGATTAGTAGGACCAAAGACACTTTGGAAAATAAATGAATTGCTCACAGAGGGTGCAGGTGCTTCTGGAAAAATTCCTCCAGGACTTTTAAGAGCTCCGGGTATTCTGAAAAAACTTTGTGCCACTTCCACTCCTGACATTATTGCCCCCATTATTTCCGCTGTTGCCGCCACCAGCACAACTGCCACCTCAACTCAAATTACCTGGCTTACTAATGAAAAAGCCAATAGTAAAGTCTGGTATAGTACTTCCACTCCGCTTGTTGTAACTACTTCAACTCCTGCTGTAAGTTCTTCTGATTTTGTTTTGAATCACAGTCTTACGCTTTCTAATTTAACGGCAAGCACAACTTATTATTATTTAATCTCTTCAGCTGATAAATCAGGCAATACAGCCACGACCACAGAAAAATCATTTATGACTTTAGGCCAGTAAATGAAAAAGAGAGTGGTGGATAACTTGGGTTGATTTGACTTGACAAAAGAAAAGCAGTTTGCTATACTCCCGATGTCCAATAATTGGACACAAAAACGGTGGGAATATTATTTTCAAAATTTTGGGTCGATCCACAGGCTACATTAAATAATAAGTCGCTGTTTAAATTGGCATCTTTTTGATGTCAATTTTTATTTTTGAAATTTTTAATTAAGTTAGTCGATCAAAATAATTACAAATTTCAATCATAAAACAAAGACAATAAATTAAAATTAAAAAATAAAATTAAAAAATAAAAATATGAACAAACAATTTCTTTCAAAAACACTTTCCATTGTTTTAGCAATTTCGTTTGCGCTTTCCAATAGTTTGATGTTAATGCCATTAAAGGCAAGAGCAGTGATGATAAATAGAAATACAGACTCCGCTACATTAAACGGCGGAAGTAGTGTTACTGTTGCTCCAAGTGCTAACATTACAGTTACAGTTACAGGAACAATCACTGGAGGCGATAGTGGTGATTGGCATGCAACAGAATGGCGAATTAATACTACAGAAGGATCTATGACTTGCAAAGATACTGATGATCATGATAGCGCAGGAACATTTACTACAGAACAATTTACTATTCAAGCGCCTCCTACACCAGGAACATATAATGCATATTTTAGAATTAATGGTAAGAGTTCTTGTGGGTCAGACCAACGAGGAACTCTTCTTACCCTTACTAATGCCGTAATAGTAACTCCACCCCCTAAACCAGACCTTATTGCTACTAAAACTAATGATTTAGGAGGCAATAATGCGATATTAAATACCCCATTCAATTGGATTATCAAGATAGAGAATAATGGAACTGCTACAGCTACTTTTGAAAAAAACGAGGTTATATTGCAAGACAATATGCCTAGTGACGGAGTAGCTTCTTACGGCACAGTCTCAATTTCAACATCGGCAGGTATTACTGGAGGAGACAAAATAGAATGTCAACAAAATGGTACAAAAAACAAAGATTTAAGCTGCAAAGTTAAAAATCAAAGTGGCGCAACGGTTACTATTCCTGTTGGCGAATATATAGAATTTACTGTTCAAGTTACTCCGGATAAGGTTAAAACTTTAACAAATCCTACAGGAGTGGGTAGTCACTGCAAGGTAGATTTCAATAATAAAGTCGATGAAAGCGATGAAACTAACAATAATTGCTCCGATTCTGTAACAGTGGTTAGTGCTCCTGTCTGCGGTAATGGTACAAAAGAAACAGGGGAACAATGTGATGACGGAACTCAAAATGGTTCACCTTGTACTCCTTCATATGGCTCTACTTGTAATTATTGTTCAACTGAATGCCAGACTATTACTTTGAGTGGCTCTTACTGTGGCGATGGTAATGTAGATAATCCTCCAGAAACATGCGAAGATCCAAATACTAGTGATAATAATTATTGTCAACAGAGTACTGTTCAATGTACTGATGGCAATAAAACTCAAACAAGAGATAGTTATGGAGATTGTAATGGAACTTGCGGTTGCGCCTACGATAATTGGGGTGATCCTAAATGTGTCAAAGATAGTTGTGGTGCTACTTGTGCCATAGCTGCAGATTGCGATGATACAAATCCATTAACTACCGATACTTGTAATCAAGATACATGTCAGTGCCAGCACTTATCAGTTCCTTTAATGACTATAATTGCCTCCAAGGTTATTTGTGATAACGAGGTAGATTTACCAAACTGGGGAACAGGATCAGGGATTGGTTACCCTTCAGGTGGAATTGATCAAAACACAGCATCAAACTATGTAAGTACACATTCAGGTTGTCGTTTAGAAGATTGGGGATTTGAATGGGCTTATGATGGGGTTGCTAAGCCTAGCGATACCTTATATGGTCCTGTCGGACTTCCCAATTGGCATTCATTTGGTGTTAATTCTCCAGCCCAAATAACTGACTTGAAAGGTAAAACCAAAATTTGGGTAAGAGAAGTTTTAGAGAATGGTTATATACCATTTACTTATGGTCCCCAAGGAAATAAAAATACTGATGATTACAGCGCAGAATTATATTGTCATACTGATGTGTTAAATTACGATAATTACGATTATATTGGTAATACTACTGATACTCATGTTGATGATAATGACCCTCAATTAGGCACTACCTATTATTGCGTTGGATTTAATACACCAATCAGATATAACTGCGATAGAGAAAAGTGGCAATGTGCACCAAGTAAAACAGGGCAATATCCAAATGAGAATGATTGTCTTACTGCTTGCCAGCCAGTTTGTGGAGATGGTGTAAAAGAAGGTAAGGAAGAATGCGATGGTCAAGATGGTGTTACTCCTAATGAAAATTTCTGTACTGTTCATTGCCAATTAGTACCAATTTATGATGGTCAACATAGTTGTCCTCAAGGAACAGTAAGAAGTGAAAATCCTATAGTTACAACTCAAATTTCCGCTACTGATCCGGATGGAGAAGATATTAATCTTGGGATTGGCGGTAAATACTTATTGAAAGTAACAAGTACTTTCAAACCAAATAGTGACACAAATACTTTTGCTGATGCTGGCTATACAACAACAAATAATTGGAGTAATTTAGCTACTCAATATGGTATTCATGGTATACCACCTGATTATGCGGCTCACGCTTTGTTATCTGATTTCGGTGATACAAACAAAGTTGGAGTGGTTGATTGGGGTGAATATAATTCTGATCATGTTTATACGAAATATTATGAAGCCAATCATACAGATTGGACTCGCTTTGTCATCGGAGACCGTTATTCAGATTGGTTTAACACCATCTGGCAGAATCAAACAGGTATGGTTGATAACAGTGGTTCATTAACCTTGAATATTTACACCTGTGATTCAATAACTCCGACAGGTGATATCGCCGGATATAAATACAATGATCTTGATCATGATGGAGAATGGGATGAAGGAGAACCAGGTTTATATCTTTGGGCTATTTGTGTAGATGACAATAAAAATGGCGATTGCGAAGATCCTGAGGATGTCCCACAAACAACAACTAATCAAGATGGTTTCTATAGTTTTAGAGCTCTTCCTGTTGGTACTTACCAAGTATGTGAAGTGACGAAAGAGGGATGGACAAGCGATTCTCCTTGTAAAACAGTTGAAGTTATAGGGGGACAGGAAAATCCAGCAGACTTTTTTAACTATGAGTTACCAACATCAGGTTCTCTAACCATTTGTAAGTATGGAGATAATGGCGTTATTGGTCAATACGAACCAGGAATAGATTTGCCTTTGGAGGCTTGGGAAATGAGAGTTGACAATAATGATGGTTATGACCAACTTCATTACACAGGAGCTGATGGTTGCGTTACTGTTTCAGGTTTAGACTTTGATTCATATACAGTTTCAGAAAAACTACCACCTAATTGGGCTCAAATGTATCCTTCCAATGGAACTGGAAATCAGAGTCAAACAGTTGATTTGAACAGAGACAATCCTAGTGAATCTGTTTATTTTCTAAACTATTACATGACTAGTCTGCTTCCAACAATGTATGCTTGTAACTCAAGTACTTTACAGTGCGCCATTGACGGTAGTGGTCAATTTGGTTCCTTACAAGGCTGTCAGGATTCTTGTGGAGTAAGTGCTGGTCCTGGCGGACAATATGTAGCAGTAGTTTTGGGTGCAGCTACTGAACAAGGTGGCGCTGGCCAGGTGGCTGGAGCTTCTACTGCTTGCAATCCTTATCTTCTGAAATACATTAAATTAGGAGCTGATAATGACCCAGAAGAAGTTAAAAAACTGGAATCATTCTTAAATGAATATCTTGGTGTAGATTTGCCCATAGATGGAATTTATGACCAAGCTGATTATAATGCTGTCAAACAATTCCAGCTTCTTCTGAAAGATGATGTTTTGGCTCCTTGGGTATTAGTGGGTTGTTTACCATCTGATATCACGCCTACTGGTTATGTTTATCGAACTACTAAATGGACGATTAATAATTTCTTCTGTCCTGAATTAAGACCGGATGTTTCTGACGAGACATGTACAGGAGGCATTGTTATTGGTTTAGGTGAAGGAGAAGGTACGGTCTTAGGAGAAGCTACGACCACGCCAACAACTACTACTGAAACAACGCCTCTAGAAACAACCGGGCCGAATGTCGCTCAAGAAAATGGCGTCAAACCATCACAAAATTGGCTCTGGATATTACTGGGAATTATTGTGATTGGCGGAGCAGTCTATCTTGTATATTCTAGAAAAAACAAGTAAAATAGAATTAACGGTGGGGACAGGGCTGATATTAATATCAGCCCTGTTTTAGTTTATTTGTTTATTGACTTTTCAAGCGATTAGTGATATAGTTTACAAAGTAGATATTTTGAATCAGGACCTTGAAAACTTAATGGAGAAAATTTGATAGTTTTTTGATATAAAATTATAAGAAAGGGAGGTAAAAGAAAATGAATAGAGAAGAACTCAAAAAACAGATTGAGGAATCTCTACCAAATTATCATTTGTATTTTGTTACTGGAAACAGTGCTCAGTGGTATTTGTGTCTTACTCCTGATTGCAAAACTACATTCCGGGTGTTTGTATTTGAATGGTTAAAACCAGAAATAGATCTCAGGATAGTGACCGGCGCTCTCAATAAGAACTTGGAAGAATACAAAAGTATTGTGCAAAAACTTTCATCCACTTTGAAGATGAAAGTAATTGTAAGTGCTGGGGATAAGATAAGAAGAGCGAATGTAATTTATTCGTCTTCCTGGGATTCATTAGGAATGAATACAAATCAATAGACGGAGTTTATTCATTAAGTACAAGCCCCTTAGTACAAGGGGCCTTTTTTATTTTAATTTTTTATTTTGATATATCAAACTAAAGTTTGTTATAATAGAGATAAGATATCATGAATTTATCTCTTGGCATCGTTGGTTTACCAAATGTTGGTAAATCCACTCTTTTTAAGCTTTTAACTAAGCAAGAAGTAAATATTGCCAATTATCCTTTTACTACCATTAATCCTAATGTGGCTGTTTTAGCCGTGCCAGATGAAAGATTGAAAAAAGTTGCTCAGATAAGTAAGCCAGAAAAAACAGTACCAGCAGTGGTGGAGTTTTTTGATATTGCTGGTTTGGTCAAAGGAGCCAATAAAGGAGAAGGTTTAGGCAATCAATTCTTGGCTCAAATTCGCGAAACCAATGCCATTATTCAAGTGGTGAGATGTTTTCCTAATCCAGAAATAGTTCATATCGAAGGCAATATTAATCCTTTGAGGGATATGGAAACAGTCAATACTGAGTTGATGCTCAAAGATCTGGAAACCATTAGCAAAAGAATGGAAAAAATTAGCGGCGAGGCAAAATCCGGTCAAAAAGACGCCATTAAAGAATCAGAATTTTTAAATCGAATTAAAGCTGAATTAGGAAAGGGAAATCTTCTAATAACTGTTTTTGAAAAAGAATTTTTAGAAGATTTATTAATTAAAAACCTTAATCTTTTAACTGCTAAAAAACAAATTTATTTATTCAACGGAAGTGAAAAAGATTTACCCCAGACAGTGATGACAAAAGTCCAAGCAGTGAAAGGGGATTATGTCATCGCCAATTTAGAAAATAATCCTGATTTGTTAAATCTCATTAAAAAAGCCTATGAAATTTTGGATTTAATCAGCTTCTTTACCATTGTTGGGGAAGAAGAAGCCCGAGCTTGGCCGGCAAAAAGAGGAACAAAAGTTATTGAAGCTGCAGGGATGATTCATAGTGATTTTGAGCAAAAGTTTATTAAAGCCGAGGTGATTAATTGGCAAAAGTTAGTAGAAGCTGGAGATTGGGCTCAGGCTCGGCATAAAGGCTGGGTTAAATTAGAAGGCAAGGATTATGAAGTTCAAGATGGGGATGTTATAATAATAAAACACGGATAAATATTATTATGCGAAAAAAATGTACTTTTTATGGTCAAGTGCAAGGCATAGGTTTTCGCTATGTGACTAATATCGTAGCGGAAAAATATGGCCTTTATGGTTGGGTTAGAAATAATAAAAATGGTTCAGTAACTTTGGTTATTGAAGGCTTAGATGACAGTATTAAGTTTATGATTGATTATTTAAAGAATTTCTTTCACGAGAATATAGATAAAGTTGAAGAATTAGGAGAAACAGAAGAAAGATTGTGCAGTTTTGAAATTAAATATGAGACAAAATAAACCTCAAGATGGTTTGTTTTATTGGACTAAGCATTCTCAAGAAAAGTTGAGGCAATATGGTTTGTCAGCTAATCGAGTCAAAAGATTAATCAGGCATCCAGAAAGAATTGAAGCTGGTATTGCGCCAGAAACCTGGGCTTCGATGCAGACAGCTGGTTCAAAAAAACATCCTTACGAGATTTGGACCATGTATGTGATAGAAAAAACTAAGGGGCAAAAATCAATTAGAGTTATTAGTGCTTGGAAATATCCTGGTAAAACTAATCCTGGTGATCCCATTCCCATTCCCCCAGATATTTTTGAAGAGCTCATTAAAGAATTATCTATTGTAAAAGCATGATTAAGGAAGAATTTGAAAAAATAATCAGCGATGCTTTAGCTGATTTTCCTGTGTATTTTTTGGAGAAAATGAAAAATGTGGCGATTGTCGTGCAAGCCGAGCCAGATGAATTCCAGAAACAACAATTAGGTTATGCTTCCGGCAATTGCCTTCTGGGTTTGTACGAAGGAGTGCCTCAAATTAAAAGATATCATTACAATAAAGTGGCGCCTGATAAAATCACTTTTTTCCAAAATAATATAGAAAGAACAGCTAATTACGATCTTTTGAATATCAAGCAATCAATCAGAGAAATTCTATGGCATGAAATTGGCCATCATTTTGGCATGACAGAAGAAGAAATACAAAAATATAAGAAAAATTAAAAATTAAAAATTAAAAATTGATGTAACTATGTCCAAAATATTTATCATTAATAACCTGGGTGAAAAACAGCCTTTTTCCTGGCGAAAAGTCTATCAAAGCGCTCTGCGTGTTGGCGCACAAAAAGCTTTAGCCAAACAAATTGCTACACGAGTAGAGAGAGAAGCTTATAATAATATTCGCACGAGCGAAATTTTTAAAAAAGTCCAGGAGTATCTTTATCACGATTTTCCTAAAGGGGGAATGCGTTTTAGCTTGAAAGAAGCGATGAGGAAATTAGGACCGAGCGGATTTCCTTTTGAAAAATATATCGGTGAAATCTTTAAAAGATTGGGTTTTGCTGTCCAAATTAATCAACACCTGCCTGGAAAATGCGTTTTTCATGAAATTGATTTATTGGCAAAAATAGATAGGCAATTATTAATTGGCGAATGTAAATTTCACTCTTTGTCAGGCTCGAGAGTTGATTTAAAAGTAGCTTTAGCTACTTATGCTTGTTATTTAGATTTAAATACAGGTAATTTTTTTAAGAGAGCCTCTTTGAAAAAATTGAAAACCAGACCCATGCTAGTCACCAATACTAAATTTACCAGTGAAGCCATTCGTTATGCTGAATGCATGAAAATAGATTTGTTGGGTTGGCGTTATCCCATAGATAGGGGATTAGAATATGTGATTGAGTCAAATAAATTTTATCCCATCACCATTCTCCCGTCTTTAAAAGGTGATTTATTAAATGTCTGCGGCAAAGAACAAATAATGTTAGCTCAGGATTTATTATTGATGGATATCGCTCATTGTGCTAAAAAATCAGGTATTTCAGAAAAAAGGTTATTAAGTTTGAAGCAAGAGGCGGAAATATTGATGGAGTAAAAAAAATGCTACCATCTGTCTGAACTAAAGGACCGAAATCCTCCAATCCGTCTAAATGGTAGCAATGCTACCACCTGTTAGGACTGAAAGACTTGCGTCAATCAACCCCTTCAGATGATAGCACTTTCATTATAGCATAGTAGTAAATCGTGTCAAGTTAAAAATGTGGATAACTAGGGGGTATGAAAAATCAAGAAATTGCCAATATTTTCTATCAAATAGCCATTTATTTAGAAATGGATAATATTTCTTTTAAACCTCAAGCTTATGAAAAAGCAGCTTTTGCTTTAGAAAGTTTATCAGAAGATGTAAAAGATATTTTTCAAAGAGAAGCTGAAGAAGGTTTGAAAAAAATTCCTGGAGTGGGGGAAAATATTGCCAAAAAAATTATTGAGTATTTAAAAACTGGAAAGATCAAAGAGTATGAAAAGTATTATCACAAAATGCCGGTTAATATTGGAGAACTGATTCAAGTAGAAGGTATTGGACCAAAAATGATTAAAGCGTTGTATAAAAATCTGAAAATTACTAATTTAGAAGATTTAGAAAAAGCCGCTCAGCAAGGGAAACTAAGAAAGCTGCCAAATTTCGGAGAAAAAACTGAAAAAAATATCTTAGAAAGCATTGCCTTTTTAAAACGTTCCCGAGGAAGATTTTTATTAAGCGAAGCTTTATTTTTAGCAGAAGATATAATTTTACAATTAAAAAAAATTAAAGAGATTGATAAAATTTCTGTGGCTGGTTCTTTGCGCCGGATGAAAGAAACAATTGGTGATATTGATTTATTGGCGACTATAAAAAATGGAGCGAAGGAGGACGCCAAAAAAGTGATGGATGTTTTTGTCAATCTAGATGGCATAATAAAAGTTTGGGATTATGGTTTGACCAAATCGTCAGTGAGGTTTGATAAAAAGATTGATGCTGATTTAAGAGTAGTTGATGATGATGAATTTGGTTCAGCTTTACAATATTTTACTGGTTCCAAAGACCATAATATTAAAACCAGAAAACTCGCCATGGAAAAGAATTTGAAATTAAATGAATATGGTGTTTTTAAGGGTAAAAAATTAACTGCCGGCAAAACAGAAGAAGAGGTATATCAAGCTATAGGTTTGCCTTATATGGAGCCAGAATTAAGGGAAGATCGAGGAGAGATTGAAGCTGCTTTGGAGGAAAAACTTCCCAAAATTATTGGTTACGATGAAATCAAAGGTGATTTACATTGTCATTCTGATTGGGATGGAGGTGAAAATTCTATCGAAGAAATGGCTAAAGCCGCTCAGCTATTAGGTTATGAATATTTAGGTATTTCTGACCATACAAAGTTTTTACGGATAGAAAATGGTTTAGATGAAAAGCAACTTCTTGAACAACATAAAGCCATAGAAAAATTAAATTCCAGAATACAGCATACAGGATACAGAATACAGATTTTGCATGGCTGTGAAGCCAATATTTTAAATGACGGCTCTTTAGATATTGATGATAAGGTTTTAGCTCAATTGGATTATGTCATTGCCGGTATCCATTCAAGTATGAAAATGACTCGAGAGGAAATGACCCAGAGAATGATTAAAGCAATGCAGAATCCTTATGTGAAGATTATTTCTCATCCTACTGGTCGCTTGATTAATAGAAGAGATGAGTATCAATTAGACATTGAGAAAATTATTGAAACAGCCAGAGAAACAAGCACTGCTTTAGAGATTAATTCTTTTCCCTCAAGATTAGATTTAAATGATAAAAATATTAGAAAGGCAGTAGAAAAAGGAGTAAAATTAGTTATTAATACTGATGCTCATCATCGCGATCATTTGCAGTTTATGAGATTTGGTATTGCTCAAGCTCGTCGCGGTTGGGCAACAAAAAATGATATTATTAATGCCTGGCCCATCGATAAACTTTTAAAATTTTTTCATAAAATATGAAGTACATTCGCTGGTTTAAAGAGATTACGATTAAAGATGTGCCTATTGTTGGAGGAAAAAACGCTTCTTTAGGAGAGATGTATCGCTATCTTACGCCAAAAGGAATTAATATTCCCAATGGTTTTGCCATTACTGCTAAAGCTTATTTTGATTTTCTAAAAAAAGGAAAAATACAAAAAGAAATAGAACAAGTTCTATCCCAGTCTAATCTTCAAAATATTAAAAGTTTACAGGTAGCAGGAAAGAAAATTAGAACACTCATCCTTAAAACTTCTATTTTCAAGGATTTAGAAACAGAGATTATCAAAAATTATAGAAAAATATCTCAATTATATGGAGAAGAAAACGTAACAGTAGCTGTTCGTTCTTCAGCCACAGCTGAGGATTTGCCTTCGGCAAGTTTTGCTGGCCAGCATGAAACTTATTTGAACACTACTGGCGAAGAAGAATTACTCAAAGCAGTGAAAAATTGTTTTTCTTCTCTATTTTTAGATAGAGCTATTAGCTATAGAGAAGAAAAAGGATTTGAGCATATGAAAGTCGGTTTATCAGTAGGCATCCAAAAAATGGTGAGGTCTGATATCGGTTCTGCTGGGGTAATATTCACTTTGGATACTGAAACTGGTTTCCCGAACATTATTGTCATCAATGGTATTTTTGGTTTGGGAGAAATGATTGTTAAAGGTAAAATCACTCCAGATGAGTTTTTAGTCTTTAAACCTACTTTAAAAGAGGGTTACGAAGCAATTATTAGAAAAGATTTGGGGAGAAAAACTAAAAAATATATTTATAGTCAGAAAGGAGGCGTGAAAGAAGTGGCGGTATCTTTCAAAGAGCAAATACGTTTTTGTTTGAATGATAAGGATATTTTAACTTTAGCAAAATGGGGATTAATAATTGAAGATCATTATTCCGCTCGCAATAAAAGATGGACGCCTCAAGATATTGAATGGGCAAAAGATGGTAAAACTGGAGAACTTTTTATTGTGCAGGCTAGGCCGGAAACAGTCCATTCACTTGATACTTCCAAATTTTATCAAGAGTACGAAATCAAAACCAAGAAAAAACCGATTTTAATTGGTATTGCTATTGGCAATAAAATCGGTTTTGGCAAGGTACATATCATTGAAAACATTAATAAACTCTCCCAATTTAAAAAAGGAGAAATTTTAGTCACGAGAATGACAGATCCAGATTGGACCACAGCTATGCCTCTGGCTTCAGCTATTATTACTAATGAAGGAGGAAAAACCTGCCATGCCGCTATTATCTCCCGGGAATTGGGCATACCCTGTATTGTGGGCAGTGGCAAAGCCACCAAAGTTTTAAAAAATGGTCAGGAGATTACTGTTGATTGTACTTCTGGAGCAGAAGGGAAAATCTTTCCTGGTAAAATTTCCTTTAAAATGAAAACTTATGAATTAAAGAAAATTCCTCATTTAAAAACAAAAATTTCAGTCAATATCGGCGCTCCAGAAATTGCTTTCCAAACTTCTTTATTACCTAATGATGGAGTAGGATTAGCCAGAGAGGAATTTATTATTGCAGAAAAGGTTCGCATTCATCCATTGGCTTTGTACCATTTTAATGACTTAAAAGACGCTAAACTGAGGAAGATAATCTCTAAGATGACCATTGAACATAAGAATAAAAAAAATTACTTCATCAAAGAATTAGCTGAAGGGATTGCTCAAATTGCTGCTGCTTTTTATCCCAAAGAAGTAATTGTCAGGTTCTCGGATTTTAAGACCAATGAATACCGACAATTAATTGGTGGCGAATTATTTGAGCCTTTAGAGGAAAATCCCATGCTCGGTTGGCGAGGTGCTTCACGTTATTATGATCCTCAATATCAACCAGCTTTTGAAATGGAATGTCAGGCCATGAAACTGGCTATCGAGAAATTTGGTTTAAAGAATATTAGCGTGATGGTACCTTTCTGCCGTACTCCAGAAGAAGGGAAAAAAGTGGTCAATATTATTAAAAAATACCTCAAAGAAACAAAAATTTATGTCATGGCAGAAATTCCTTCCAATGCCTTATTAATTAATGAATTTTTAGATATTTTTGATGGCATGAGTATTGGTTCCAATGATTTAACGCAATTAGTTTTGGGTATTGATCGCGATAACGCTAATTTAGCTAAAATTGCCAATGAAAATAATGAAGCGGTGAAAAAAATGATTGCGGAGATTATTCATGTTTGCCGTCAAAGAAATAAATATGTAGGTATTTGCGGCCAGGCACCATCAGATTATCCGGAATTTGCTGAATTTTTAGTCAAGGAGGGGATAACCGCTATTTCCTTAAATCCAGATACAGTCATAAAAACTATTTTACATCTCGCAAAAATAAAACAATGATTAAAATAGGCGAGATCACGTTAAAGATTATCAAAGATTCTCGAAACGAAGACACTTTAGAGGCAACAATGAGGAGTGGTTTAATTGAAGTATCATCTAGTGTGCCTCATGGTAAAAGTCGAGGCGAAAGAGAAGCTTATTTAATTAATCCCGACCAAGCTCTTTCTAATTTCGAAAAAATAAAACCAATAATTTTAAAACAAGAATTTGATTCATTGATTGATTTTGATAATTTCCTTTTAAAATTAGATGGTACAGATAACAAAAAAAATCTTGGCGCTAATCTTACTTTAGTTTTCTCCCAATCTTTTGCTCGCTTAGCCAGTAGAATCAAAGGTTTAGAACTATGGCGATATTTAAAAGAGGAATTATTGAAACTCTCACCAGATTTAGAAAAAACATTAGCTAAATCATCAGCGCCTTTCTTTCTTTTTAATCTCGTCAATGGCGGACAGCATGCCCCTTATGGCCCAAAAATTCAAGAATATTTATTAGTACCCCAAACTAATAACCTTCGTGTCTCTTTAGAAATAGCAGAGATATTTTTTGCTGGTTTAAAAGAATACTTTCTTAAAGAATATGGAATAAATAAGTTTGGCGATGAAGGAGGATTGTTAATGCCTGAAGAAAATTACGAAAAGCCATTAGAAGTGTTTAATCAGATCAGGACAGAGTTAAAATTAAAAAGAGATCTTGGTTTTTCTCTTGATGTAGCTGCCTCATCTTTCTATGATAAAAATACAAAAACATACTATTTGTTTCCTGATAAAAGTGTCTCCCGAGAAGAATTAATAGACATTTATCAAGAACTCAATAAAAAGTATCATCTTATTTCTGTGGAAGACCCTTTTGAGGAAAATGATTTTGAGAATTTTCAAAAAATAACCTCTCTTTTTGGCAAAAAAACAATAATCATTGGTGATGATTTAACAGTGACAAATCCCAAATTATTAGACAAAGCTATTCAGAAAAAAGCTATCTCTGGGATTATCATTAAACCCACGCAAATTGGCACAATAACAGAGACTTTAAAAACCATAGCTTTAGCTCATCAAAAACAAATAAAAATTATTGTCAGTCATCGCAGTGCCGAAACCTTAGATGATTTTATTGGTGATTTGACTGTTGCCAGTGGTGCTTGGGGATTAAAAGCTGGCGCTCCTCAACCAGAGGAAAGAATGGTAAAATATAATAGAGTAATTGAAATTTTATCGAGTTCGTCTTAAACTGTCGCTCGATATTTCAAAGGAAGTGAATATTTCGTTTGAGCGACATTATGGAGCCAAAGGAACAAATATACGAAGCGAGCGAGAGGAAAGCCGGAACTGAGCGCAGCGACATTCCGGAAGGTTTCCCGAAGTGAGCGAGTAATATTTGTCTTTGGCGGAATATCAGGAGCGAAAAAGAAATACGAACTTCCGTAATATAATATATTTATGAACAAAATTGCGTTTTTGGAAACAACTGATTGGGAAAGAGAATATTTGAAAAAATTTCCTTCTTTTATTGCTATAACTGATTTATATGAAGATAATTTAAATCCGGAGAACGTTTCCAAATTTAAAGATTACGAAATTATTTCCTGTTTTATTAATTCCCAATTCTCCAAAGAAATATTAGACCAGCTGCCGAAGCTCAAGATAATTGCCACTCGCTCCACTGGTTTTGATCACATTGATTTGAAGGCTTGCCAAGAAAAAGAAATTTTAGTGGCTAATGTACCTGGTTATGGGTCCCATACCGTAGCTGAATATACTTTTGGTTTGCTGATTTGTTTAGTGAGAAAGATCTATAATGCTTACCACCGAGTCAGGGAAACAGGCAGTTTTGATTTAACAGGATTAAAGGGAAAAGAACTTTTTAACAAGACCCTCGGGGTAATAGGCACTGGCAGAATTGGTATTAATGTGATTAAAATTGCCAATGGTTTTGGCATGAAAGTTATAGCTTATGATAAATATCGTAATGATGAATTAGAGCAACAATTAGATTTTATTTATGTGAGTTTTGAAGAATTATTAAAGCAAGCTGATATTATTACTCTTCATGTGCCTTATAATGCAGAAACCCATCATTTATTGAATAAAAATAATATGGGATTAATAAAACCCGGAGCCTACGTCATTAATACTAGTCGGGGTGGAGTCATTGAAACAGAAGCTTTATATCGGGCTTTAAAATCAGGCCAAATTGCAGGCGCAGCTTTAGATGTTTTAGAAGAAGAAGGGGATATTAAAGATGAACAAGAATTATTAACGACATCGCAAGTCGTTAATCTTAGTGCCGAGAAATTAAAAACCACTCTTCTGAATCATATTTTTATTGATTTGGATAATGTCATTGTTTCTCCTCACAATGCTTTTAATACTGAAGAAGCGTTAGAAAACATCGTCGCAACAACTATAGAAAATATTGAAAGTTATTTAAAAGGAAAACCAATAAACATTGTTAAATAATTATGCTCGAAGCTAACTGTGTTTTTTGTAAAATCATTAAGGGTGAAATTCCCTCAAAAAAATATTACGAGGATGATAATTTCCTGACAATTTATGATATTCATCCTATTAGTGAGGGGCACTTGGTAGTATTTTCTAAGAATCACTACACTAATACTAAAGAGATGCCCGATGACGAATTCAAAGCTCTTTTTGCCAAGGCAAAAGAAATAGCCGAGAAAGAAACAGAAGAATTAGGAACAGATGGTTATAATCTTTTGGTTTGCCAGGGAGAAGCCGCCCAATCTAGTGTTCCTCATCGACCACATATTCATATTATTCCTCGTCGTCTTGACGATGGTTTAAAAATTGACCCTAGATAAAATTTATACCTTATGTTTAGTACTGGCATGGCGATACCTTATTTCGCTCAATTAATAGCAGGGTCTCGAATATTACATTTCATTTTAAGTATTCCGAGCAGTATTTTTTCCTATATTATTGCCATAATCTTAGGTCTATTTTTCCTACGTCTGTTTTTTTATTTTCTCTGGGCGTCAAAAAAGTGGAAGCACGTTGAAAGAATATCTATTAACGATTTAGAAAAGATTAGTACAGCGACTAATCAGAAGTTACCTTTTTTTACTATTCTCATTCCAGCTTTAGAAGAATCAGAAGTCATTGCCAATACTATTTTAAAGATGGCGGAGATTAATTATCCGCATAATTTATATCAAATCCAAGTGATAGTGGATGAAAAAGAAAGATTAAAAGCTCAGCCAGGACAAAGAACTACTAAAGAGGTGGTGGAACAAATGATGGAGAAATTTAAAACCAAATTTCCTGAATTAAAATTAACTTTTGCTGAAATACCATATGATTTTGACGGGAAAATTAATGGCAAATGCCTCGGTCAAGCAGTTCCCTCCACTAAAGGCAGAGCCTTAAATTATGCTCTGACTAACATTCCTTCAGAAACAGATTTTTGCGTTTTCTTTGATGCTGAAGCCGTGCCTAATCCGGATTCATTCATAGCCGTTGCTAAACATTATTTATTGGATAATAAAAAATTAGTTTTTCAATTACCAGTTTATCAAATACGTAATTTCTGGTCCCTCTCCGCTTTCTCTAAAATTGCTGCTTTAGGTCAATGCTTTTCTCATCAATACGTTTTACCATTTATTTTTTTATTTATGCCCTTTCTCGGCGGTACTAATATGTTTATTCACCGTAGCTTAATTGAAAATGGTGAGGGTTTCGATGACAATATTTTGACTGAAGATACAGAAATTGGCGTCAGGTTATATATAAATTTTAATCAATGGGCAGTTTATCTGCCTTATCCTTCCACCGAACAAACACCAGCCACCATTAAAGCTTATCATCGTCAACGTTATCGCTGGGGTTATGGGTTCATGCAAACAATGACAAAATTAATTCGTCAATTAAAAAATGAAGTTCCTGCTGGAGATAAAGCAAAACGATGGCGGATAAAAAGAATGATAGCAAGTTTGACTGTTCATGGTCCTATTGATTGGTCTATCTATTATCCTTTGATTCTAGCAGCTACTTCTTTATTTATCCTAAGAATATTTAAAACGATTTTCTCTTCATTTGTTTTGTATCGTTTTTCTTCTATGGTAGTAATTCCTTGGAACCCATTAAATGATTTACTAAGCTTTGTAGTCGTTCTAATTCCTGTTCCTTCTTTTATTTTTCTTTCTGTTTTACTTCGTCACTATTGGAAGCATGTTAATTTTACGGGTCATAATAAAAAAAATATCCATCATCAATTAATAGATTTGGGCTTGTTTATGATTTTTATCGCTCCTATTTTTGCTTCTTATTATGTCTTTCCTTATGTTCATGCTTTTATTAATTATCTAAAAAACCCTAATAGACGGGCGATTTGGGTGAAAACAAAAAGAACCAGGGAAATTCTGGCTCAAGGATAAGAGATATCTATTTATTAAGTACGACCGGCATATTCTCCGGTCTCAGTATTAACTAAAATTGTTTCTCCTTCTTTAATAAAAATCGGGGCATTGACTTTGAGGCCTGTTTCTAAGGTGACAGTTTTAGTTGAACCTGTTACAGTATCGCCTTTAATAGCAGGTGGCGCTTCAATCACTTTTAAAGCAACTTTTTTAGGAATATTTAAGCCACTTAATTCTCCGCCAATATAAATTAAATCAATTACAATTTGTTCTTTCAAGTAGGCGATTTCGTTTTCCACGTTTTCTAAGGGTAAACTAACTCTTTGATTGTTCTCTTTTAAACTAAAAACAGTGTTTTTTCTATCTTTATAAAGATAAAGAGCTTTTTTATATTCAAATTCAATTTCTTCGAAACGTTCTCCGGATTTGAAAGATTTCTCCAAAACTTTATTAGTTTTAAGATTTTTTAAAGTCGTGCGAACAAAAGCCGAACCTTTACCTGGATGAACAAATTGAAAATCAATAATTTGCCAGGGCTCATTGTCCATTTTAATGACCATGTTTTTTTCAAAATCTGAAGTGGAAACCATAAATAATAAATTAAATAAATTAACTGTTAAACATTTTTTTTGCTGGGAAGGGAAGTAACTCATCAATGTCTTTGATATCCAGTAATAGCATTTGCAATCTATCTATTCCTAAAGCATTGCCAGAAGCAAGTGGTATCCCTGATTTTAGCGCTTGAATGAAAGTTTTGTCAATTTCAATGACTTCTTTATTTAACTTTTTTCTTAAAATTTGGTCTTCTTTTAATCGTTTTAATTGTTCTCGCCAGTCTGATAATTCCGAAAAAGCATTAGCAATTTCCATACCACCAACATAAACTTCAAACCTCTCCGCATAAAAACTCTTTTTACTTTTCTTTTTGGCTAAAGCTGCTTGAGGAAGGGGATAGTCGTATAAAATAATAGCCCTGTCTTTAGGCAATTGGGGTTCAATTTCATTGAGAAAAATGAGATAAAATAAGTCGTTCCAGTTTACCCCGCCAGAGGCGGGGCCTATCCTGTACCCTTTTTCTTTAGCAATAGTTTTAAAATAGTTTAAATTTTTAGTTTTATCTAAGTTTATTTGGACATATTTCTTAAAAGCTTGTTTGACTGATATTCTAGGCCATGGTAAAGAAACATCAATTTTTTTGCCTTGATAAAATAAATATAGATGATGATATAATTTCTTCACTAAATAACATACTAATTCTTCAGTATCTTTCATAACTTGGCGATAATTGGCATGAATTCGATACCATTCCAAAATGGTAAATTCAGGATTATGTAAACCGCCTAGAGCTTCTTTTTGCCTGAAAGCTTTGGTGATTTCAAAAATATTGCCAAAACCTTGAGCGAGTAATTTTTTCAAAGAGTATTCTGGAGAAGTAATTAAATAACCATGATAGGTTCTATCTCTGTCATCAGAGAATTGTACAGAAAAAGGATTAATATAGGGTTCTGTAGAAATATCTTTAGTTAAAATAGGAGTTTGTACTTCCAGAAACCCTCTTTTTTTAAAGAAATCTCTGATTAAATCCAAAATCTGGGCCCTTTTGATTTGAATATCTTTAATTTTCTTGATTTTTTTCATGCTTTTGGTATAATACTCATAATATGAATATGACGTCAAGTATTTTATTAACGAGCTCACGCGATTTACTTCTGGCCATAGTTTTAGGTGTTTTGATTGGGTTGGAAAGAAAATTAGTGCAAAAAGAAGTTGGGATGAGAACTTTTTCTTTGATTAGTTTAGGCTCAGCTTTATTCGTGATGATTTCTCGCTTGAGTATGTCTATGTATTTAGGAAATTCCAGTTTAGATCCTTCCAGAACTTTGGGGCAAATTATTGTTGGCATTGGTTTTCTTGGAGCTGGAGCGATTATTTTTGAACAAAGAGAAGGTAAGGTGAAAGGATTAACCACAGCAGCTATGATGTGGGTAACAGCAGCTATTGGCTCAGCTATAGGTTTAGGTCTTTACTGGCTAGCAATTTTTACCACTGTTTTTGTCCTGCTGATTAATCTGATAATTCTTCCCATTGAACGCCGCATGGATAAACAAGTATAACACGCCCCCGTAGCTCAATTTGGTAGAGCAGCTCCCTTTTAAGGAGAAGGTCGCGCGTTCGAGTCGCGCCGGGGGCACTATTTAACAAACTCTCTTGAGTTTGTTTTTTTATTTATTTTTATTTACACATTTGGTATAATTATATAGGTAAATGGAATATCCAAGGATAAAATTTTCTTACAAATTTATTTTCGCCTTGGCGATTTTGGCGTTAATTATATTAATAGCTTTATTTATTATTGATACTAAAAAAGTTGTTAGAGCTCAAAATCAGATTAAGATTTTTCCCACTGCTTATACTATTGAATCTTCTAATGGTATTACATGGCAAAATCCTCAGAATGCTTTTAACCAAGATTTATCAGATAAAGCTTCTTTTATTGATTTTAATGAAGAAAACTCAACCTTTATTCAAGGGAATATTGAAGAGGAAACAACAACTACAACTATTCCAGAGGAATCAACAACTACCACCACAACAATTTTAGAGGAAACTACCACTACTACTGAATCAACTACCACAACAACTATCGAATCAACTACAACCACTACTACTTTGCCTCTAGAAGAAACAACGACTACAACCACTACTACTGAACCACCACCAACAACAACAACTACCACTGAACCAATATCTTTTTTCAAAAAGATTTTTGGATTTTTATTTCCCAAAGTAAATGCTGAAGGAGATAATCCTGTTATAAATTCTTTTGCCTCAATTATTTTTAATAATTTTTCTTTATCAGAAGAATTTGATTTAACTCAAATTCAAAATGTTCAATTAAGATTTTCTTTGGCTGGTAAAGGCCAAGAAGGTGATAAGATAAAATTAACTTATTTTTATCAAAATCAATGGCAGAATTTAGGGGAGTTAAATTTATCGCCAGAGATTTCTAATAATATTAATGGTGGTTATTTTCTTTATGCTTTACCAATTTTTGAGAACCCCCAAGACCTACAAAATTTAAAAATAAAGTTTCAGGTTTCCCGCCTGCGCAGGCAGGTAGGTTCTAAATCTCAAGAAGTATATTTGGATAGTGTGTGGTTAGAATTAGATTACGGGGAAAATATTAAAAAAAAGTCCTTGTTAAATAAACATGACTGGAAAACAAATGAAGAACCAGAATTCGATTTTTCTTTCCCCAGTGAAAATAATAAATTTTTATCCTTCTTTAAATCTTTAATTGGAAAGGGGGAAATAGATGCCTTTCTTCTTACCCCTGATAATCTAGAAACTCAAGAAGGAATTATCATCCAGGGTAACAAAATTAAAATTGCTAAACTCAAAAAATTTGGTTTCAGACCAGGTCTTTATAAATTAAAAATTAAACAAGGCGATCAAATATCAATTCAAGAATTTACCTGGGGAGTTTTAGCAATTAATACCAATAAATCAATCTTTCTACCGAATGAAACTGCATATTTGCAAATGGCGGTTTTAAAAGATGATGGACATACAATATGTGACGCTTCGCTTAAACTTGAAATTACAAATCCCAAATCCCAAACTACAATTTTATCAACAACAGATGGGACAATTAAATACAGTGGAAAATGCGGGCCGAATAATGTAACTGATGTGCCGGATTATTTTGCTTATTATCAAGTTGGAGAACCAGGAAATTATGAAATAAAATTAACCAATCTTGATAGCAGTTATGAAATATTAGATTCTTTCGAAGTTAGGGATTCAGTACCTTTTGAAATTGAAAGAATTGGGCCAACAAGAATTTATCCACCAGCCACTTATGAAATGAAATTAAAAATAAAAGCCAACCAAGATTTTAATGGCGAAATAATAGAAATTGTACCAGCAGGTTTTGAGATTTCTATACAAAATACTGAATACAGAATACAGAATACAGGTCAGGACCAAAAATCTATTGTTTGGGAGGTTGATTGGAAAATTGGGAAAGAATACGAGCTAAGTTATACTTTTGACGTGCCGGATATCAGTCCCTACATTTATTTACTGGGTCCATTAAAGATCAGCAATTTTCAAGAAATTCGGCAGTGGCAGATTGCTTCGGATCTAATTGGCGGAAGTTACGTCCAGGTTGAGGCCTGTACCACCGAATGCACGACCGATCAAACTACTCCTCAGCAAGCTGCCACTCTTGCTGTTGATACCACGGGGAAGGGGACGACTGATTGGCTCGTAATCGTCAACTGGGAGTTTCATACCACGAACCTCACCCCCTTAACCGAAGTCACGGTGCAGCTTGATAACACCACTACCTATACCACTGTACAGAAGGACTTTGCGACTACCACCGATGCCAGTGAATACGCCAACGAAGGCACGTTTTTCATGATGGATGACCTTTCGGCCAGCAGTCATGCCATTGACGTTGATTTCCGGCAGGTAACAAGCGGTGGCTCGGCAAAAATCAGAAATATCCACATTGTTGCCCTCCGACTGGATAACATCTTCTCTGCTGGCGACTACGTCTATGCCGAAAATTCTGCCACCTTCAACCTTTCTACTTCATTTCAGTCAGTACTTTCAACTAGTATTACTCCTGGCTCGACCGGAAAATATCTTTTTTTGATGAGTGTTGAGGGTACCTCGGCAAATGCTGCAGACGATTTGGAGGTGTATCTTGATATCAATGGCACCACTGCCCCGTCAGTTTCAAATACCGATGATTATCTCGGGTCGGAACCGATAAACGTGTCAAACGTTGATTCGCATCTGCACGGTAGAATTTTGAGTATTTCGTCATTAACAACTTTTCAGATTTTTGCTTCAACTCCTAACGGCACGGCCTCAGCATTTGTACGAAATCGGCGGCTTTTCGCCATGCGTCTTGATACGTTTGGCTTGGAAAACGCCGGCTTTTTCTATGCAGAAAATCAAACAAGTTTAGCCGAGGATGTATCATCGCCCTCAACCCGGACAACGCTCACGTTTACTCCGCCTCAAAAAGCCGATTACTTGATGATGGCCTTCGGCGCCAATGGCGTGAATCTTGCAACTGCCTATGCATGGCAGGATCTCAATTGGAGTACTGGCAGCAGCGTGATGCAGCAAGGCGGACACGATATGAAACAAATCGGAACGACGAATCAGGACTATGTGCCTTTTTCGTATGCTGAAATTTTTAGCGATATAGAAACAGAACAGACGTTTGAGCACCGACATTGGTGGGTCGCTGGAAGCGCGGGCAACACAAGTGAGGTCAAGGGTTCAACTATTCTGGCCGTTCGGCTGAATTTTAATAATCCGCCCAATGCTCCAACGCTTCATGATATTCCCTTTGACAATGAAAAAACCGGCGATTCTACGCCTGACTTTGAATTCACCGCTTCCGACCCGGACGGCACGGCGGGTATTACGTATCAAATTCAAATTGACGACAATTACAATTTTGGATCGCTGGTTGTTGATTGCGAATCAGATAGTGCGTGCGCTACAGGAGGCGGTTCTTTTACCAATACTGAAAATGGAGGCGATAGCGACCCTTTCACTGAAGGCCAGCGCATTCGTTTTACGCCTAGCACCACCCTTAGTAACAACACCACATATTACTGGCGTGTGCGGGCAAAAGATGTGTCTGGCGAAGGCGGATCAGGAGGCTATGGTGCTTGGACCACGACGCGAAGTTTCACTGTGGTAACTGGCATCGATCCTTCGGAGTGGTTTCAGACCACTGATGAACAGTTTAATATTGATACTCTTATTAACACCGAAACTACGGGTTCTGGCGGAGTAAAGATAACAACGGATCCAAGACCTTACGTTAAAGTTCAAAGAGGCGAGATTAATTTTGTTTCGGGCGACAGTTATAAAGACATTGACATTACCGCAGTTAGCAGCACCACCAAAGCGTTTATTCTCGTTTGGGGAACGATGGGAAACGCTAATTTTGGCCAGACAAGATTTACCGCAAAGTTTGTTGATAGTGATACAATAAGGATAGAAAGGAATGAAACAGGCACAGTGGCAAAAGCAGCCTGGCAGATTATTGAAGCTGACGATAACGCTCCAACTCCAGCTTTTACGGTTCAGACCGGAGAAAAAGCATTCGGAATAAGTGACTCTGATTTAACTGAAGCGATTGACGACATCGGAGATACGAGTAAAGCTATTCTAATAATTCAGACAAGAACAACAGGAAATGTGCCAAATGAATCTCTTTTTAGAGGTTCGTTCAGTTCATCAACGGAAATTAGATTAAGAAGGGCAGTTTCTGGAACAGTATCGGTCGATGTCCGTTGGTGGGTTGTTAAATGGCACAGTGATGTAACTGTCTATAAAGGAAGCACTGTTGTTAGTTCGTCAGACCCAACCAATGCAAGTATCGGCGGAACAATTGATTTAACTAGATCGGCTATTTTTATGAGCTGGGATGCCAATACTAATGGCTTAGCACAAACGCACCCCAGAGGATATTTAAGTTCAACAACACAGATTTCATTTGATAGAACTACGACAACGGGAACTTGTAATGTTGAGTGGGCAGTAGTTCAATTTCCTTCAAGTGTTTCAGTTCAAAGCGATAATAATGTTAGTTCTCCTTCTTTAGGAACAACAGGAACAACTGTTGACCAATCAATTAATACTGTTACTTCAACCAATACTTTTTCGTTGCATACAAATAAAACAACAGGGACAGGAACAGCTTGGGTAAGAGGAGAGACAATAAATTATCTTATAAGCACGGAGAATATACGATTTGAAAAATTATATGAAGCGCAAACTACAACCTGGACTTATTATGTCATTGATACCAGCGGCTGGACTTTTTCCTTGCAGTCTGGAACTATCATGTCCCCGGAAATTGATTTTGACTGGGTGCCGGGAGCAACCAACTGGTATCAATTTGATTGGTCAGAAAATGAGGCCTATGGTACAGTTAAGGCCCAGCTTTGGTACGATACCACTCCGGAAACCTGTGACGCCTGCAATGCGGTTATACCTAATTCAGCTTTGTCTGATAATGAAGAATGGTTTACCACCGGTGCCAGAACTATTTCTGGTTTAGATACCGACATTTATAACTGCATCTGCATTAAAGCCCAATTGGATGATGTTGACGGCACTCCCTATCTTCTGGATTGGACCGTAACTTGGGAATTTGTCGCCATTGGGACCCCAGTTGTTTCTAATGTTAAATTAAATAATCAAACAAATATTGATTTGATGGAAAATACTACGACTTCAACTTCAGCGACTGCTCATATTTCGGATTCTTCAGGTTGTAACACCATCACTAATGTTTTGGCAAAAATTTATCGTTCTGGAGCAACTAGTACCAAAGATTGTATTGTTAATGAAAACAATTGTTATAGCGTGGCTTCTTGTACGCAAAATACCTGTTCAGGAACTGATGCCACTTATACCTGTACCATTGATATGCAATTTGACGCTGACCCAACTGATGCTAATACTCCCTGGACTTTGGAATATTGGCGCGCTTATATAGAAGCTACTGATGGCAGTTTAACTGGCTCAGGTTATAGTCCTGCTGATGCGCCTGATATTAATTCTTTGTTAGCTTTAAGTGTTACTGGTTCTATTAATTATGGCAATTTAAATCCAGGAGAGAAAAATGATCCCTTGGATAAAATAACCACGGTCACTGCTACAGGCAACGTTTCTTTAGATGTGACTCTTTATGGTACGAATATGTGTACTGATTATCCAACTTGTGCAGCTCATACCATGGCTGTTGGCAAGCAAAAATATGCTTTATCCACAAGCACAGCTTATAGTAGTGGGACTAATTTATTGGTTGATCCTGGAGCTGAAGCAGAATTAAATTGTCCGAAAACAATAGATTCTTCCAATAAACAAACCAAAGATATTTGGTGGGGGATAGAAATACCAACTCCTCAAGCAAGTGGTTCGTATACTGGCAGTAATACTTTTATTGGGAAGACAAATGAGACGCCATGGCCTTAAATAACTTATTTTTACTTGACTTGATGTTTTAAATATAATAAAATAAAGAGGGAATAAATATTAAAAAATATGTTTAACAAAATAAACAATATGAAAAATAAAATTTTGCCTCTGTTTTTAATTTTTTCTCTTATCATTACAGGAGGTTTTCTTAAAAAAATAATTGTTCAGGCAGATGATGCCACGACTTCAGTAGAAGTGGGAAACACTGTCCCTTCTTTTACTAGTACTTTCGAACCTCACGAAGACCCAACTTCAGCCACTTCTACACCCACTAATGTAGGTGATCAAGTTACTTTCAAAGCCACAGCCAGCGATGCTAATGGAGATGATTGGAAATTATTGATTTGTACCAGTGGATCAGTGAGTGGTCTCAGTTGTGCGGCTAGCGAATGGTGTCATTCAAATTTTGCCAGTTCTACTGCTGAAGCCACTTGCTCTTACACCGCTTTAGTTGGCGATACTGAAACTGAAGATTGGTATGGTTTTGCTTGCGATACAGTAGGTTGTTCAGCCGAATCTCATAAAACAGATGCTGATATTGGTCCTCCCTTCCATGTTAATCATCGACCAGCTTTTACTGTTTTTTCAGATGATTCACCAAAAAATCCAAATGTGATGGTCACTTGGAGTGCAACCTCTACTGATCCTGATACAGGAGGATCTGATACAGTTACTCTTTATGTTTGTAAAACCGCAAGTTTTTCTACGAGCACTGGTTGTGCTGTAGAATGGTGTCATAGTTCTGCCTCAGCTTCAGACCCAACTTGTAACATTGCTAATACTCCGCGGCCAGATGGCAATTATGATTCTTATGGTTATGTAATGGATAATCATAGCTTTGCCTCTACAGGCACAGCCCAAGGCACTAATTCAACTATGACTGTCAGTAATATTGCTCCGTCTATTACTGCCTCTTCTATCAACTTATTAGATACTGATGGTAGTGGAAACTTAGCTTTAACTGGCGAACAAGCTGAAACTTCTGGTTTTAAAGTAACCTTTATTGTTGCCGACGATAATAGTTGTCAGAATATTACTTCAGGCGATGAAATCGCTTCAGCTTTAATAAATGTCAGAATGTCAGAAAAAATTCAAACTGCCTGTGATGAAACTGGTGACTATGATGCTAATGATTGTTATCCAGATGCTTCTGCTTCTTGGGATCCGGTTTGCGCTGCCTCTTCAACAGTTGATAGTTGCACTGGGAATACAGATACTAGTGTTGGTTGGGCTTGCACTTTTCCGTTGGAATATCATGCTGATCCGACAGTGGCCAGTACTCCTAAAGCAGCTTATAACTGGGTAGCAGCCACTAAAGCCTTTGATGATGATGCGGCTGATACTGGTTTAGTTGATTCCACCACTTATAGTAATGAGATGGATAAATTTATGGCTTATGATTTAGCTTCTACCACTTTAGCTTATGGTACAGTTGCTCCTAATAATGATAGCTCGGAAAAAACTACCACTGTTAAAGCTACTGGCAATGTTGGTTTGGATGAAAATCTCTATGGTACTAATATGTGCACTGATTATCCAGGTTGCGCTGGTAACACCATTGCTGTTGCTCAAGAGGTTTATAATCTATCCTCTGGTGGAGGTTGGGGAGTTGGGACTGCCTTATTGGTTAATCCTGGTGTTGAAGTAGAAATGAATTGTCTCAAAACCACAGTTACAGGTTCACCAGCCTCAACTAGTACTTATTGGTATTTGCGAATACCATTAGGTCAAGCTGTAGGCACTTATACTGGTGAGAATACCATTGGAGGCAAAGTTGATAATGAAACTTATGGTTCTTAATAGTTTCTAGTGAGTATTATTTATGTTCAAAAAGGGCATTTGGTTCCTTAGTATTTGTTTACTCATCCTGATTTCAACAAACTTTGCTTTTGCGGGTTTTGGAATTTCTCCTCCTTATGTATCCAATGATAGTTTAGCTCGCGGCTCGGTTTACGAAAAAAAAATTACCATTGTTAGAGGAGATCCATTAGAAGATTTAAAAGCAGAAATTACCATTAATGTCCCAGGCGCTAATGATTGGATTACCATTGATAAAGGCAAGGAATTTATTCTACCCAAAGGAGAAAAACAAGTGCCGATTATTGTTAAAGTTCAGGTACCCAAGCAAGCAGCTTATGGTATTTATAAAGGCAGTATCAGAATTAAAACTTCATCTTTAGCACCTCTGCAAAAAGGGACGATCACTATTGCTTTAGGCGCCCAAATTGATGTTGATTTAAATGTTTCCCAGCAAAAAATCTTTGATTTTCTTGTCCGAGGAGTAACGCCTTTTGATGCTGAAGAAGGTTATAAGAAATGGATATTCTTCTTCCCGACAAAATTAGTTTTCCAGCTGCGAATTGAAAACTTGGGCAATATCAACTGCCGACCAACCAAGATAGTTTTGGATATTTATGACAGTAATAAAACAAATCTTTTAGAAACAGTTGAAGCCAGTAAAATAGGTTCGGTAAAACCTTTTGAAAATAATATAATTTTAGCCAACTTTTTAACCAAACTTCAACCCGGTAGTTATTATGCTCATTATAAAGTTTATAAAAATAATGAAGTTGCTCAAGGAGGTGAAGGGGAAGTTCATTTAAGTATCATGCCTAAAGGCACAATTGCCGGATATAAAGAAGCTAATATTTTTGATTTAGGATTAAAGGATAAAATCATTATTGCTTTTGGCATTCTTCTTATTGCCGGATTAATGGTTTATACTATTTTGAAAATTGTTAGAATTTTTCGGAAAAAATAAATCAATAGTAGAAAGAATATGATGATTAGAAATTCAAATGCTTTTGGAAATTTTTTTATTATCTTTTTAATTTTTTTGGGATTTTGCTTTCAATTTTTTTTGCTTCCCAAAACAACATTTTCAGAAATAGTATCCAGCTCGGTCAAGGTAGAAATAGTCACTACTACAACAACCACTACTCCTGGTGGAGGTGGTGGGGGCGGGGCTCCATCTCAGACTGGCCAAGTAGTATTTATAGGTCGCGCTTATCCTGAAAGCACGGTCACTTTATTAAAGGATGCGCAAATAGTGGCCAAAACAGTTGGTGGTGCTGATGCTAATTTTGAAATAACTTTAACAAATGTTACAGCTGGCACTTATATTTTCTCGGTTTATAGTGAAGACAATAAAGGTAATAGGTCTTCTCTTTTAACTTTTCCTTTAACCTTATCTGACGGCATCATTATTAAAGTCACTGGTATTTTTATTTCTCCAACCATTGATGTTGATAAATCAGAAGTAAAAAAAGGAGAAGTAGTAAAGATCTTTGGTCAATCAATACCCAACTCTGATATTACCGTCATCATTAATTCCGACGAAGAAATTTATGGCAAAACCAAAGCCGATAAAATAGGCGCTTATCTTTATAATTTAGATACTGTAGAAGTAGAAATGGGTGATCATTTAGCCAAATCAAGAGCCACTCATGAGGAAGAAATCAGTCCTTTATCAAGAGTAGTCAGTTTTAAGGTAGGCACAAAAACAGTTTTAAAAACAATCGGTAAATGCGGCAAGGCTGATTTAAATTGTGATAACAAAGTTAATTTAGTTGATTCTTCTGTTGCTGCTTATTGGTATAAACGTCCCTTGAGCACCTCTTTTAAATTACTTGAAACAGAAAGATTAAATGGTGACGGAAAAGTAGACTTAGTTGATTTCTCAATAATGGCATACTATTGGACTGGATAATATATTTTTATTAGAATATAATTAATTTAGTTATCATTCTAATAGTCTATAATGTTTCGAAATAAATTTCTTAAGGTTATTTTAGTTCTTACTATTTCTTTAAGTTGGATTTTTTCTGGCTGGCCGCAGATCTGGTTTCTTGATAAGATCGGGACAAGCAAAATTCAAGTTTTGCAGGAAATTAACAAAATTCAAGCGGCAGCACCGGCTGGTCAATGGTGGGACACTTCTTTTAAGTACTCTCAGAAGATCACGGTGACCGCCGGCTCAATTGCTGTCCCTACTGGATATACTGTTACCTCAACTATTGATCATGCTGCTTTAGTTACCGCCGGAAAATCTCTTTCTAACGGCAACGATATGAGGGTGACTTATTGGAATGGTTCGAGTTGGGCTGAACTAGATAGGGTGCTTACTAAAGGTTCTAATTGGAACACCTCTACCACAACGATTTTGTTTAAAACTCAAGTAACAATTGCGACTTCTACCAGTGATGATAATTATTATCTTTACTATGGCAATTCCGGAGCAGGAACCTCGCCAACGAATGCACAGAATGTATATGATTTTTACGAAGACTTCAGTGGAGATTTAAGTCAGTGGACCATTGATTCTGAAAATACTGACAAAATTTATATAGCCACCACCACTGGTAATCCTTTTCCGAGTTTAAGACACGATCCTGATTCGTCTCAAACGAAAAACACTTATTTTGATACTAGATTAATAACAACAAATTATAAGATACAAAATGGCGTGATCGAGTATGATGTTTATTTGGCCGGTTCCAGCGCTTCCTCGCCTCGAATTATTCATCAGTTAGGTTTCCGGGTTAACTCATTGAGTTTTACCAATGGTTATTGTTGGCGTTTGCAAAATTCAGCCACTGATGGAGGACATCTTAAATTTACCAGCGGTTCTTGGGGAGTATTTGGCACGGCTTATTCTGCTACCACGGGTAATGTGTGGCATAGCGTTAAAGAGGTGGTTAACGGCTCAAGTTATACCGGTTATGTTGATGGCGGAAGCGCCTATTCGGGCACAGATTCAACCAAACTAACGGCAGATTATTTAGTATCACATGTACATGGAGTAAGTTTAACAACAAGCAGTTATGTTTTGGTTGATAATATGAGAGTACGAAAATATGTGTCGCCTGAACCCACTACTTCACGTAGTGCCGAGGAGCAATTTACCATAACTCAATCTGCTTATCGGTGGTTTAATAATTTAGATTCAACTAATGTTGGTACTCCTTTGGCACTTCAAGATACTACTACAACATTAAGTTCTAGTGGCGCGGCATTTCGTTTAAGAACGCTTTTGCATATCACTGGTGGTTTACCAACAAATGGTCAGCAATTTAAGCTTCAGTTTGTTGGGAAAGGCACAGGCACCTGTAGTTCACCTTCTGGTGGCACGCCTTCAACTTGGACTGATATTAATGCAACGACATCAATTGCTTATAATGATAATCCTACACCAGCTGATGATACTGCCTTAACTGATAATTTAGGTGAGCTCACTCATGGAAGCGATACTATTGTTCCTCAAACCTATGAGGAATTAAATAACTTTACCAATTCGCAGGCCGCCATTCCTGCAGGTCAAGACGGTAAATGGGATTTTTCTTTAATTGATAATAGTGCACCAGCTAGCACTACTTATTGTTTTCAAATAACAAAATCTGATGACAGAGTTTTGGATGGTTATACTGTTTATCCGGAAATTACGACCGCGGCAGCATCTATTTACTCGGTGACTGTTAGTGATGGTGTTATTACTTATGGAATTCTTGATGTTGGAACTTCGACCAGTACTTTAGCGAGTGGATTGAATGATACTCAAACTGCGACTAATAACGGAGGGGCCACAGAAAATTTGAATATTAAAGGTGCGACTAGCACTTGTTGGACTTTAGCAGCGACCATTGGTTATAATCAATATGTGCACGAATTTTCAACCAGTAGTGGTAGTAGCTGGACAGTTCTAACAACTGATTATCAGCCTTTAGCTACTAATGTAGCTGTAAGCGCTACTTCGACTTTTGATTTAAGGATTACTGCTCCTGATGATACCAATTGTTTTGATGCGCAGAATGTTAATGTTACTGTCCAGGCAGTGGCACTTTAAAGCCTTTTGATTGCTTGACAAATAAAATTAGTGTATAATAAAAATAAATAATAATTTAAAATAATAATTTAAATAAATAAGGTCGAACCAAAATATAAATATAAAAAATATATTAAGTACTCAAACATAAAAACATGAAACACAATCTGATAAATATTGCCATCATAAGTTTAGTTGGTGTTTTAATTGGAGCCATGGCTTTTTCACTTGATGAAGCCGCTGTTACTGCTACAGTCACTGCCAGGAAAATTGCTTTAACTGTAACTGATGGTTCTATTGCCTATGGTTCTCTAGATCTTGGTACTAGCACCAGTACTTTAGCAGCTGGTATAAATGATATGCAGACAGTGACTAATACTGGTAGCGTGGCCGAAGACTTTAATATTAAAGGCACCAGTACTGCTGATTGGATATTAGCTGGTAGTATTACCACCGATCAATATAAACACGAATTCTCCACTACCACAGGAAGTACTTGGACAGTTCTCACCCTTAATTATGCATCTGCAGCTACTAATATTGCTTCCAGTAGTACTGCAAATTTAGATTTGCAAATAACTGTGCCTTCTGATACGACCCATTTTGGTGCCCAAAACCCTAATGTGACAGTTCAAGCAGTAATACATTAATTCAAAGAATGAATTTTAATTATATGAAAAAGCGGATATTATTTTGTTCAGCAATAATATTTTTAATCACGCTTACTTCTTTTCCCTTATTCAGTTTTGCCAAATTGGGTGTAGGAGTAGGAGCAGGAAAAATTACTGTTGATAAACCCTTAAAAGCAGGGATAATTTATGCTTTACCTAATTTACCAGTTATCAATACTGGTGATCAATTAACTTCCTATGGTGTTTCTGTCGAATATCTGGAACGAATTCCAGAATTAAGACCAGCAAGAGAATGGTTTGTTTTTAATCCTTCAATCTTTGAATTAAAACCAGGAGAAGTAAAAAATGTTGCCATATCTTTAAACATTCCCTTGAAAGTAAAACCAGGCAATTATTTTGCTTTTCTTGAAGCTCATCCTATTGTTAATGAACAAACAGGCATTACCCAGGTAGGCATAGCAGCAGCAGCAAAACTCTATTTTATCATCAGTCCAGCTAATGTTTTCCAAGGAATATATTATCGAATTTCTTCTTTGGTAATTAAATATTCTCCTTGGTCTTATATTATTCCTCTCATTATTGTTTTAGCTGTTATTTTGTCAGTTTTGAGAAAATTCATCAAAATAGATGTTAAATTCAACAAGAAATAAACAGTGTGAGTCAGAATAAATTCAGATTATTATTTACACTTGTTATTTTTACTGGAATTATAGGGAGTTGTTTAACTCCCTTTAATTTTGTTTATGCAGCTATCAATACCAACATTAATGCCACCGTGAGAATTACCATCTGTGGCAATAATATTAAAGAAACAGGGGAAGATTGCGATGGCACTGATTTAGCAGGGAAAAATTGTTTGGATTTTGGTTTTACTGGCGGAACACTCCAATGTCTGCCTTCTTGTGATTTTGATACTTCTAACTGCACCACTGGTGGCGGTGGTGGCGGAGGAGGAGGTGTTCCCTCACTATCACCAACAGCAGTAAGACTTTCTGGTAAAGCTTATCCTTTAAGCAAGGTTAGTGTTTTAAAAGATGGACAGTTAGCCATTACTACTATTGCTGGACCAGATGCTAATTTCAATGTATCTATTGAAGGATTATCAGCTGGAAATTATATGTTTGCTGTGTATGGAGAAGACGATGCAGGACGCCGGTCTTCATTATTTACTTTTCCCATTTATATTACTCCAGGGGTAACAACAAATATTAGTGGTATTTTTCTACCTCCTACTATTGACGTAGATAAAACTCAAGTGAAAAAAGGCGATAATATAAATATCTTTGGCAAGAGTACTCCTGATTCAGATATTAGTATTGTGGTCCAGTCTGATCAAGAATATTCCGGTAAGATTAAATCTGATGCAAATGGAATTTATCTCTACAAATTTGATACTACTCCTTTAGATTTTGGTGATCATTACACCAAATCCAAAGCAGCTTTAAATGGTGATCTTACTTCTTATAGTAAAGTAGTTTCCTTTGCAGTCGGTACTAAGACTGTTTTAAAGACTTCTAAAATTACATGTCCTAAAGCTGATTTAAATGGTGATTGTCGAGTTAATTTAGTTGATTTTTCTGTTGCTGCTTATTGGTATAAGCGACCTTTAAGTGCTTCATTTAAATCGCTTGAAACAGAAAGATTAAATGGTGATGGAAAAGTAGACTTAGTTGATTTTAGTATTATGGCTTATTATTGGACTGGGTAGTAAAAATCATGTAATATGAAGCATATAACATGATGACAAATTATATTTATATTCTAAATTATAAAACATGCCAAATTCCAAATTCCAAATTCCAAATTCTATAATACTATTTTTAACTATCGCTATTGGTTCTTTATTTGTTGTTATTGCCGGAGTTCACGCTGCTGAACTTTATTTAGAATCTTCTCAACCAGAATACGCTCCTAACGAAACTTTTAGTGTGGATATTCGTTTGAATGTTATACCTCCAGAAGATATTAATGCCGTAGAAGTTTATTTAAGTTTTCCAAAAGATATTTTAGAGGCAGTTGATTTTAGCACAGCTAATTCAATTTTGACTTTTATTAAAAATCCAGTCATTAATCAACAAAATGGATTAATTAATTTTAGCGGCATTGTTCCCGGTGGTTATACTGGTCGGTTAATAGGTGATCCGGGGAAAAGTAATCTTTTAGGAAAGGCCATTTTTAAAGTTGAAAAACAAGAGAAAGAAACAGCCTTAATAAACTTTTTAGCCAATTCTCAAGTGCTTTTAAATGATGGAAAAGGAACAAAAGCTAATTTAACTTTTGTTCCTTTAGAAATTCAGATTTCCAAACAAGAAGTAGTTTTTAATCCATTAAATGAATGGGAAAAAGCAAAAGAAGAAGATAAAATTCCGCCAGAGGAATTTAAACCGGAAATAGTAAAAATAGATGACAAATATTTCTTAGTTTTTAATAGTCAAGATAAACAATCAGGCATTGATCGTTATGAAATTCAAACTTTAAAAGAAACTTTACTTGGACAACTTGTACCAGTAACTAATTTTGAAAAAGGTGAAAGCCCTTATCCTTTAGATGAAAGTGATTTAACAAAAACAATCAAGGTTAAGGCAATAGATAAAGCCGGAAACAAAAGAATAGTTACCTTAAACCCTCAAGTCCCAATCAAATGGTATAAAAATTATTGGCTTTGGGGTATAATTATTATACTAGTTATTTTAGGATTAATTATTTGGCGATTATTCAAATTAAAACAGAGATTTCAGAAATGAAAAAGAGTTTGTTATTTTTCATATTTCTTTTTATCTTTTGTTATTTTAGTAAAGTAGATGCAGCTACTTTATATTTGTTTCCCTCAAGTGGTAGTTATACTCTGGGTCAGACTTTTACTTTAACTGTTTATGTTTCTAGCGCTGATCAGGCGATGAATGCTGCTAGCGGCGTGATTACATTTCCTGCAGATAAACTTCAGGTAACTTCTTTATCCAAAATAAGTTCTATTGTTAGTTTATGGGTTCAGGAACCATCTTTTTCTAATTCCAATGGCACAATAAATTTTGAAGGTATTGTTTTAAATCCCGGTTTTCAAGAAAATAATGGGAAAATTATTTCCATTACTTTTAAAGTTAAAACTGCTGGCACAGCTTCTTTATCATTCACCTCTAGTTCTGTTTTAGCCAATGACGGCCAAGGGACAAATATTTTACAAAGTTTGGGCAGTGCTCAATTTATTTTGAAATCAACAAGTGCTACAGAGCCTCCGGCATCAGAAGCATCTACCCCTTTGGTGAAAAGCGGTACTCCAGTAGCTTTAAAAATAAGTTCACCGACTCATCTCAATCCAGAAAAATGGTACAAAGATAATAATCCTCAATTTGAATGGACATTATCCGAAGATATTACAGCAATTGCCTTTACTTTAGATCAAAAGCCAATTACTGTTCCTAGCACTAAAGCTAAAGAGTTAGCAACTTCTTATTCTTATCAAAATCTAAAAGAAGGAATTTGGTATTTTCATCTTCAGGCAAAAAATGCTTTAGGTTGGGGTAGTGTTTCGCATTTCAAAATTCAAATTGATAATACCCAGCCAGAACCATTTAGTATTACAGTCGATAATGGTGGAGATTCAACTAATCCTCAACCATTCTTGTTATTTGAAACTCAAGATATAGTTTCTGGAATTGATTATTATCAAGTTGAGATAGGAAAATTGCATTCTTTAAAAATTTCATCTGAGGAAATGAAAAACGGAAAATATCAAATCCCAATTACTCCTGCTGGCGAATATCAAGTAGTCATCAGAGCAATTGATGAAGCAGGAAATTATACTATTGCCATTGAGAATTTAGTTATTTCTCCTATTAAAGCTCCTATTATTACAGATTATCCTCGCCATTTGATTCTTAACGAACCATTAATAGTTAAAGGAGCTGCCTTTACTAAGGGGGTGGTTGAAGTTTTTATTCAGAGTGACAGAAAAGAAACAACCGCTGATACTGTTAAAACAGACGAATTAGGTAATTGGAGCTATGTTTCAGATAAAACTTTTAATAAAGGGGTCTATACTCTTTGGGCAAAGATGACAGATAGCCGCGGAGCTACTAGCAATCCGTCAGACGTTGTTAAAGTTATAGTTGCTCCCCCAGCCTTTATTAAAATTGGCAGTGTCATTATTGATTATCTCAGTGTGATTAATACCCTTATTGCTTTGACAATTCTTCTTGCTTTAGTAGTTCTGTACGGTTTAAGAAAATTAAAAATAATACAGAGGTCTCTAAAAAGAAGTATTACCGAAGATGAAGAAGCTCTTTATAAAGTATTTCTCTTCCTCAGAAAAGAAATTACTAATCAGATAGCTAATATAGATGGTCAGCCTTATTTGTCCGATAGAGAAGCTGAAATTGCTGATGGTTTAAAGAAAAGTCTTGATATTGCTGAAAAAACTATAACTGATATAATTAGAAATAGAACAAATAAATAAAATGAAAATTCGTCAATTATATTTCATTTTTTTAATTTTGCTTGGCAGCACACTTTTTAGTAATGCTGCTACTTTATCTATTTCTCCTTCATCTGGCACTTATAATGTTGGTCAAACTTTCAGTATTAATGTCTATGTTTCCAGTCTTGATCAAAATATGAATGCTGCAGGTGGTGTTATTTTATTCCCTTCAGATAAATTGCAAGTTCTTTCTTTATCAAAATCGGGGTCAATTATTAATCTCTGGATGCAGGAACCGTCTTTTGCTAATAATTTAGGCACAATAAATTTTGAGGGAGTAGTGTTTAATCCTGGTTTTAATGGTTCATCCGGTAAAATTATTACAGTTACTTTTAAAGTTAAAACTGTTGGTACAGCTTCTTTATCATTTACTTCCAGTTCTGTTTTAGCGAATGACGGTCAGGGTACAAATATTTTAACCAATATAGGCAATGCTACTTATGCTTTAGAAAATCCTGCGGAAACTCCAGTTGCTCCAAAAGCTGAAACACCGAGTAAAACAATTGGTACGCCTAATGCCCCAGAGATTATTTCTTCTACTCATCCTGATCCCAATAAATGGTATCAATTAACAACCGCTAAATTCTCTTGGCAAATAGGAGGTGATATAACCAGTGACAGTGTGACAATCGATAAAAATCCAAGAACTATTCCTCAAACAGTCTATACGCCTTCAATTACTTCAAAGGAAATAGATGATTTATCAGAAGGTGTGTGGTATTTCCATGCTCAGCTTAAAAATTCTTATGGCTGGGGAGATGTTACTCATTTTAGAGTGGGGATAGATACCACTCCACCAGATCCTTTTACTATCCAATCTGATAATGGCAATGATCCAACCAATCCTCAACCAATATTAAAATTCAAAGCTTATGACGCGCTTTCTGGCATAGACCACTATGAAATTAAAATTGGAGAAGTCAAAAATCTCGATGTTCCAGCAGAAGAAGTAGTTAATGGCTCGTACAAAATACCAGTTTGTCCGCCAGGAAAATACTCAGTGATTATCAGGGCAGTTGATCAGGCTGAGAATTATAGTATAGCCATGGAAGATTTAGAAATCGCTCCTATAGAAACACCAATCATTACTGAATATCCTCAAAGATTATATCCTGGCAATCCCTTAATAGTAAAAGGTATATCTAATGTTTGCGATCATGTTATTCTATCTGTTCAGGATGAAAGGAAAGATACTTTAACTACTGATACTAAATGTGAAAACGGTACTTTTACAGTCATTTTTGGCAGAACTTTAGATAAAGGCATTTATAATATTTGGGTAAAGGCAGTTGATACTCGAGGCGCTGAAAGTAATCCTACTGAATTTGTTAGAGTTATTGTCAGTCTCCCAATATTCTTAAGAATTGGTAGTGTAGTAATTGATTATCTTAATGTTATTATTACTCTCCTGGCTTTGGTTATTTTGATGGTTTTGGCTTGGATATACGGCTGGAAGAAAGTGCGAGATTTAAAGAAAGCTATTAAAAAAGAAACAAAAGAAGCAGAAATAGCTCTTTATAGAGGTTTTAATATTTTGAGAGAGGAAATGACAAAACAAGTTGCCAAATTAGATGGTAAACCAGGTCTTTCTAAAAAAGAAAATGCTTTGAATGAAGAATTGAAAGAAGCTTTAAACAAAGCCGAAAAAACAATAGGTAAAGAGATAAAGGATATCAAAAAGGAGCTATGAAAAAGAATATTTTCTTTATAGCTTTGGTTTTAGTTGCTTCCACTTTGCTGGGAGTTTTTGTTTTAAAATTATCATTTCGACCTTACAGTTTAGGGTTAGATATTTCTGGAGGAACACTTTTAATTTATCAGGCAGATTTAAACGGTATTAAACCAGCAGATTATAATAACGCCATGACTGGTTTAAAAGATGTCATTGAAAGAAGAATTAATTATTCTGGAGTCAAAGAACCAAGAGTAGAAATTAACAAAGCTGGAGATAATTGGCGATTGATTGTTAGCCTGGCTGGCATTAAAGATATTAAAGAAGCTATCAAAATGATAGGGGAGACCCCTTATCTTGAATTTAAAGAGGCTCGTTCTGAAGAAGAAACTAAAACTCTTTTGGATTCTAAACAAACAAATATTGATCCTTACTTTAAATCCACTTCTTTAACTGGCAAGTATTTAGAGAGAGCGGATTTAGGTTTTGACCAAAATACATCCCTGCCTGTAGTGGATTTGCAATTTAATTCTGAGGGGACAAAAATTTTTGCTGAATTAACAAAAAATAATGTTGGTAAACCCTTAGCCATTTATTTGGATGGAATACCCATTAGTGCGCCAGTGGTAAGGGAGGAGATTGCTTCTGGTAGGGCTCAGATATCTGGCAATTTTACTTTGCCAGAAGCTAAACAATTAGTGGCTCGTTTGAATCAAGGAGCTTTACCTGTTCCTATTACTTTAATCTCCCAGCAGACTGTCGGTTCGATTTTAGGTGAAGAATCTTTAATAAAAATTTTAAAAGCTGGTGTCATAGGATTAATAGCTGTTGTTCTCTTTATGATTATTTTTTATCGTATTCCTGGATTAATTGCCTCTTTATCTTTAATTATTTATGTTATTATGTCTCTCAGTATTTTTAAAGCCATACCCATTACTTTGACTTTAGCTGGTATTACTGGTTTTATTTTATCCATTGGTATGACTGTGGATGCTAATATTTTAATTTTTGAATATGCTAAAGAAGAAAAAAAATTAGGCAAAACTATAGGCCCAGCTTTAGAAGATGGTTTTTTAAAATCTTGGCCGGCTATCAGAGATTCTAATATTTCCACTATTATTTCTGCGATTATTTTATATTATTTTACCTCCTCAATGATCAGGGGATTTGCTTTAACTTTAGCTATTGGTGTTGGTGTCGGTTTATTAACTGCTCTTTATATCACCAGAATTTTTCTTAAGGCAATATATTTAAAAAATGTTTAGTATGGATTTTATTAAAACACGAAAAATTTTCTATTGTCTCTCTGGAACTATGATTGTTATTTCGCTTTTGGCGATAATTATTTTTGGTTTTAAATGGGGCATTGATTTTACTGGAGGCTCTTTATGGGAAATCAAAGTTTCTAATTTAAATGCTCAAATCAGTCAGCAAATTCTTTCCTTCTTAAATGCTCAAGGAGTAGGGCAGGTAACAACCCAAATTACTAACGATAATAGCTTAATTTTGCGTTTTCAGAATATTTCTGAGGAAAAACATCAGGAATTATTAATTGGTTTAAAACTTCAGAATCCATCTTTAGAAGAGAAAAAATTTGATTCTCTTGGGCCAGCTATTGGCAAAGAATTGATTAAAAAATCATTTTGGGCAATAATTTTAGTTTTTGCTGGAATTTTATTGTATTTAACCTATGCCTTTCGCCATGCTTCTTATGATATCCCTTCTTATAAATACGGTTTATTAGCTATTTTAGCCTTGCTTCATGATCTAACTTTTATTTGCGGTTTTCTATTTCTAATGGGAAAAATTAAGGGCTGGGAACTAAATTCTGATTTTCTCGTGGCTTTATTAGTGGTGGCTGGCTACTCTGTTCATGACACGATTGTGGTTTATGACAGACTCAGAGAGAACCTCAAACTTAATGCCTTGCAAACTAGCAAGGGGGAGAGAATAACCTTAGCCGAGATTATTAATAAAAGTATCCATCAAACTCTTTTAAGGTCATTAAATACTTCTTTAACTACTCTTTTTCCACTCATCGCTCTTTATTTTGTAGGACCAAATTCTATTAAAGTTTTAGCTTCGGCCATGATAGTGGGTATTATTGTTGGTACTTATTCTTCTATTTTTATTGCTTCACCATTACTCTACGATTGGAGCAAAAATTAACATTTGACAATTAAGTTTGAAGCTGGTAATATAAAGCATTAATTACTAAGCTTTGGTTATTATTATGACTAAACTAAACCTTGAAGAGGCTCAAACTTTAGCTCTTTCTTTGTTATCAATTTTACCCTCTAGAAATCAGGATATTTTAAAGAGAAGGTATGGTCTCATTAATGATCAACCTCAAACCCTAGATTCCATAGGTAAATCTTATAAAGTAACCAGGGAAAGGATAAGGCAGATAGTGGAAGCTTCTTTAAAAACTATTAAAAACTCTTCAAAAATAGAAGAAATAAAACCATTTTATAGTCAAGTTAAAATCACCTTAGAACACATCGGAAGCATAGAAGAGGAAAATGATTTACTAATTTTTATAAAAAAGGAGTTGGAATTAGAAAAAAGCACCTTAAGTGCCATTAAATTTTTATTACTTTTAAATCCAGGATTTATTCTCGAGAACGAAGATGAAAGGATAGTTCCTTACTGGCATTTGAAAGATATTGAAAAAACAAAAATTCAAGCCAATATTAAAAAGATTGAAGAATTTTTTAAGAAACAAAACGCGGTTTGCACTCTAAAAGAAATGTTAGATTGGGCAAAGAAAAACTTTTCTTCGGAAATTAATGAAAAAGCAATTGGAATTTATCTTAAGATAACAAAAAGCATAGGTAAAAATCCTTTTGGTGAATATGGATTAAAAAATTGGTCCAAAATTGAACCATCTGGAGCAAGAGACAGGGCTTATCTTTTGATGTCTCATCAAAAACAACCCCTTCATTTCTCGGAAATTGCCAAATCTCTCAATGAAAACAAAGAAATAACCGAAGCAATAAAAATAGAATCACCCTTAGTTTTATCTCGATCCTGGTTTAAAAAAGTGGAAGTTCAAACTGTCCACAATGAATTAATCAAAGATTCTCGTTTTGTCTTGATTGGTAGAGGTATTTATGCTTTGAGGGATTGGGGTTATAAACCAGGAAAAGTGGCAGATGTCATTAAAGATGTTTTAAAAGAGGCAAATAAACCTTTAACCCAAGAGGAAATTGTTAAAGAAGTTCAAAAAAGGAGATTCGCTAAAACTAATACTATTATTTTGAATCTCCACAATAAGAAGTTATTTAAGAAACTAGAAAACAAGCGTTATACCTTAGTTGGGCCATATAAAATATTAGAGGTTTAATGCCTTTTAAATACTTTTATTTTTTTCTTTTAGAATTTTGGTGGGTCATTTTCCTCATTATTTTTGGGAAAATTTTTATTAATTTATACCGCAGTCATAGAAAAAAGCTAGAAAAACAGAAAAAAGAAATTGGAGACCGGGTGGTTTTAGAGGTTAAAATCAATCGAGAAATTTTACAGACGCCAAAAGCAATGGAGCAGGTTTTTTCTGGTTTGCACTCAATTGAAAAGAGAAATATCAGTTTAGAAATTTTAGGATTGAAAAAAGAGATTAATTTTTTGATTAGATTGCCTAGAGAATATAGAAAATTATTTGAATCTCAACTTTATGCTCAATACCCGGAAGTAGATATTAAAGAAGTCTATGATTATTTTTCTACTTTTCCTCCTTTCATACCGAATAAAGATTTCGATTTATACGGCTCAGAAATAATTTTTAAAAATGCCAATTATTTTCCCATAAGAACTTATCCTCTTTTTGAAGAGGTCAAAGAAGAAAGAAGAATCGATCCCTTGGCGAATCTTATCGAATCAGCAAGCCAACTTCAATCATCGGAATATTTAATTCTTCAGATGATAATTTCACCCTTAACTTCAGAAAAGGAAAAGAAATGGATAGAAGACGGCCAAAAGGAAATCAATAAACTTTTAGGTAAAAAAGAAAAAATAGGTTGGCAAGATTGGATCGGCTCTTTCATTAGAAATTTAATAACAGCTTTTTATACTCCGCCAGTTTGGCCAGGTGAAAAAAAAGAAGAAAAACCTGTTGCTTCTCCTCTCTCCTCTGGCGATAAAGAAAAAATAGAACGCATAGAACAAAAAATTTCGAAGTTAGGTTTCGAGGTTTCAATTAGATTTATTTATATTAGTCCAAGGTCAATTTATGATGAAACAGATAGCTTAGCTTTTCCCGCCTATTTTAAACAGTTTAATACTGAAAACCTTAATGCCTTCAAAATTAATGATTTAGCCTCCACTGAAATAAAATCAAAACTATTTAAAACAAGAAGGACTTTTCTTAAGAAATTAAATTTTTATCAAAAATTTAGAAAGAGGGAGGAAATTAAAGAAACAATTATTTTAAATACCGAAGAATTAGCTTCAGTTTATCACTTTCCGGTTTTGAAAGTGAAAGCCCCAGCGTTAATTAGATCATTGTCACGTAAAGGCGAAGCTCCACCAAATTTACCCATCTAACTTATGAAAGATCTTGCTTATATTGGGATAACAAATTTTCGTAATGATTTCGAGAGGTTTGGTATTAAAACTGACGATAGGCGTCGACATATGTATCTTATTGGTAAAAGCGGTGTTGGTAAAACAACCATGATTGAAAATATGGCTATTCAAGATATTCAGGCAGGCAAAGGAGTAGGAATTATTGATCCTCATGGCGAATTAATAGAAAGAATTATCCATTTTATTCCCCAAGAAAGAGTAAAAGATGTGGTTTATTTTAATCCAAGCGATTTAGAATGGCCGATAGCTTTTAACGTCATTGAAGAAGTGCCCCTCGAGTTAAGACATTTAGTAGTGGCTGGATTAATGGGAGTATTTAAAAAGATTTGGCCAGATGTTTGGTCAGCCAGAATGGAATATATTTTAAATAATACGCTTTTAGCTTTATTAGAATATCCTGGTTCTACCCTTTTAGGCGTTAACAGAATGTTAGCCGATAATGATTTTAGAAAAGCCATTATAGCAAGAGTAACTGATCCAGTGGTCAAATCTTTTTGGGAAAAAGAATTCAGCCGCTATAACGAGCGTTTTGCCACTGAAGCTATTGCCCCTATTCAAAATAAAGTAGGACAATTTATTTCTAATCCTTTAATACGAAACATTATTGGTCAAAAGACATCAAAATTAGATTTAAGAGAAATAATGGATAGCGGGAAAATATTTTTGGCCAATGTCTCTAAAGGCTTGATAGGAGAAGATAATTCTGCTCTTTTAGGGGCCTTAATAATAACAAAATTACAATTAGCGGCTATGTCAAGAATCGATGTTCGAGAAAACGAGAGAAGAGATTTCTTTTTGTATATTGATGAATTTCAGAACTTTTCTACAGAATCTTTTGCTAATATTTTTGCCGAAGCGAGAAAATATCGCCTCAATTTAATCTTAGCTCATCAGTACATTGCCCAATTAAATGATATGGTCAGGGATGCTATTTTTGGCAATATAGGAACTTTAATAACTTTTCGAGCTGGTCCAGAAGATGCCGAGCTTTTAGAAAAATATTTTATGCCAGATTTTAATCAAGAAGATATTATAAATCTGCCGAATTATAATTTTTATATTAAGTTAATGATTGATGGTTATTTGACCAAAGGATTTTCCGGGATGAACATTCCTCCAAGCGCTTTACCTCCAGAGTCTTTTATTCAAGAAATCATTCAATATTCGCGAGAACATTACGCTTTTAAACGAGAAGAAGTGGAAAATACTATGAGGCACTGGGAATTTTTAGATTTCTCATCCTCAGAAAAACAAGAAAAGCCAAAAATTAACCAGCCAATTAAAGAAGGGTGGGAAGCTGTCTGTTCCCATTGCGGTAAATCCATTATCGTCCCTTTTCGACCTGATCCTAATAGACCAGTGTATTGTGAAGATTGTTTAAAAGAAATGAAGAAGACAACTTCTTTTAGAAAAGAAAAACCACCTCCGAAAACCGAAGAAATCAAAAAGATTATTAAGGGAATTTTTAAATGAAAAAGAAGGTTATCGGAATTATTTGTGGTGGAAAGAGCGGAGAGCATGAGGTTTCCCTTCGTTCAGCTTACTATGTATTTAAAAATATCAATCGGAAAAAATACCGAGCGGTGCTTTTAGGAATAGATAAAGAAGGTTATTGGCATTTTGCTGAAAACTACGAGGATTTAATCGAAGAGAGAAAACCATTACCTCAAATGAAGCAAAATACAGATGCAGTTATTTTGATCAAAGACCATTCAAAAACCGTGGTTTTTAGTTTAAAAAAGAAAAAGGGAATAGCCAGGATTGATGTTGCTTTTCCCTTGATTCATGGTACATATGGGGAAGACGGATGTCTCCAGGGGTATTTAGAACTTTTAGAAATCCCTTATGTTGGCGCCGGAGTTTTGGCATCAGTTATTGGCATGGATAAAGAAGTTTCAAAAAGATTACTCCAGAAAGAAAAAATACCGACAGCGAATTTTTTTACTCTTGATAAGTTTAATGCCGGTAAACAAAACGTAAAATTTGTTCAACAGGCTGTCAAAACGTTAAAATTCCCAATTTTTGTCAAACCGTCTTGTTTAGGTTCGTCATTAGGTATTTCAAAAGTAAATAATTGGCTAGAACTGAAAAAAGCCATAACCCTAGCGTTTCGATATGATAATAAAATTATTTTAGAAGAATATATTAAAGGCAGGGAAATCGAATGTTCAGTTTTTGGTAATGATAAACCCAAAGCTTCCTTGCCCGGAGAAATTAAACCCCATGATATTTTTTACTCATATAAAGCTAAATATTTAGATCCCCAAGGCGCAGAATTATTAGCTCCTGCCCCTTTAACTAAGAATATTGTTTCTAAAATTCAAATTCTTGCTCTAAAGGTTTATAAGATATTAAGAATACAAGGAATGGCCAGAGTAGATGGATTTTTAACAAAAAATAATGAATTTATTATTTCCGAGATTAATACTATCCCTGGGTTTACTCAAATCAGTATGTATCCTAAATTATGGCAGGTTTCTGGCTTATCCTACCCCAGATTATTGGATAAATTAATCCAATTGGCTCTCGAGAGTTATTCCCAAAAGAAAAAATTAAAAAGAAGTTACCATTAAGATGAAAATATCCTTAAGAAAAATCTTAAAGAGTTTTCAATATTCTTTTCATGGCCTTAAAATTCATAGTCAGCAGCATAATTTTAGAGCGATGCTGATGAGTGCTTTGTTTGTTATCCTTCTTGGTTTTATTCTTCAAGTTTCTTATTTTGAATGGCTTCTCCTTATCTTGATTATGAGTATAGTTCTTTCTCTAGAAGCCTTAAATACCTCTCTGGAGAAAGCCCTGGATTATCTTGAACCTCATTTTTCTGATAAAATAAGAATGCTCAAAGATTTAATGGCTGGAGGAGTAGCTATTGCTATCTTTACCTCTATCATTATTGGTTTGATGATTTTTTTGCCAAAAATCATAGATTTTTTACTAAAAATATATATTAAATGATAAAACTCGAGTCTAAAATTTTACTCTTAGAGAAAGAAATTCAGAGATTAAAAAAATTAGTTTATTTGGATGCCTTAACTAAGATGTATAATCGGAGAGGATTTTTAGAACTTGGAGGAAATTATTTCAAATCTTTTAGGGAAGACAGGGGAAAACGCCGAAAAAATGAAATTGCTAGTTTAGCGCTTATCTTTTTAGATATCGACGATTTTAAAAAGATTAATGATAAATACGGACATCAAAAAGGGGATAGAGTATTAAAACAATTAGCTAAATTTCTTAAATCAACTCTTCGAAAAACTGATCTCATAGGTCGTTGGGGTGGTGAAGAATTCGTTATTTTATTAGTAAATGTTAGCAAAATCCATGCTCAGAAAATCGCTCAAAAATTATGTCAATTGACATCTCGAACCAAAATAGCTGGTGTGCATTTAACCATTAGTTTAGGATTAATTATTCCCAAGAAAGAAAAAACCTTAGCGCTAATCATTAATAAAGCTGATAAATTAATGTACCAAGCTAAAAAGCAAGGGAAAAACCAATATGTCTCCTCAATTAGAGGAAATTAAAAGTAAATTAGATATTGTTGAGGTGATTGGTCAATACGTGAAACTCCAAAAAGCAGGAGCTAATTATAAAGCTCTTTGCCCTTTTCATAAGGAGAAAACTCCTTCTTTTATTGTTTCTCCTTCGCGTCAGATTTTTCATTGTTTTGGTTGCGGAGCCGGTGGCGATATTTTCACTTTTATCATGAAAATAGAAAACCTTGAATTTAAAGAGGCAGTAAGATTATTAGCCGATAAAGCTGGGGTAAAATTAACTTATGAAAGCCCAGAAATCAATTCTCAAAAACAAAAAATTATTGAAATTAACGAAAAAGCTAAAGAATTTTTTGAAAAACAATTAGAGAATAATAGAGAAGTTCAAGGATATCTTCAAAAAAGAGGTTTAAAATCTGAAACAATTAAAGAGTTTCATCTAGGGTTTGCTCCTGATGATTGGCGAAGCTTAGTTAATTATTTAATAAAGACAGGATTTAAACCTGAAGACATCGTGGCTAGTGGTTTAGCCATTTCTAAATTAGAAACAACTGAAATTAGTGACAAGTTACAAGTTACAAGTTACAAGTTACAAGATATTTATGATCGTTTTCGCTCTCGTATTATGTTTCCTATTGAAGATGCGAGTGGTCAGATCGTTGGTTTTACAGGAAGAATTTTCCAAGGTCAAAGTCCTTTAAAAACCATTAAAGATATTGAAGCAGTCGGTAAATATGTGAATACACCGCAGACCCTGGTTTTTGATAAAAGTAAAATTCTTTATGGTTTATCCAAAACAAAAACTTATCTGCATCAACTCGGGACGACTTTATTAGTGGAAGGACAAATGGATTTTTTAATGGGTTGGCAGGCAGGAATTAAAAATATAGTGGCTACTTCTGGCACCAGCCTCACTCCCTATCACTTAACAATTCTTAAGAAATACAATAACACCTTAATTTTGGGATTTGATATGGATGAAGCTGGAGAAAAAGCCGCTGAAAGAAGCATTGATTTAGCGTTAGCTAAAGAATTTAATGTTAAAATTCTTCAACTTTCGCAAGGTAAAGATTTGGCTGATTATCTTTTAGAAATAAAAGATTCGTCCGAAATCAAAGATTTATTGAATAAAGCTATCTTGATTATGGATTTTTATTTCAAAAGGGCTCAGATAATGGGGGATATTAATAGTTTAGAAGGGAAAAAAGCAGTTATTTCTTACTTTCTTCCAAAAGTGAAAAAATTAATTAATCCCCTTGACAGAGCCTTTTGGTTAGAAAAAATTTCTCGTTATGTTGATATCGATATTCATGCCTTAGAAGATGAATTAAAAAGAATTGCCATCGAATCAGCAAAAATCATTGACGAAAACGAGCCTGAATATCAATATTCTTCCAGTGTTACCTTGAAAACCATTTTAGAAAAACCCAGATATCAAATTTTAGGAGAAAGGATTATAGCTTTTCTGATTAAAGATTTTTCGTTTAAAGACGAAGTCAAGGAAAATAAAAAATATTTTCCCGAAGGAATATCGGAAATTTTAGAAATTATTTTTAGAGCTAATCTTCCGGAAGACTTAGAATTAAAAAATTTACAAAAAATGAATCTCAGAGAAGAAATAATTGATAAGATTAATGAGTTAGCTTTAAGAGCTGACTATGAATTAGAGATGCTTGAAAAATTCAATGTTTCTTTAAAAGAAGAGATGAATAAGCAGCTTTCTGACTTAAAACAAGAAGCTGTAAAAATCAAGCTTAAAAAAATAGAAAACGAGATCATGATGGCAGAAAAAGATAAAAATGAAAGGCAAATACAAGATTTAATTAAGCAATTTGGTCAATTATCGAAAGAATTATTGTGATATTGTAATAAAAATATGAATAAAAAGAGAAAAATAAAACGAAAAACAACTCAAAAACGAGGAGTCGTGAAACGAATTAAAAAGAAAACAATTAAAAAAAGAAATAAAAAAAACAAAAAACAGAGTAGGAAGCAAAAGTCCGTTTTGGGAGAAAAAAGCATGGAGGAATTAATCAAAAGAGGAAAAGGTCGAGGGTTTGTCACTCAAGACGAGATTTTAAAATATTTTCCTAAGGTAGAAGAAAATATCGATTTGTTAGAAAAAATCTACGATTCTTTAGCTGAAGCTAACATTGATATTATTGAGAGCGGAGATTTACTTTTGCCTAAAACCGAAGTGACAAAAAGGGAATTAAAGGAAAGTTTACGTTTTAGAGAAACAGAGGAAATAAGCGATAATGTGCAATCATATTTGAGAGAAATAGGGAAAATATCGCTTTTAACTCCAGAAGAAGAAAGAGCTTTGGCAAAAAAAGTTGATCAAGATGATGAACAGGCGAGAAGAAAAATGATTGAAGCCAATTTAAGATTGGTGGTTTCTATTGCTAAGCGTTATATTGGCCGCAGCAGCAATATGAGCCTTTTAGATTTGATTCAAGAAGGAAACATTGGTTTGTCTAAAGCCGTTGATAAATTTAATTATAAAAAGGGTTTTAAATTTTCTACTTATGCCACTTGGTGGATTAAACAGGCCATTACTCGAGCTTTAGCTGACCAAGGAAGAACTATTCGGATTCCAGTTCACATGGTAGAAACAATTACCAAATACTTAAAAACTAAAAGAGCTTTAGCCCAAAGTTTAGGCAGAGAGCCTCTACCAGAAGAAATCGCCAAAGAAATGGACAAAAG